>VFSW01005150.1_pt1 | contig 19390 bp, 22 predicted proteins | sample 5358111 | NCBI WGS metagenome assembly VFSW01 (sample SAMN11554181, study PRJNA540505) | mine drainage metagenome | isolation source: sediment from site ElyBrook_90M | place: USA: Ely Copper Mine, Vershire, VT | collected 2017 | reverse complement strand
GCGGCCGGCTCTCGCACGACGATCTTTCAGTTTATAATGCCGTGCAGAAGCTCCTTTATCTCGGCATTCTGCTCACCGGCGTCGTGATCGTACTGTCGGGTCTCTCGATCTGGAAGCCGGTCCAGTTCCACTATTTGACCAACTTCTTCGGCGGCTACGACACCGCGCGCTATGTGCACTTTGCCGCCATGACCGCGATTGTGGCGTTTCTGGTCGTGCACGTGGTGCTTGCCGTGGTGGTACCGAAGAGCCTGCGGGCGATGATTGTCGGCCGCTGAGCGGCGAGGAGCCAAACGTGCCACGTTCCCGCAAGCAAATACCCGGCGTCGATCCCAAGCTCCTGATCAAGGATGCGGCGAAGCTTTTGCCCGAGCCGTCGCGGCGGTCGTTCTTGCGCGGCGCCGCGAGCCTCGGTGCGCTCGCGGTACTGTCGGGCTGCGATATCGTTGACGGCGAAACCTCGGACCACGCGCTCCGCGTCATCTCGACCTTCAACGATCGGGTTCAGGCGCTGTTGTTCAACCCGAACACGCTGGCGCCGGAATATCCGGACAGCGCGATCACCCGGCCATTCCCGTTCAACGCCTATTACAGCGAGGACGAGGCGCCCGATATCGACGGCGACCAATGGCAGCTCGAAATCGGCGGCCTGGTCGACAACAAGAAACCGTGGACGCTGCCGGAATTGTACAAGCTGCCGGAGGTTTCCCAGATCACGCGCCACGTTTGCGTCGAAGGCTGGAGCGCGATCGGCTCGTGGCAGGGTGTGAAGCTTTCCGAATTTCTCAAGCTGATCGGCGCCGATACCACGGCCAAGTACGTGTGGTTCCAGTGTGCGGAAGGCTATTCGAACACCATCGATATGCCGACGGCGCTGCATCCGCAGACCCAGCTGACGCTAAAATTCGACCATCAGATTCTGCCGCGCGCCTACGGTTTTCCGATGAAAATACGCATTCCCACCAAGCTCGGCTTCAAGAACCCGAAATATGTCACCGCCATGGGGGTGCAGAATAACGACGCCGGCGGCTACTGGGAAAACCAGGGCTACAACTGGTTCAGCGGCCTCTGACAGCGCGTTGCTTCTCGTGCGTTACTTCTTGTAGCCGTGCTCGCGCAGGATCCTGTCAAACGACTCGGTCGCCTTCACCTGAATTTCCTGCAAACGCGGCACCAGCGTAGCGGTGAATTCTCCCATCACCACCGGCATTTCGTGCAGCGCCTTGCCGCCGATCGCGGTGCGGTAGAACGCCGTCAACTCCTTGAGCTCATCGACGGTAAAGTGCCGCGCATAAATTGCCGGCGCCGCCTTCAAGACGTCGGTGACGAAGGCGAGCTCGAGCCGGTCGAATTCCTTGCGCATTTCGGCGATGGTCGCGTCGTCGATTTTCTCCGCCCGCGCACTCTGTTCGACGCCCGGCCAGAAGGCATTGGTGATCTGGGTGGTGAGCTGCTTGAGTGTGTCACCCGACACGATCGTGAAAAGTTCGTTGGCTGCTTGCAGCGCCTCGGGCGAAGGCGCCTAGTCGGCGCGCGCGTGGGCCCCAAGTCCGGCAAAGAGCACCCCGGCAACCAGCAGGTAAAAGATTCGCATGATCGGAATTCTCCATTGACCGTGCACGTTAGCACCTTCGGGCTCGCATGGCCGCAAGCTTGCCAAGCCGCTCGGCGGGCTTTAGCAGTCCTGCCACGGTCATCTCCGGAGGCGTGATTTATGGCCAGTTACAAGCTTCTTCTACTCGCCGGCGACGGCATCGGTCCCGAGGTGATGGCCGAAGTAAAGCGGCTCCTGGGGTTCTTCGCCAAAGCGGGTATCGCCACGTTCGAAACTGAGGAAGGGCTGGTCGGCGGCAGCTGCTACGACGCGCACAAGGTCGCCATTACCGAGGAGACCATGGCGAAGGCGCACGCCGCCGACGCCGTCATTTTCGGCGCGGTTGGCGGGCCGAAATGGGACAACGTGGGCTACGACGTACGCCCCGAGGCCGGGCTGCTGCGGCTGCGCAAGGATCTCGGGCTGTTCGCCAACATCAGGCCGGCGATCTCCTATCCGGCGCTGGCCGATGCTTCGAGCCTCAAACGCGACGTGGTGGAGGGGCTCGACATCATCATCCTGCGCGAGCTTACCGGTGGCGTGTATTTTGGCGAGCCGAAAACCATCACCGATCTCGGCAACGGGCAGAAACGCGCCATCGATACGCAGGTCTATGACACATACGAGATCGAGCGCATTGCGCGGGTCGGTTTCGAGCTTGCCCGCAAGCGGCGCAACAAAGTCACCTCGATGGAAAAGCGCAACGTCATGAAGACCGGCGTGCTGTGGCGCGAGGTGGTCGCCGACGTGCACGCGCGGGAATACCAGGATGTTGAGCTTGAGCACATGCTGGCTGATGCCGGCGGCATGCAGCTGGTGCGCTGGCCGAAGCAGTTCGATGTCATCGTCACAGATAATCTGTTCGGTGACATGCTCTCGGACATCGCCGCGATGCTGACCGGCTCGCTCGGCATGCTGCCGTCGGCTTCGCTCGGCGAAATCGATGCCAAGACCAAGCGGCGCAAGGCGCTGTACGAGCCGGTGCACGGCTCTGCTCCCGACATCGCCGGCAAGGGGATTGCCAATCCGATCGCCATGCTGGCGTCATTCGGCATGGCGCTCCGCTACTCGTTCAATCTGGGCAAGGCGGCGGATCTGCTGGATGCTGCGATTGCCGCGGCTTTGGCCAAGAGATTGCGCACCGCCGACATCAAATCGGAAGGGACCAAGGTCGTCAGCACCTCGGAAATGGGCGAAGCAATTGTCAGCGAACTGGAACAGCTCACCAAAAAACATTAGCGGCGCTCCAGAGCGCCGCTAACACGCGGGATGCGGTGCTCGGTCAGTACGGGGTCGGGTAGCCCGGGCTAAATCCCGGGATCAGCCAAGGTTGTGCGAGCGGCGTGCCGCCGACGCCCGCGGTATCGGGACCGAAATACCAATACGGCCGGCCGGGATCGCCACCCGGCGGAAAGGCGTAGTCGTTGGTCCGCGGGTAGCCCACCGGGACTTCGTTGCCGACATCCAGATAGGAGCGCCGCGGTACGACGATCACCGTCGTGGTGCCGTCCGGATTGTGGATGATGGTGCGGGTCGGTTGAATCACCGTGCCGCTCGCTGAGCGAAGCACGACCGGTGGTTTTTTCTTGGGCTGGGACGGCGCGTTAGCCGGCGTTTGCGCGAAGGTCGTCATTGGGGCAGCCAAAACCATGGCTAACGCTGCAATACTCACGACAAATACAAATTTGCGCATAGCTCCTCTCTTTTCGCCCACGCACAGAGTAGCTGGTTTGCGCTTCCGGCGATAGTCCATTGGCAACGAAGTGCATTGTCATGGGTTCCGGCGGCTTACGCCGCCGATTTACCTGACCCTAACGCAATTTTGACCACATTGTGCTGGGGCCATTTCTCCCCTACAAGCGCGTCCGCTGGCGACGCCGCTGTGCGGGCGCGCGGCCAAGTTTTGATGGAGTTTGACGATGGGTTTCACCGTCGCAGTCGTCGGCGCGACCGGCAATGTGGGCCGCGAGATGCTCAACGTCCTCGCCGAGCGGTCGTTTCCGGCCGCCGAGGTCGTGGCGCTCGCTTCGCGCCGCAGCATGGGCGTCGACGTGTCCTACGGCGACCGGACGCTGAAGGTCAAAGCGCTGGAGCATTATGATTTCTCCGGTATCGATATCTGCTTGATGTCGGCGGGCTCGGCCGTATCCAAGGAATGGTCGCCGAAGATTGCCGCCGCTGGCGCGGTCGTGATCGATAATTCGTCGTGCTGGCGCTACGATTCCGACGTGCCGTTGATCGTGCCCGAGGTCAATGCCGACGCAGTTACGGGCTTTCGCAAGCGCGGCATTATCGCCAATCCCAATTGCTCCACCGCGCAGCTCGTTGTTGCGCTCAAGCCGCTGCACGACCGCGCCAGGATCAAGCGCGTCGTGGTCGCCACCTATCAATCGGTTTCCGGCGCCGGCAAGGATGCGATGGACGAACTGTTCTCGCAGACCAAGGCGGTGTTTCAGATCGACGAGATCGAGCCGAAGAAGTTTCCCAAGCGCATCGCGTTCAACGTCATCCCGCAGATCGACACCTTCATGGAGGATGGCTACACGCGGGAAGAGTGGAAGATGGTGGTCGAGACCAAGAAGATCCTCGACCCCAAGATCAAACTCGTTGCCACCTGTGTCCGTGTGCCGGTCTTTATCGGGCATTCTGAAGCGGTCAATATCGAGTTTGAGAACCCGATTACGGTCGACGAGGCCCGCGATGTCCTGCGCAATGCGCCGGGCTGCATTATCATCGATAAGCACGAGCCGGGCGGCTACGTGACCCCCTACGAGTGCGCCGGCGAGGACGCGACCTATATCAGCCGCATCCGTGAGGATGCGACCGTCGAGAATGGGCTCGCGATGTGGATCGTCTCCGACAATCTGCGCAAGGGCGCGGCGCTCAACGCCATCCAGATCGCCGAGTGCCTGATCAACCGCAAGCTGATTACGGCGAAGCAGAAGGCGGCGTAACCCCCAAACCGTCACCCTGAGGCGGCCGCGTAGGGGCCTCGAAGGGCGACGGCCCGGGCGTCTGAGCATGCATCCTTCGAGGCTCGCTTCGCTCGCACCTCAGGATGACGAGCGCTGTGGTGAAGCGATCTTCGCCGCGCAACTGCCTGCTGTAACCGGCACGAACTCGCCGGTCTCATCGTCGCGCACCGAGAGCTGACCCGTGGCGACGCCGAAATAGGCGCCATGGGTCGCGACCTGGCCGCGCTCAACCAGTTCGCGCAGCCGCGGAAACGTCATCAGATTATCCAGACTGTTGGCGACGTTTGCTTGTTCGAGCCGCGCGAGATAATCCGGCCACGGCAGGCCGTCGGGCGCACCGACCTTGTCCGCGGCCGGCGCCATCAGCCGCATCCAGCGGCCGATGAAATCGCCTGGCGACAGCGGTTCGGCCTTTTCGGCAAACGCCTTGACGCCCCCGCAATGCGCGTGGCCGAGCACGACGATGTGCTTGACCTTCAGCGCGGCGACGCCGAATTCCAGCGCGGCGGAGACACCGTGCGCCTGGCCATCGGGCGCATAAGGCGGCACGATGTTGGCCACATTACGCACGACGAACAGCTCGCCCGGGCGCGCGTCGAAGATGACTTCAGGTGAGACGCGGGAGTCGCTGCAGCCGATCACCATCACTTCCGGCGATTGCCCGGCTTCGGCAAGCTCGCGGTAACGGTCCTGCTCGCGCGGCAGCCGGCCTCCGAGAAAGGCGCGATATCCGTCGAGCAAAGGTTGCGGAAACGGCATGCGGCGCAATCAATCATGCCGGCTCCGCGTTTGGCAACTGCGCGCGTTGACCCATAGGCACATGCCCGGCAAGCTTGTTATTTTGCGCCCGGTTGGAGAAGGGAACCAATGCGATGACCATCCGCCCGCGGCGCAGCGTCCTCTATATGCCCGGCTCGAATGCGCGCGCCATGGAGAAAGCGCGCGAGCTGCCGGCCGACGCCGTGATCTTCGATCTCGAGGACGCGGTGGCGCCAGACGCCAAGGCGAAAGCCCGCGCGCTGATCGTTCAGGCGCTGCAGCAAGGCGGTTTCGGCAGCCGTGAGGTGCTGGTCCGCATCAACGGGCTCGACACCGCCTGGTGGCTGGATGATCTTGCCGTGGCCGCCGCGGGACCCGACGCGATCCTGGTGCCAAAGGTCTCGACACCCGAACAACTCCGCGAAGTCGGCAAGCACCTCGTCGGTGTCGCCAAGGAGCAGCGCATCCGCATCTGGGCGATGATGGAAACGCCGCTCGCCATGCTCAATGCCCGCGATATCGCGGCCGCCGCGCTCGACCCGCAAGCCCGGCTCGCCGGCTTCGTCATGGGGACCAACGATCTCGCCAAGGACACCCGGGCCCGCCTCGTGCCCGGCCGGGCGCCGATGCTGCCGTGGCTGATGAATTGCGTGGCCGCGGCGCGCGCTTACGGTCTCGATATCCTCGACGGGGTCTATAACGAACTCGGCAATGCGGAGGGTTTCGCCGCCGAATGCCGGCAGGGGCGCGACCTCGGCTTCGATGGCAAGACGCTTATTCATCCCCGGCAGATCGCGCCCTGCAACGAAGCCTTTTCGCCAAGCGCGGACGAGGTGGAATGGGCGCGCAAAATCATCGCCGCGTTCGAACTGCCGGAGAGCAAGGGTAAGGGCGTCATTTCGGTCGACGGCCGCATGGTGGAAATCCTGCACGCCGACATGGCGCGGCGCACGGTGGCGATTGCCGACGCCATCGCGCAGACGCAAACAATCCCGTCATCCTGAGGTGCGAGCGAAGTGAGCCTCGAAGGATGCGGCCGAAGCGCGCGGGCCGTCGTCCTTCGAGGGCCGCTTGGCGGCCGACTCAGGATGACGGGATTCAGGTCTTCAATCGATACCCGGTCTTGAAGATCAACAAGACAATCGCGAGGCACACGGCGAGAAAGATGAGGATCGCCGCAACGCTGATGCCGACGTGCACATCGGCAAGGTCGAAGAAGCTCCAGCGGAAGCCGCTGATCAGATAGACCAGCGGATTGAACAGCGTCACCGTGCGCCAGAACGGCGGCAGCAGGCTCGTCGAATAGAACGTACCGCCGAGGAACGTGAGCGGCGTGATGATAAGGAGGGGCACCACTTGCAGCTTGTCGACGCCGTCGGCCCAGATGCCGATGATGAAGCCGAGCATGCTGAAGCTGACCGAAGTCAAAACCAGGAACGTGAGCATCCACAGCGGATGGGCGATGTGCAGCGGCACGAACAGGGCCGATGTACCGAGCACGATCAGTCCGAGCACGATCGACTTCGTGGCGGCGGCGCCGACGTAACCGAGCAGGATCTCGAACGTGGAGATCGGCGCCGACAGGACTTCATAAATGGTGCCGGTGAAGCGGGGGAAGTAAATGCCGATCGCGGCATTGCTGACGCTTTGCGTCAGCAGCATGAGCATCATCAGTCCCGGAACGATGAAAGCGCCGTAGCTGACGCCCTCGATCGTCGAGATGCGCGCGCCGATGGCGGCGCCGAACACGACAAAATAGAGCGACGTCGAAAGCACCGGCGAGATGATGCTCTGCATCCAGGTCCGCCTGGTGCGCGCCATTTCGGCGCGATAAATCGCACTGACCGCTTCAAGGTTCATCGTCGTTCGCTCACCAGGCCGACGAAAATGTCCTCGAGCGAGCGCTCCGTCGTCGCGAGGTCCTTGAAGCGCAATCCGGCGCTGCGCAGGTCGTCGAGGACGTCGGTCACCCCGATATGTTCACGCTGCGTGTCGTAGCTGTAGATCAGCTTGTGGCCGTCATCGGCAAGCGCGAGTTGATGCTTGGCGAGCGCGGCGGGGACGGCGGCGATCGGCTCCCGCAGTTCAAGGATCAATTGCTTCTGGCCAAGCTTGCGCATCAATTCGGCTTTGTTCTCAACCAGGATGAGTTCGCCCTTGTTGATCACGCCGATGCGGTCGGCGAGCTGCTCGGCTTCTTCGATGTAATGGGTGGTCAGAATGATGGTCACGCCGGAGGCGCGCAGCGCCCGAACCATCTCCCACATGTCCTTTCGCAATTCGACGTCCACGCCGGCGGTCGGCTCGTCGAGAAACAGGATGCGCGGCTCGTGCGCCAGCGCCTTGGCGATCATCACGCGGCGCTTCATGCCTCCGGACAGCGTCGCGATCTTGTTGTCCTTCTTTTCCCACAGCGACAGGTCTTTCAGTACCTTCTGGATGTAGGCGGGAAACGGCGCTTTGCCGAACAGGCCACGGCTGAACGCCGCCGTCGCCCATACCGAAGTGAACATATCGTTCGCCAGTTCCTGCGGCACGAGACCGATCAGCGCTCGGGCGGTGCGGTACTCGGCGGCGATATCGTGGCCATCGACCATGACGCTGCCGCTCGACGGTGTGACGAGGCCGCAAATGATGCTGATGAGCGTCGTCTTGCCGGCGCCGTTAGGGCCGAGCAAAGCGAAAATCTCGCCGTTGCGGATGTCCAGGTTGATGTCTTTGAGGGCCTGGAAGCCGGAGGCATAAATTTTATTCAGATGCGAGACGGAAATGGCAGCGGTCATGCACACCCCGGATCGGCGGGATGGCTCACACCCAAGGCCGCGCTGCCCTCGACTTCGCCTCAAAAGCGTCGATCTGGCCACTCTTGACCATGGTCAGGCCGATATCGTCGAGACCGTTGAGCAGGCAATGCTTGCGGTGCGCGTCGATCTCGAACTTCACCACGCCGCCATCGGGCCCGCGGATTTCCTGCTTCGCCAGATCGACGGTCAGCGTCGCGTTGGCGCCGCGCTCGGCGTCGTCGAACAGCTTCTCCAGATCTTCCGGCGAAACCTGCACCGGCAGGATGCCGTTCTTGAAACAGTTGTTGTAGAAAATGTCGCCGAACGAGGTCGAGATCACGCAGGTGATGCCGAAATCCTTGAGCGCCCAGGGCGCATGCTCGCGCGAGGAGCCGCAGCCGAAATTGTCGCCGGCGACCAGGATCTTCGCCTTGCGATAGGCCGGCTTGTTGAGCACAAAATCGGGATTTTCGCTGCCGTCATCGCGATAGCGTTTTTCCGAGAACAGGCCCTTGCCGAGGCCGGTGCGCTTGATGGTTTTCAGGAACTGCTTGGGAATGATCATGTCGGTGTCGATATTGATCATTTTCAGCGGCGCGGCGACGCCTTCGAGCACGGTGAACTTTTCCATCTTTCAATTCCTGCGATTCCGTAGCCGGTAGATGGCGTGGCTTCGGGCGCCGGTCAACCCTGCGCCGCCACGGCGGTTTTAGAAGTTTCCCCGGCCTTGAACTTCGATTCCCGGTCGAGCGTGCACACCTGTACGTGGTACTCGGTATAGTACTTCTGCCGCGCCATTCGCTGGGCCGCGAGATGCTCGGGATTGGTGCGCCAGGCGCGCAGGCCGTCCTCGTGCTCGAATTCAACGATGGTCACCCGCTCGCCGTCGTCGGCGAAAAAGCCTTTGTGCGAGATATAGCCCGGCATCGTTGCGGCGATCGCGGCCATGCGATCAACCAAGGCAATGTATTCGTCGCGGACTCCCGGTTTCAGGCGGGAGCGAAACACCGTCACGATCATGGCATTGCTCCTCATGTCGGGCGAAACGCCCGCGCTCCGTCTAGCATAAATTCGGCCGGCTCAACGCAAGTGGCTCGTGCCTTGCTGGGTCTCGCTCTTAGGCAAGCCGCCAAGTCCGTCGACCCAAGTCTGCGCCGAACGCGCCCAAATCTGCCGCTTGGGCGGGAGCTGGTCGCGCTGGCGCAAGATGCCAACCCGCAACATGTAGAAATCCTTTGGCCCATCGCCAGGCGCCGTGGAAAAGATCGGCGAGCCGCATTTCGGGCAGAACGCCTGCGCCCGCCGATTGCCGCTCTCCGCGACTTTCTCGTACAGCGTCGCCTGCCCCGTCATCCTGAATGCGCTGCCCGGCGTCGGCACCGAGACGCGAAACGCCCAACCGGTGCCGGACTGACAATCGGTGCAGTGGCAGATCGTGACTTTGTCAGGATCAACTTCGGCCTCGATTTTGATGAAGCCGCAGTGACACGTGCCGTCGACTTTCATGAGACAACCCCTTTGCTTCCTCCGCCGAGCCTTCGATCTGCGCCATGTCGGCGTCCGAAAGGCCGAAATGATGGCCGATCTCGTGTATCAGCACGTGCCTGACGATCGCACCCAGTGTTTCGTCGTGTTCCGCCCAGTAATCGAGAATAGGCCGCCGATAAAGCCAGATCATGTTAGGCATCTGCACCGGCGCGCTCTCGGAGCGGAACGGCAGGCCGACGCCCTGGAACAGGCCCAGCAGATCGAACTCGCTCTCGGCGCCCATCTGGTCAAGCACCTCGTCGGTCGCAAAATCGTCGACCTGGATGACCAGATCGACGCACAGATCGCGAAACCTGTGCGGCAAACGCCGAAAGACTTCGCCGGCGAGAACTTCCAGCTCGACGAGTGAGGGCGCCTTCAATTGTCGCCAGGCCAGCGGATCGGATGCCGGATCTGCCATGCATGGTTTGTAGAATGTTTCATGTCCGCTGGAAACGCGCTGGCGATGATTGACGGGCGGGGCGCTATGCGGGACGCTCACGGCGGGCGAGGGCGGAAGGCGGAGCGGAACGAGCATGACTGCAAGATCGTTCAACGTTATTGCGGGCCTCGCGCTGCTGTTGTCCGCGGCATCGCCGGCGCTGGCGCAACAACCGACGCCGACCCGAACCGGGCCGTCGGCGGCACCGCCCAGCGGCCCGCCGCGCATCGAGGTTAATCCGCAGCGCTTGCTGTACCGGCGCTGCACCAGCCGGTACGTCGTGCAAGACCGGCCGAGCGGACGCGTGCTGTTCCCGGAAAAGCATTGCTGGTGGGTGCGGGGCTCGCTGTCGCCGCCCAGTAGCGATCATTAAGGTAATCGAGACGTGAGCCAGGCAAAGCGCTGGGATTTTATGTCGGTGGATCGCCGAGAACTTTTGGCGGCAGCAAAAGGTCTTTACGGCGCATCGCTTTTTGCCGCGCCCGCAGCCGCCCTCGGCCGAACAAATTTCAAGGCAATTGCGTTCGACGCATTCCCGGTGTTCGACCCCCGTCCCATCGCGGCATTGTGCGAAGCCTTGTTTCCGGGCCATGGGAGCGAGCTCGTGAGCATGTGGCAGCAGCGACAATTCGAGTACACGTGGCTTCGAACCGCAGCAAAACGTTATTCAGATTTTGCGCACGTGACCGAGGACGCTCTTGTATTTGCAACACAGACGCTGAAGCTTGAAATGACGGCCGAGAAGCGGGAGCGATTGCTGAAAGTTCATTTTTCGCTGAAGGCTTGGCCGGACGCGATTCCCGCGTTGACGAAACTCCGCCGGTCGGGACGGAGCCTCGTGTTCCTGTCGAACTTCACGCAAGGCATGCTGTCCAATTGCATCAAGGTCGCCGGCCTGGATGGTGTTTTCGAACAGCTACTCAGCACTGATCTGGTACGCACCTACAAACCTGACCCTCGGGCCTATCGCCTTGGTGTCGAAGCGCTCAAATTGCCCCGCGAGGAAATCCTGTTCGTTGCTTTCGCCGGTTGGGACGCCGCCGGCGCGAAGGCATTCGGTTATCCGACCTTCTGGATTAACCGGCTGGGTCTTCCGCCCGAAGAACTTGATTTCCGGCCGGACGAGACCGGGGCAAACCTGATGGACCTGCTGGCTTTCCTCGGTTGATGCGCTCGGCAAACGCGGTCGCGGATTATCTCCACTCCCGCACGTCGACGAAATGGCCGGCAATCGCCGCAGCAGCGGCCATCGCCGGCGAGACGAGGTGCGTGCGGCCCTTGTAGCCCTGGCGGCCTTCGAAATTGCGGTTTGAAGTTGAAGCGCAGCGCTGACCCGGCGAAAGCTTGTCGGGGTTCATCGCCAGACACATGGAGCAGCCCGGCTCGCGCCATTCGAAGCCGGCCTTGAGGAAAATCTTGTCCAGTCCCTCGGCCTCCGCCTGCTCTTTCACCAGGCCGGAACCGGGAACGATCATGGCGCTGACGCTGGCGCTCACCTTCTTGCCGTCGACGACCCGCGCCGCGGCGCGCAAATCCTCGATCCGTCCGTTGGTGCATGAACCGATGAAGACCCGGTCGACGGCAATTTCGGCGATCTTCTCGCCGCCCTTTAGGCCCATATAGGTCAGCGAGCGTTCCGCAGCCTCGCGTTTGTGGGCGTCGGCGATGTCCTCGAGGCGCGGCACGAAACCGGTCACGGAGATGACCTGCTCGGGACTGGTGCCCCAAGTCACCAGCGGCGGCAGCCTGGCGGCATCGAGCTTGATCTCGCGATCAAAATGGGCGCCGTCATCGGAACGCAGCGTCTCCCAATAGCGCATGGCCTCGTCCCAAGCCTTGCCTTTCGGCGACTTGGGCCGGTCTTTCAGATACGCATAGGCCTTCTCGTCAGGCGCGATGAAACCCGACTTGGCGCCGCCTTCGACCGACATGTTGCAAACGGTCATGCGGCCTTCCATGGACAGCGAGCGAATGGCCTCGCCGGCATATTCGAGCGCATAGCCGGTGCCGCCGGCGGTGCCGATCTCGCCGATGATGGCGAGAATGATGTCCTTGGCGGTGACGCCGTCGGGCAGCTTGCCGTCGACAATCGCGCGCATGTTCTTGGATTTCTTCTGGATCAGGGTTTGCGTCGCGAGCACGTGCTCAACTTCCGAGGTGCCGATACCGATCGACAGCGTGCCGAAGGCGCCGTGCGTGCCGGTGTGACTGTCGCCGCAGACCAGCGTCACGCCGGGCAGCGTAAAGCCCTGCTCCGGGCCGATGATGTGGACGATGCCCTGGCGCTTATCGAACTCGTTGAAATATTCAAGACCAAAATACTTGGCGTTCTCCGCGAGATAAGCGATTTGCTGCTCGCTCTCGGGATCGGGATTCTTCTGCCGGCGGTCCGTCGTCGGCACGTTGTGGTCGACGACGCACAGCGTCTTGTCCGGTGCACGCACTTTGCGGCCGGCAAGCCGCAGTCCCTCGAAGGCCTGCGGGCTCGTAACCTCGTGTACGAGGTGGCGGTCGATATAGATGAGGCAGGTCCCGTCCGGCGCTTCGTCGACGAGATGGTCCTCCCAGATTTTATCGTAGAGGGTACGCGATTTTGTCATAGTACTCCTGGCCGACAGCCGCTAGCGAACTCAGGATATATGGGTCGGATCGACGGACCTTTAGCGCCTGCCGGACGCGAGGAAAAGGGCGAGTATGCGCCAGCGGTCCTTAGCTATGCGATAGCATCGACTGCGCAAGGATTGGAAAACGACATGCAACGAAGCGAAACCTCGATCAAAACGACCCATTCCGGCAGGCTGCCGCCCGTTGGAGCGGGATCGCCGCCAAGCGTCGATGCCGCCGATGGCGCCGTTCTGGTAGGGCAAGTGGCCGAGGTGATCCGAAAGCAGGCTCGCTTGGGCATCGACTGTGTCGGTGACGGCGAATTCTGGAACGGCCGGAACTTTCAATACTACGCGCAGCAATTTAACGGGATAACGATGCGCCCGCTGCGAACGGGCGAACGCGGGTCAGGCCGGGAATCGACCCGCGAACGCGACACGTTCCCGAAGCTCTATGCCGACATGGATCGGGTCGGTACGGTTTTCTGTGTTCCGGGCGAAGAAGCGCGGTGGTTTCCGTCGCTGACCAAAGCGGTCGCGACCGGCCCGATCAAGGGGCGGGCGACCGATGCGATCCAGCGTGAAATCTCCGTATTCAAGGAAGCGCTAAAAGCTGCCGGCGGTGACCCGGAGGCTTTTATCTGTGTTTACGCTCCGGGTTGGCTCGATCATTTCATCTACAACGAACACTACGCAACGGACGAGGAGTTCGTATTCGCGCTCGCAGACGCCGTCAGTGGGGAATATCGCGCGGTGGTCGATGCCGGCTTCATCCTGCAAATCGACGATCCCGGTGTGGTGACGTCGTGGGACATGATCAAGCCGGCGCCGACGCTCGCCGAGTATCGGAAGTATCTCAAACTTCGCATCGATGCGCTCAACCACGCGCTTGCCGGAATCCCGGAAGATCGCGTGCGTCACCATTTCTGCTGGGGCAGCTGGCACGGTGCTCACACGCACGACCTGCCGGTGAACGAGATCATCGATCTCGTCCTTGAAATTCGCGCGCAGGCCTACAGTTTCGAGGCCGGGAACGTGCGTCACGAGCACGAGTGGACGATTTGGAAAGACGTCAAACTACCGGCTGGGAAGATCATCGTCCCCGGCGTCATCAGTCATGCGACCAACATTGTTGAGCATCCCGAACTGATCGCTCGCCGGATAAGAAACTTCGCCGAGGCGGTAGGGCGCGAGAATGTCATTGCGAGCACCGATTGTGGGCTCGGCACGCGCCTCCACGAGGAACTGGTGTGGGCGAAGCTTTCCGCTCTGGCGGAGGGCGCGAACTTGGCGTCCAGGACGCTCTGGGCGCGTTGATCGAGCAGATGATCTAAGGTGGCCGCGGCGTCAGCGACGATCTGAAATTCGGCGCGACGGTTACTCCGCCGCTTTGGCGCCGGCAGCGGCTTCGCCTTGCCCGCCGTGATCCTGCCGCTCGACGATGCGTGCGGACTTGCCGCGGCGGCCGCGGAGATAATAGAGCTTGGCGCGCCGGACCTGGCCGCGGCGCACCACTTTGATCGAGTCGATCATCGGCGAATACAGTGGGAAAACGCGCTCGACGCCTTCGCCGTACGAAATTTTGCGCACGGTGAAATTCTCGTTCAGGCCTGAGCCGGCGCGGCCGATGCAGACGCCTTCATAGGCCTGGACGCGGCTGCGCTCGCCCTCGACGATCTTGACGTTGACGATAACGGTGTCGCCGGGCTGAAACTCGGGAATTTCCTTGCCGGCGGTGAGCTTCGCCACCTGTTCGTTTTCGATTTCCTTGATCAGGTTCATGGCAAATTCTCCATCGGCTGCGCATCGGCTGCGCTGCGGGCGCTTTTTCGGCCGGGGTTAAGCGGGTTGGCGCAGCTTCTACGCTACCGCGCCGGATTTGTCACCCTCTCGTCATCCGGTCTGCGAACCGGCTCGGAAGCGCCGCAAAAACGCCGCCCATAGGTCCGGCCGGCGCTCGCGGGTCAGCCGTTCCGCCTCGGCGCGGCGCCAGGCGGCGATTTTGCCGTGATCGCCCGAAAGCAGCACTTCTGGGATGGTCCGCCCTTCCCAGCTCTGCGGCCGGGTGTAGTGCGGATATTCCAAAAGCCCCTCGGTGAAGCTTTCCTCCGCGCTTGAGGCGGCGGCGCCCATGACGCCGGGCAGGAGCCGCACACAGGCGTCGATCAACACCATCGCAGCGATTTCGCCGCCGGACAGCACGTAATCACCGATCGAGACTTCTTCGAGGTCGCGGGCCGCGATCACGCGCTCGTCGATGCCTTCGAACCGGCCGCAAACCAGAACCAGGCCGGCTTCGCGGGCCAGTGCTTCCACCCGTGTCTGGGTTAACGGTGTTCCGCGGGGCGAGAGCAGAAGCCGGGGCCTCCGCTCTGTCGCGGTCGCGTCGATGGCGCGGCCGAGCACATTGGGCTTCATCACCATGCCCGGACCGCCCCCTGCCGGGGTGTCGTCGACGGTGCGATGCTTGTCGGTGGCGAAGCCCCGGATATCGACAACGTCGAGCGTCCAGGCGCCCGACGCCAACGCCCTGCCGGCAAGGCTTGCGCCTAAAGGGCCGGGGAAAATGTCCGGGAAAATGGTGAGTACACTTGCCCGCCACATCCTACCCTCGCGGCGAAATGACAATCCGTCCTGACGCAACATCAACCACCGGCACATGGGCCTCGTCGAACGGAATCAATTCCGTTTTGCGGCCGCTCTGCGCCTGCACTTCGATCAGGTCGCCGGCGCCAAAATTATGAACGGCGATGACGGTGCCAAGACTCTGACCCGTCGGATCGAGCACTGCGAGGCCGATTAGGTCGGCGTGATAGAACTCGTCGGCCTGGTCAGGCTCCGGCAGGCGCTCGCGCGGCACGTAGAGCTTGACGTTGGTCAGTTGCCGGGCGGCGTTGCGGTCGCAAATTCCCGAGAGCCTGGCGACGAAATGATTCTTGGCTGGCCGCATGGCTTCGATCTCGAAGATGCGGCCGTCTTCGGTCTCGAGCGGCCCGTAGCCGGCGATGGCTTGCGGGTCGGACGTGAATGACCGCAGCCGCACCTCGCCGCCGAGGCCGTGGGCGGCGCCGATTTGGCCGAGGCAGACGCGCCCGCCGCCAGCCATGGTTTTCGCCCGTTAGGCCGCCGGCGGGGCCGCTGCTGCGGCAGGCGCGGCGCTCGCCGCGGCCTTGGCGGCTTCTTCCTTCGCCTTGCGCTCCTTGCGCGGCACCGCCTTCTCCGGATTGTTGCGCTTCTCCCGCTTCATCACGCCGGCGGCGTCGAGAAAGCGCATCACCCGGTCGGAAGGCTGCGCGCCTTTGGCGATCCAGGCCTTGACCTTCTCCATGTCGAGCTTCAGCCGGTCGGTCTTGTCCTTGGGCAGGAGCGGATTGAAATAGCCGAGGCGTTCGATGAAGCGCCCGTCGCGCGGCGCGCGGCTGTCGGCAACGACGACATGATAAAACGGCCGCTTCTTGGTTCCGGCGCGGGCCATGCGGATAACTACGGGCATTGTCGGCTTCCTTTGTTGGACGAGTTAGTGAGTTTGGGTGAGCAGAACGCGGCCTTTGGCACCCACGGCGGTTTCACCGTTTTCCTTGCGGATGCGGCCGCGCAAATCGACGACGTCGCCGTTGAGGCGCCGGTTATGTTTGACCGATACGACGAGCCACTCGAGCGTGATGGTCTCGTCAGCATAAATCGGCCGGCGGAACTGAACCCAGAATTCCAGGCCGAGCATCGCGCCGTCTTTGGAAAAGTGCGACGCCGTCAGGGCGAGGAGATGCGCCGTCGTTTGTGGCCCGCTGGCAATCAAGCGGCCAAAGCGTGATTTCGCCGCCAGCCCGGCGTCGTGATGCACCGGGTTGGTATCGCCGACCGAGTTCGCGAATGCGCTGACCCAACTCGGATCAAGCGCAACCTGGGCAGAAAAGCGCTCGTGCGGGTGCGTGCGCATTATTTCTTCTTTCCAAACCCGGGGAATCCCGGCGGCAATCCGCCGGGAAGCTTCGCACCAAGACCTGGCAGTCCGGTTGGTAGGCCGCCTGGCAGACCCGGCAAGTTTCCCGGAAAATTTGGCGGCGGGCCGCCCGGCATTTTTGCCGCAAGCTTCGCCATCTCTTCCGGGCTCGGCATGCCGCCGCCAAGACCGCCTCCGAGGCCGAGCATGTTGGCGAGGCCAGCCATCGGTCCGCGCTTGGCTCCGCCCATCGCTTTCATCACGTCGGCCATGGTGCGATGCATTTTTAGCAGGCGATTGATGTCCTCCGGCTTGGTGCCGGAGCCGGCGGCGATGCGCCGCTTGCGGCTTGCTTTCAGCAAGTCCGGATGGCGCCGCTCCCGCGGCGTCATCGAATCGATGATCGCCATCTGCCGCTTGAGCATTTTCTCGTCGAGATTTTTTTCCGCGATCTGATTCTTGATCTTGGCGACGCCGGGAAGCATCGACATCAGGCCGCTCATCCCGCCCATGTTCTGCATCTGCGTGAGCTGCCCGCGCAGATCGGCGAGATCGAACGAGCCCTTGCGCATTTTCTCGACGGCGCGCGCGGCTTGTTCGGCGTCGATTGTCGTCCGGGCCTTTTCGACCAGCGCGACGATGTCGCCCATGCCGAGGATGCGGCCGGCGATGCGCGCCGGATCGAAATCTTCCAGCGCGTCGAGCTTTTCGCCGGTACCGATCAGTTTGATCGGCTTGCCGGTGACGGCCAGCATCGACAGCGCCGCGCCGCCGCGGCCATCGCCGTCAACGCGCGTCAGCACGATGCCGGTGAGGCCGACGCGTTCGTTGAAGCTGCGGGCGAGATTGACCGCGTCCTGGCCGGTCAGCGCGTCGGCGACCAGCAGCACTTCGTGCGGTGAGGCAGCACGGCGGACTTCCGCCGCCTCGTTCATCATTGCCTCGTCCAGCGTGATGCGGCCGGCGGTGTCGAGCAGCACCACGTCATAGCCGCCAAGCCGCCCCGCCTGCAGCGCGCGGTTCGCGATCTGCACCGGCATCTGGCCGGCAACGACCGGCAGGGTGTCGACATTGACCTGGCGGCCGAGCACTGCGAGCTGCTCCATCGCCGCGGGTCGGCGGGTGTCGAGCGAGGCCATCAGCACTTTGCGCTTTTGCGTCTCGGCAAGACGTTTGCCGACCTTCGCCGTGGTCGTGGTTTTGCCCGAGCCTTGCAGCCCCACCATCATGATGGCGACCGGCGCCGGCGCATTGAGGTCGATCGGCTCGGCCTCGGAGCCCAATGTATCGACGAGTTGATCGTGCACGATCTTCACGACCATCTGGCCGGGCGTGACCGATTTGATGACCGCAACGCCGACGGCGCGCTTCCTGGCTTCGTCGGTGAAGGCGCGGGCGACATCGAGCGCGACGTCGGCCTCGATCAGTGCGCGCCGAACCTCCTGCAGCGCGGCATCGACGTCGCCTTCAGACAGCGCGCCGCGCCGGGTGAGGCGATCGAGGACTGCATTCAGACGCTCGGAAAGACTGTCGAACATTTACCGTCCTTTTCGTCGTCCTTGCCGAAAGTAGGTCCCTACACCCCAGACCCAAACACCAAATCGCCCGAGGGCGCATCGCGCTGTCGGGCGGTAGCCTCCGGTCTCATGGCCGGTCGGCGATCATTAACTTATTTTTCTCTTGCGAGAGCGAGCGGAAAATAGGTGCGAGCCCAGCTGCCGTCAACCGTGGCATTATGGCCCCGTCCCAGGCGCCGCCGCGTCGTATAAGCCATTCAAATGTCCCGCTATTATAATGGCCCCGTTTCGGATCATTTCGACGGCGAGCGTTTTTTTGACCGGCGCAGCGCGTCGCCGCGGGGCCAGCCTGATCTGCTGCGCTGGATGGTCGACCGCTACTGGCGCGGCAAGCGGGCGAAGTGGCCGGCCTGGTCGCCGTCGCCGTTCTCCGACCAACCGCCGGAGCGGGTCGCGGGTGCGGCGTGGCGCCTTGCCTACATCGGCCACGCCAGCTGGCTCATTCAGACCGCCGGCCTCAACCTCCTGCTTGATCCGGTATGGTCGAAGCGGGCGTCGCCGTTTCGCTTTATCGGGCCCAAGCGGGTGAACGATCCCGGCGTGGATTTTGCCAAATTGCCGCCGATCGATGCGGTGCTGGTATCGCACGGTCATTACGATCATCTCGATGTAGCCACCCTGTCGCGTCTCGCGGCCTCGCATCGTCCGCGCGTCATCACTCCGCTGGGCAATGACACCATCATACGCAATCACGATCCCGTCATCGCGGCCGAAGCCTATGACTGGGGCGATCGGGTGGAGCTCGGCGCCGGTGTCGCGGTGACGTTCCTGCCGGCGCGGCATTGGTCGGCCCGCACGTTGTCCGACCGCAACATGTCGCTGTGGGGATCGGTCGTGCTCGAAACGCCAAACGGCCGGATCTATTTTGTCGCCGATTCCGGCTACGACGATGGCCGGCATTTCCGCGAGGCGCGCGAGCGCCATGGACCGTTCAAACTCGCCATTCTGCCGATTGGCGCCTACGAGCCGCGCTGGTTCATGCGCGACCAGCACATGAACCCGGCCGAGTCGGTGCAGGCCCTCATCGACTGCGGCGCCGAGCGTGCGCTCGCCCACCATTTCGGCACTTTTCAGCTCACCGACGAAGCGATCGATGCGCCGCTCATCGCGCTCGCCGACGCTCTGGCGGCCGCCGATATTCCTACGGAGCGATTCCGCACTTTGCGGCCCGGCGAAGTGTGGGAGCTGTA
>VFSW01005149.1_pt1 | contig 19393 bp, 16 predicted proteins | sample 5358111 | NCBI WGS metagenome assembly VFSW01 (sample SAMN11554181, study PRJNA540505) | mine drainage metagenome | isolation source: sediment from site ElyBrook_90M | place: USA: Ely Copper Mine, Vershire, VT | collected 2017 | reverse complement strand
CGCGCAGACCGTCGACATTCTCGTCAATCAACCGGAGTTCAAGGTGTTTCGCGTGCACGATCCGGGAGGCAGCGCCGATTACCGCGAAGCCGCCGATGCGCTCGCGCACGCACAGCGCGTCGCGCAAGCACTCGCGCTCGCCGCCGCGCGCCGCGCCGGCGCCGCCGACCCGCATGTCGAGATCACGGTCAGCAAGAAGATCGCGCACATCGACGCCGGCGCGGAATATCTCGCCGAAGCGATGGTGCGCGCGACCGCGACCGGGCGGCCGCTCGCCGGGCACGGCGCGGACGCCGGGCCGATGCGTTGAGCGGCGCGCACCCAGGCGCGCCCGCGCCGTCGTCCGGGGGATTGCGCGATGCGCGCCTCGATGCGCTGCGCGGATTCTTCCTGGTCGTCATGGCGGCGGTGCACGTGCCGACGCCGCTGTCGCATTGGCTGCACGAGCCGTTCGGCTACGTAAGCTCAGCCGAAGGGTTCGTGTTCCTCGGCGCGGCCCTTGCGGGGTTCGTCTATTCGAAGGTCCGGCGCAAGCACGGCGCGGCGGCGATGAACGCCGGCCTGTTCGCGCGCATGCGCAAGATCTACGTCGTGCACGTCAGTCTGCTGGTCGCGACCGCGCTGATCGTCTGGCCGCTCGCCGGCCGCGTCGCGCCGCTTGCGAATCATTTCCACGATTTCCTGCAGAAGCCCTGGGCGAGCCTCGCGCTGATGCCCTTGCTGCTGCACCAGCCGCCGCTGTTCGACATCCTGCCGCTCTACATCCTCTTTTTCGCGCTGACGCCCGTGGTCCTGCGGCTGGCGCAACGGCGCGGCTGGGCGATCGTGCTCGCGCTATCGGCGTCGGTCTGGCTGATCGCGCAATTTCAGCCGTTCGCGGCGTTCGTCGCGGCCATGTCCCACCGTCCGCCGCTCCGCTTGAGCGCGTTCAATCTGCTCGCCTGGCAGTTCCTGTGGATCGGCGGCCTCGCGACCGGCGAGAGCCTGATGCGCGGGCCGCATTTGCCGCGCGCGCAGCGGCGCTCGCTCATCGTTCCGGCCGCGCTCGTCATCGCCGCCGGGCTCCTGTGCCGGCACGGCATCCTGCTGCGGCCGGCGATGGTGCCGAATTTTCAATTTTGGGTCGACAAATGGCGCCTGGGGCCCTTGCGGGTGCTGAATGCGTCCGCGTGGGCGCTGCTGCTGTGGAGCTGGAGCCCGCGGCCGGCGCGCGGATGGCTCGCGCCGACCGCGCTGCTCGGACGCCACTCGCTCGCGGTGTTCGCGCTGCACATTCCGCTCGCGATCGCCGCCTCGACCGCGATCCGGTTGCACCCCTTCTCGGCGAGCGCGCAGGTCGCGATCGGCGCCGCGGTCATCGCCGCGATGTTCGCGTTCGCCGCGCGCTTGGACAGCGGCCGCTGGTTCTACCAGTCCGCGCCGGCCGGCTCCTCGCCCTGACGGGCGCCGTGCGCGCCGCCGCGCACGGCGGCGGATGCGGGTGCGTGCGCGCAGACGCAATGCACGCGCGTACCGCCGCTGCGGCGGCGCTTGATTTGCAGCGAGCCGCCGATCGCGCCGGCGCGGTATCGCATGATCTTGATGCCGCTGCCCGACGCCGATCTGCCGGGCTCGAAGCCCGCGCCGTCGTCGGTGATCGACAGGCTGAAGAACAGATCGTTGACGCGCAGCGTCACCGTCACCGTTGCGGCGCGGCCGTGCTTGCACGCGTTGGCGATCGCCTCCTGGGCGATCAGATACAGGTGCGTCGCGCTGGCCTCGTCGATCGCGAGCGCGCAGCGCAGCCCAACCTTCAGCCGCGCATCGATGCCGTAATTCGCGCGCGACCAGTCGGCGAGCGAGTGCAGCGCCGCGACCAGGCCGCCGCGCGTCAGCGTCACCGGCGCGAGGCCCGACGCCAATTGGCGCGTACTTTGAATCGCGTGATTCATGAGACCGATGATTTCATCGAGCCGCGGCGCGGCGTCGAGCGGGGCGGGCCGCGACGTCTGCGCGAGACTGCGCAGCATCAGCGCAATGCCCGTGAGTTCCTGGCCGAGACCGTCGTGCAGATCGCTGCCGAGGCGGCGCCGCTCCAGGTAGGCGATATCGCTGATTTCGCGTTCCAGGCGCTTGCGCTCCGACACGTCCTGGACGACGCATAGGATCCGGCGTTCGCCGTTCAATTCGATCATGCCCGAGAGCACCTCGGTCGCAAGCGGCGCGCGGCCCAGCCTGCGCAGCAAAATGGTGCGCCTGCCGCCGCTCACGGCCACGCGCCGGATCAGCCGCTCGAGCGCGTGCCGCTGCGTCTTGACGCGAATGCGCAAGTTCAACAGGCTCCAGACGTGCGTGCCGCGCAGGCCCTCGGCGTCGGTGCCGAACATGCGATTGAACGCGGGGTTGGTGAACTCGATGCGTCCCGACTCGTCGAGCAGGACCACCCCCTCGCGCATCGTCTCGAGGATCAGCGCCTGGGTGTGCAACGCGATTTCCATGCGCTTGCGCGCATCGATGTCGATGATCATGCCGTCGATGCGCAGCGCGCGGCCGCGCGCGTCGCGCCGCGCCGCGAGGCCGCGGGTGATGACCCAGCGCCATGCGCCGGTGCGCGTGCGCACGCGGTACTCGAATTGATAGTGGTCGGTGCGGCCGGCGACGACTTCCTCGAAGGTGTCGGCCCAATGGGTGTCGTCCGGGTGGATTTGCGCCGCCCAACGCAGCCTGTGGCCGTCGCCCAGGCACGGATCGATATTCAGCGCTTCGCACCAGTCGCTCCACCAATGGACCGTGTCGGTGAGCACGTCGAGCTCCCAGAAGCCGAAATCCTGGGCCTGCGCGACCTGCGCGCCGCGCAGGTCCACGCGCCCGAGTTCGCGGCCGGCGCGCCCATGCGCGGCCGTAAAGCACCAGACCACCAAGCGGTCTGCGCCGGCCGCCAGCGGCCGCAGCACGACGTCGGCCTCGCATCTTGCATGCGCGCCGCCGATCGTCGTTCGTTGGGGAGCGCCGCTCGCGACGGCCGCGCGCAGCGCGGCGTCGAGCGCGGTGCGCGCGGGCGCATCGAACCACGCGAAAATCGAGGATCCCGTGTGCATCGCGGCGTGTCCGGCGAGGTGCGCGAGCGAGTCGCTCGCAAACACGATGCGCCCGTCGCAGGTACTCGCCGCGATGCCGTCACCGGCGTTCTCCAGCAGCGTCCACGGCGATACGGCGACCCCGTCCGGGCCGCGCGCGGCGGCTTCGGCGAGGCGCTCGAGCACTAGCCGAATCGCTTCCGCTCAATGCAGGCCTTGAGCTCGCGGGCCGCGGCGCCGATCGCCGCCGCCGTGCCGCCGCCCGCATAAATGATCGCGCGCGAGGAGTTGATCAGAAGGCCCGCGCGCTTGCCGTCGAGGCCCGCCTCGAGCGTCGCGGCGAGGTCGCCGCCTTGCGCGCCGATGCCCGGCACGAGAAACGGCAACTCGGGATGCGCGCCGCGCAACTCCGCCATTTCGCGCGCAAAGGTCGCGCCGACGACGAGCATCAGATTGCGCCGCTCGTTCCATTGGGACGCGGCGCGCAGGGCGACCCTGCGGTACAGCGGCAGCCCGCCTGCGTCCAAATCCTGAAAATCGGCGGCGCCGCGGTTCGATGTGCGGCACAGCACGATCGCGCCGCGATCGGGGCGCGCAAGGAACGGCAGCACCGAGTCCTCGCCCATGTAGGGATTCACGGTAACCGCGTCCGCGCCGTAGCGGTCGAACGCCTCGCGCGCATAGGCCTCGGCGGTATTGCCGATGTCGCCGCGCTTCGCATCGAGGATCACGAGCGCGCGCGGTGCGCGCTCGCGGATGTAGGCGATGCCCGCTTCGAGTTGCCGCTCGGCGCCAAGCGCGCTGTAGAACGCGATTTGCGGCTTGTACGCGGCGGCGATGCCGGCGGTCGCATCGACGATGCGGCGCGCGAACGCCGCGAACGGCTGCGGATGATCGCGCAAATCCCGGGGCATCTTGCCAGGATCCGGATCGAGCCCCACGCAAACGAGGCTGCCGCTTGCGAGTTGGGCGTCATGCAGGCGTTCGGCGAAACAGAGCGGCATGTCGTCATGATAGCGAGATCGCGCCGCCAAGGGAGTATGCTGAACCGTGAACCCGAGACAGCGCCTTGAACAATAAGCCGAAAATCGGACCGCGATTGGTCCTCCAGCCGCCGAGCCGTCCCGCCGCGCGCCCGACGAGCGCGGGCGTGCTCAGCCGCTTCTTCCGCATCGCCGAGGCCTGGGAACTGTCGCCGCTGCAGCAATGCCGGCTGCTGAAAATTCCGTCGCCGAAAGTGCTCGAACGCTATCGCCTGGGGCAAGCTCCGCGCCTCTCCGGCTTGCAGCAGGAGCGTGCCGCGCTGATGGCGAGCATTCAGCAGTCGCTGTGCGCGACCCCGGGGACCTCGGAGCGCGCCTGGGCCTGGCTGCACACGCCGCACAAGGGACCGCCGTTCTCCGGCGATAGTCCCTTGTATTTCATACTGGAAAACGGACTTCCCGCACTGCGGGAGGTGGCGCGCCTGCTGGTGCGCCAAGGCGCGCCGCGCTGACCTTCGCCCCTTCGCTATTCGCTGATATTGGCTATAATAGGCGGCTGTTCCATTAGGCGAGAGTGGCGGAATTGGTAGACGCGCTGGACTTAGAATCCAGTGGGGAAACCCTTGCGAGTTCGAGTCTCGCCTTTCGCACCACCGTTCGCGCGGCCATTTACGATCCGATCATCCGAAGGGGTTTTCAATGCAGGTTTCCGTCGAGAGCACCGGCAAGCTCACGCGCCGCATGCAAGTGCAGGTGCCGGCCGAGCGCGTCACCCAAGAGATTGCCGCGCGGCTGAAGAATTTGAGCCGCACCGCGCGTTTGAAGGGCTTTCGGCCGGGAAAGGCCCCGTTCGCGGTGATCCAGCGCCAGTTCGGCCCGCAGGTGCGCCAGGAAGTGATCGGCGAGATCCTGCAGTCGAGCTTCGTCGAGGCGGTCGCGCAAGAGAAGCTCGCGCCGGCGGGCAGCCCGCGCATCGAACCGAAGAGTCTCGATGAAGGCAAGGATCTTGCCTATGTCGCGACCTTCGAGGTCTATCCGGAGATCGAGCTCAAGGCGGTCGAATCGCTGGAAATCGAGCGCCACGTCGCCGCCGTTACCGAAGAGGACGTCGATGCGATGATCGAGCGTCTGCGCAAGCAGCAAACCAAATTCCAGGCGGTCGAGCGCGCCGCGGCGCTCGGCGATCGCATCGTCATCGATTTCGACGGCAGCGTCGACGGCGCGCCGTTCGCGGGCGGCAAGGGCGAGGGCGTCGGCTTCACGCTCGGCGAGGGCAAGATGCTGCCGGACTTCGAACTCGGCCTCGCGGGCGCGGCGCCCGGCGCCGAGAAGCCGATCGAGATCGACTTTCCGTCCGATTATCACGCGAAGGAATTGGCCGGCAAACACGCGCAATTCAAGGTCCTGGTCAAGAGCGTCGAGGAGCCGTTGCTGCCGGAGCTCGACGATGAGTTCTGCAAGGCGTTCGGCGTCGCCGAGGGTGGCGTCGCGAAGCTGCGCGAGGAAGTCCACGGCAACATGCGCCGCGAACTGGAACTTAGCTTGCGCAGCCGCGACAAGAGCGCGGTGCTCGAGGCCCTTCATCGAGCCAATCCGATCGAGGTGCCGAACGCGCTGATCGAATCCCAGGTGCGCGACATGCAAGTCGAGGCCATGCGCCGCGCCGGCATCAAGGATGCCGCGCAGGCGCCGGCGCCGCAGGCGTTCATGGAGCCTGCGCGCCGCCGCGTCGCCTTGGGTCTGATCTTGAGCGAAATCATCAAGCGCGAAAAGCTGCAAGCCGACCCGAAGCGCGTGGATCAGCGCTTGGATGAAATGACGGGCACCTACGGCGACACCGCGGCGATCAAGCAGATGTACCGCCAGAATGCCGATGCGATGCGCCAAATAGAGAATTTGAGCCTCGAGGATCAGGCCGTCGATTGGGTGCTCGCGCACGCGCAGGTGCGCGAACGCGCCTCGACGTTCAAGGACTTGATGAATTTCGGGACTTGAAAAACCCGCGGACGAGCCTCACTGAAGCTACACTTTGAAATGGGCCGCCAAAACGGCGGCGGAAGGCGAATTATGACGACACGCGCACTGAATTTGGTTCCGATGGTGGTCGAACAGACGGCGCGCGGCGAGCGCGCGTATGACATTTATTCGCGCCTGCTGAAGGAGCGCGTCATATTCATCGTGGGGCCCGTCGAGGATTACATGGCCAATCTGGTCGTCGCCCAGCTCCTGTTCCTGGAATCGGAGAACCCGGACAAGGACGTCGCCCTGTACATCAATTCGCCGGGCGGCTCGGTGAGCGCGGGCCTCGCGATCTACGACACGATGCAGTTCATCAAGCCCGACGTCAGCACGATCTGCGTGGGCCTCGCGGCGTCGATGGGCGCCGTACTCCTCGCCGGCGGCGCGGCCGGCAAGCGCTACTCGCTGCCGAACTCGAAGATCATGATCCACCAGCCGTCCGCGGGCTTTCAGGGCCAGGCCTCGGACATCGACATTCATGCGCGCGAGGTCCTGGAGACGCGCGAGCGCCTGAACGGCATTCTCGCGAAACACTCCGGCCAGACGGTCGAGCGCATCAAAATCGACAGCGACCGGGATAATTTCATGAGCGCCGAGATGGCCCGCGCCTACGGTTTGATCGACTCGATGCTCGAAAAGCGCGGCCAAGTGCCGACCACGGCTTGAGCGCGGCGCACGCTTGAAGGGCCCGCCCGGGCCCGGGAACGGCGGACCCCGGTCACGCCCGGACCACCCGGCGCTTTGCGCGGGGGTTGCCGGGTGCTATATAGTCTAAGCCACAGCCGCCACCCGACTCCACCCGTCCGGCGCGAGTCTTGCCGCGGGAGCGGGGCGCGGCCAACTTGAGGACAAAATGAGCGAAGATTCGCGCAGCAAACATGACGACGGCAAATTGTTGTATTGCTCCTTTTGCGGGAAGAGCCAGCACGAGGTACGCAAACTCATCGCCGGACCCTCGGTATTCGTCTGCGACGAATGCGTCGAGCTTTGCAATGACATAATCCGCGAGGAGCTCGAGGAGCGCGCCGAACGGACGCGCGACAAGCTGCCGAAGCCGCAGGAAATCAAGAAAGTCCTCGACGAATACGTGATCGGCCAGGAGCGCGCGAAGCGCGTGCTCTCGGTCGCCGTGTACAACCATTACAAACGCCTGCAGACGCGCAGCGCCGAGGGCGTGCGCTCGCGCGACGAGGTCGAACTCGCCAAGAGCAACATCCTGCTGATCGGGCCGACCGGCTCCGGCAAGACGCTGCTCGCCGAGACGCTCGCGCGCCTCCTGAACGTGCCGTTCACGATCGCCGACGCGACCACGCTGACCGAGGCGGGCTACGTCGGCGAAGACGTCGAGAACATCATTCAGAAGCTGCTGCAGAAGTGCGACTACGACGTCGAAAAGGCGCAGACCGGGATCGTCTACATCGACGAGATCGACAAGATCTCGCGTAAATCGGACAACCCGTCGATCACGCGCGACGTCTCCGGCGAGGGCGTGCAACAGGCGCTCTTGAAGCTGATCGAGGGCACGATCGCATCGGTTCCGCCGCAGGGCGGGCGCAAGCACCCGCAACAGGAATTCCTGCAGGTGGACACGACCAACATCCTGTTCATTTGCGGCGGCGCGTTCGCGGGTCTCGAGAAGATCATCATGAACCGCACGCACAAGAGCGGCATCGGCTTCATCGCCGAGGTGCGCGAACAAAATGCGCGGCCCCACGGCAACGACGTGTTCCACGACACCGAGCCCGAGGACTTGATCAAGTACGGGCTCATTCCGGAGTTCGTCGGCCGCCTGCCGGTCGTCGCGACGCTCGAGGAGCTCGATGAGGAGGCGCTGATCTCGATCCTCCTCCAGCCGAAGAACGCGCTCACGAAGCAGTACCGCAAGCTCTTCGACATGGAAGGCGTCGAACTCGACTTCCGCGAAGACGCCTTGCGCTCGGTCGCGCGCAAAGCGATGCAGCGCAAGACGGGCGCGCGCGGTTTGCGCACGATCCTCGAGAACGTGCTGCTCGACACGATGTACGAGCTGCCGTCCTTGCGCAACGTACAGAAGGTCATCGTCGACGAACTGGTCATCGAGGGCAGCAGCAAGCCCTACGTCGTGCACCGCACCGAGGATGCGCGCCTGGCGCCGGTGGAAGAAGCGCGGCGGCCGACGGGGTCGGACCATCTTTGAGCGCGGCGTCCCGCTCTTTCAAGAGAGCGGGACGCATCTTGAAACCTGCGGGCTTCGGCCGCATATCGCTTCGGACCTTCCATTCTTTTTGCGCCCGGCGCGCAGAGGCAAGCCTTACCGTGAGTGACCCAACCACCCCAGAACCTGCGACGGCCGTGACGCTTGCGCCGCCGCCCGCCGGCATGCCCGTGCTGCCGCTGCGCGACGTCGTCGTCTACCCGCACATGGTCATTCCGCTGTTCGTCGGCCGCGAGAAATCGATCGTCGCGCTGGACGTCGCGATGAAGGCCGACAAGCGCATCCTGCTGGTCGCGCAGAAACAGGCCGACGTCGACGATCCCAAGGGCGTCGACCTCTATGCGGTCGGCACCGTCGCGACGATCCTACAGCTCCTGAAGCTCCCCGACGGCACGGTCAAGGTCCTGGTCGAGGGCGTCGACCGGGCGACGATCGAGCATCTCGACGAAGGCGAGTACTTTTCGGCGAAAGTCACGCCGATGCCGGACGTGGAGCGCTATGAAGAGCGCGAAATGGACGTGCTGACCCGCTCGGTCATCACCCAGTTCGAGCAGTACGTCAAGCTCAACAAGAAGGTGCCGCCCGAGATCCTGACCTCGCTCGCCGGCATCGACCAGGCGGGGCGCCTCGCCGACACGGTCGCGGCGCACATGTCGCTGAAGCTTTCGGAGAAGCAAAAGGTCCTGGAGATCCCCGACGTGCGCAAGCGCCTCGAGCACATGCTCGCGGTCATCGAGGGCGAGATGGACGTGCTGCAGATCGAAAAGCGCATCCGCGGCCGCGTCAAGCAGCAGATGGAGAAGAGCCAGCGCGAGTACTACCTGAACGAGCAGATGAAAGCCATTCAAAAGGAGCTCGGCGACCTCGACGAAGCGCCGAATGAGATCGGCGAGCTCGAGAAGCGCATCAAGGCCGCGGGCATGCCGAAAGAGGCGCGCGACAAGGCGAACTCGGAGCTTGCGAAGTTGAAGCTCATGTCGCCGATGTCGGCGGAAGCCACGGTGGTGCGCAACTACGTCGACTGGCTGGTCAAGGCGCCGTGGAAGAAGCGCAGCAAGGTGCATCTCGACATCGCGGCCGCCGAAAAAGTGCTCGAGGCCGATCACTACGGGCTCGAGAAGGTCAAGGAGCGCATCGTCGAATACCTCGCCGTGCAGCAGCGCGTGCGCAATCTGCGCGGCCCGATCCTGTGCCTCGTGGGCCCCCCGGGCGTCGGCAAGACCTCGCTCGGTCAGAGCGTCGCGCGCGCGACCAACCGCAAGTTCGTGCGCATGTCCTTGGGCGGCGTGCGCGACGAGGCCGAGATCCGCGGCCACCGACGCACCTACATCGGCTCGATGCCGGGCAAGATCATCCAGAACCTCGCCAAGTGCGGCGTGCGCAATCCGCTGTACCTGCTCGACGAGGTCGACAAGATGTCGACGGATTTCCGCGGCGACCCGTCCTCGGCGCTGCTCGAGGTGCTGGATCCGGAACAGAACAGCACGTTCAACGATCATTATCTGGAGGTCGATTTCGACCTCTCGGAAGTGATGTTCGTGTGTACGGCGAACAGCCTGAACATTCCCGCGCCGCTGCTTGACCGCATGGAGGTCATCCGCCTCCCGGGCTATACCGAGGACGAGAAGAGCAACATCGCCAGGCGCTATCTACTGCCGAAACAGATCAAACAGAACGGCTTGAAGGAAGGCGAGCTCGCCGTCGCGGACGAGGCGATCCAGGACATGATCCGCTACTACACGCGCGAGGCCGGCGTGCGCAACCTCGAGCGGGAGCTGTCGAAAATCGGCCGCAAGTCGGTCAAGCAGCTCCTGCTGCATCCGGAGCAGAAGAGCATCGCGGTCGATTCGTCGAATCTCGACGTCTACCTCGGCGTGCGCCGCTTCCGCTACGGCAAGGCCGAGGAGAGCAATCGCGTCGGCCAGGTCACGGGGCTCGCGTGGACGGAGGTCGGCGGCGAGCTGCTCACGATCGAGGCCGCGGTGGTCGCGGGCAAGGGCAAGCTCACCCATACGGGCCAGCTCGGCGAAGTCATGCAGGAGTCGATCCAGGCGGCGATGACCGTCGTGCGCAGCCGCTCGGCGATGCTCGGGCTGGACGTCGATTTCTACCAGAAGGCGGACGTGCACATTCACGTGCCGGAGGGCGCGACGCCGAAGGACGGCCCGAGCGCCGGCATCGGCATGTGCACCGCGCTGATTTCGGCGCTGACGAAAATCCCGGTGCGCTCCGACGTCGCGATGACCGGCGAGATCACGCTGCGCGGCGAAGTGTTGCCGATCGGCGGCTTGAAGGAGAAGCTCCTCGCGGCGCATCGCGGCGGGATCACGACGGTGTTGATCCCGGACGACAACGTCAAGGACCTCGCCGAGATCCCGGATAACATCAAGGAGAAGCTCGATATCCGCTCGGTCAAATGGATCGACGAGGTGCTGCAAGTGGCCTTGACGCAATTGCCGACGCCGCTCGCGGAAGCGCCGAAGGCGGCCGCGCCGCTGGCCGATGAAAAGCGTCCGCGGCGCGCGGCGCGCTCGAAGAGCCAGGTGCGCGCGCATTAGTCCACCGATTGGACTAGCCAAGCGTATAGTCCTCGCGTAGACTTTCGCGCCTCTTCCGGAGGGTGCGAAAGCTGGGTGCTTAGCTCAGCTGGAAGAGCGTCGCCTTTACACGGCGAAGGTCGGGGGTTCGATCCCCTCAGCACCCACCACAACATGCGGAGTGGTAGTTCAGCTGGTTAGAATACCGGCCTGTCACGCCGGGGGTCGCGGGTTCGAGTCCCGTCCACTCCGCCATTTCCTGATCGAGGGGTCCCGCGCGTGTCCACGAGGGCGCGTAGCGGGTGCTCACCCGCGAGTACGATCGAGAGTAAAGGGCAATGCTACAAAAAATACACGACAAGCTCACCGGCTGGCTGGCCTACCTGATCCTGGGCGCAATCGCGATGGTGTTCGTATTCTGGGGAATCAATTGGAGCCTCGGTGCGCCGGACTACGCGGCGAAGGTCAACGGCCAGACGATCCCCGTCAACGAGGTGCGTGAGGCGTATCAGGAACAGCTCGCGAAGCTCGACCGCCAGGCGAACGGCTCGGTCGACGAAGCGGCGCGCGCCGCGCTCAAGAAACAGGTCATCGAGGGCTTCGTCGCGAACGAAGCGTTGATCACGCGCGTCGACTCGCTCGGCTATCGCGTCAGCGACGCCGACGTGCTCGCGGCCGAGTCGCAGATTCCGGCGTTTCAGGTCGCCGGCAAGTTCGACGAAGCGCACGCGGTGGCGCTGCTCAAGGCCGAAGGCCGTTCGATACCGCAAATCGAGCAGATGATCCGCCGCCAGATTCAACTCAGGCAGCTGGATGAGGCGATGCGCTCATCGAGCTTCGCGACGCCGAACGAGGTCGAGCGCGTCAACGCGCTGATGGACGAGGAGCGCCAGGTCGGCTGGATCGAGGTGTCGGCGGCGAAATACGCGGCATCCGCGACGCCGACCGACGCAGACATCCAGGCCTATTACGACGCGCACAAGAGCGCGTACATGACGCCGGAGACGGTCGACCTGCGCTATCTCGAGATCAGCCTCGCGAAGCTCGCCGCGAGCGTCGACGTCACCGACGCGCAGCTGCATGCCTACTTCGAGGACCAGAAGAAGAAGAACCCGGAGGCCTACGTGCAGCCGGAAGAGCGGCGCGTCAGCCACATCCTGATCACCGTCGCGAACCCGAAGGACGACGCCGCCGCCAAGCTCGAGGCCGAATCGATCTTCAAGCGCGCCGCAGCCGGCGAGGATTTCGCGAAGCTCGCGAAGCAGTACTCGCAGGACCCCGGTTCCGCGAAACAAGGCGGCGATCTCGGCTGGTCCGAGGCCAAGGACTGGGTCAAGCCGTTCGCCGCCGCGGCGTTCGCGATGAAGGTCGGCGAGATCAAAGGGCCGGTGAAGAGCCAATTCGGCTATCACATCCTGAAGCTCGAGGGCATCCGCGCTGCGACCGTGAAGACCTTCGAGCAGAGCAAGAGCGACCTCGCGGCCGAATACCGGAGCAGCGCGGCCGACAAGGAGTTCAACCACCTCCAGGACAAGCTCGCCGACGCCGCGCTGCAGAACCCGACCGACCTCGACGCGGCGGCGCGCAAGGCGGGGCTCCCGGTTCAGGAGATCAAGGACTTCAGCCGCACTCAAGGCGGCGGCCCGTTCGGCGCTTCCAAGCCGGTGATCGCCGCCGCGTTCAGCGCCGATGCGCTCGACGGCAACTTGAGCTCGATCATCGAGGTGACGAAGGGCGACGGGATCGTATTGCGTTCGACCGACCACAAGCTGCCGCAACAGAGGCCGCTCGCCGACGTGCGCGCCGACGTGATCGGCGCGTGGAAGACGATGCGCGGCACGGAGCTTGCGCTCGCGGCGGCCAAGGACGCCGCCAAACAGCTCGAGGCGGGCGCGGCCTGGCCCGACGTCGCGAAGACCCTGGGGCTCACCCCGAACCTGCCGCGCTGGGTGTCGCGCGAGGACCAGGCGACGCCGATCAGCGTTCGGCGCGTCGCGTTCGAGTCGCCGAAGCCCGCGGCCAACAAGCCGCTGTACTCGGCGATCGCCTTGACCGACGGTGGTGCGGCGGTGTTCGGCCTCGAGGCGGTGCGCGAGAACCCGAATGCGAATGGGGCGAACGATCCGATGCTGCACCGGGAACTTGCGATGCAGTACGCGGCCGACGAGTCGCAAAGCTACGCGGCCGCGGCGCGCGCCGATGCCGAGGTCGTGGTCAATCCGAAAGCCATCGATTAATTGGCCGCACTCATACACCAGTTTTCCGCGTGGTATCTAAGCCAGCTCGGCCACGGCGGCTATTGGCTGATCGCCGCGCTGATGACGCTGGAGAGCACGCTCGTGCCGATACCGAGCGAGGTCATCATTCCGCCGGCGGCGTACCTTGCGCACACGCAGGGGCATCTGTCGATCATCGGCATCGTCGCCGCGGGCACGGCCGGCTGTTGGCTCGGCGCGACAATCATGTACAGCGTATCGCGCTGGGTCGGCCGGCCGTTCCTGCTGCGCTTCGGGCCTTACTTCGGCATCCCCAGGTCGAAAATCGAACTCGCCGAGCGCTGGGCCGCGCATTACGGCTGGGCGGGGGTCGTCTTCTCGCGCATCCTGCCGGTCATCCGGCACTTGATCGGCATTCCCGCAGGCGTCGTGCGCATGGATTATCGCCGCTATGCCCTCGCGACGCTCGCGGGCTCCTCGCTCTGGTGTTCGGTGCTCGCGGGCCTAGGGGTCGAGGTCGGACGTAACCAAGAGCTGCTGGTCGGCTCGATTCACCGCTTCACGCTGTTGGCGCTCGCGATCTGCGTGGTGCTGTCGGCCTTGTACTACTGGTTCGTACACCGGCCGGTGCGCAAGCTGCAGAGCTAGGTTTCGGCGGTCGGATGGACCGACGTGTCTTTGGGCGGCGGCGGTGCCGCCGGCAGCGGGAACTTCGCGAATATCGCGGCCGCGGCCGCGTTGATCCGCGCTTGCGCGTCCGGGCCCGTCAGATTGGTCACGTCTTGATTGACCGAGGCATGCCAGATCGGCGTGCGCGTCTTCGCGTCGAATAGATCGACCGAAATGCGGCCCTCGTTGCGCACCGTCGGCCAGTCATAGCCGTAGTTGCCGAAGCCCCAGGGTCCGCCACCCCAGCCGCCCCAGCCGTAGCCCAAGCCCAGTGACAGGCCGCCGAACTGGTCGGCGACGACACGCGAGCCGATCGCATAGCCGACCACGCAGTCGGCCTGGCGGGGGTCGTCCGCACGGCGGATGCCGCGCGCCGCGAGATTCGATTGAATCGCAACCCGCAGCCGGTCGGCGTTCAAGGGATTGGCATAGGCGCCTTGCGCGCCCGCGGCGTAATGTTCGTGGGCCCACGCGTAGGTGCGGCAGCTGGCGACGCTCGCATTCGGGTTCACATCGGTCGTCACCGGCATCGACGTACAGGCGGCGAGTGCGAGCAGCGAAGCGCCGGCGGCAATGATCACTTTTGGCACGGACATGGTCGGATCCCTCTAGCTGGATTGCATCGTCGGAATGTTCGTCAACGTTAGATGGCGCAACGCGCCCAAAAGTTGCATCGCGCCTCAAAGTCAACGGCCGTCGGGCTCCTCCGGGAAGCTCATGCCGACCGTGCTGTAGCCGCCGTCGACGTACAGGATCTCGCCGGTGATGCCTGCGCCGAGGTCCGAGCAGAGGAACGCGGCCGCATTGCCGACATCCTCGATCGTGACGTTGCGCTTGATCGGCGACGCGGCGGCGACCAAGCTCAGCATCTTGCGCAGGCCCGGGATCCCCGCCGCGGACAGGGTCTTGATGGGACCGGCGGAAATTCCGTTGACGCGCACGCCTTGCGCGCCCAAGTCGGCCGCGAGAAAACGCACGTTCGCCTCGAGGCTCGCTTTCGCAAGACCCATGACGTTGTAGCTCGGCACCGAGCGCACCGCGCCCAAGTAGCTCAAGGTGACGATCGCGCCGGCGCGCCCCTGCATGAACGGCAAGGACGCGCGCGCGAGCGCGGTCAGGCTATAGCTCGAGATGTCGTGCGCGACGCGAAAGGCATCGCGCGACGTGGCATCGACGAACCGCCCGGTCAAGGCTTCGCGCGAAGCGAAGGCGACCGCGTGCACGAGAATGTCGAAATGCTTCCAATGCGTGGATAGATGGCTGAAGCCGCGCGCGATGTCCGCATCCTGCGCGACGTCCATCGGAAACGTGATTTCCGAATTCAGCTGCCGCGCGAGCGGCACGACGCGCTCGGCCATGCGCTCGATGTATGAAAACGCGAGCTCCGCGCCTTCGCGGTGCATCGCCTGCGCTATGCCCCAGGCGATCGAACGATCCGTTGCGAGGCCGACGATCAAGGCCCGCTTGCCCGACAAAAAGCCCATGGTGATTCCTTCTTATCCTTCTTGGCCGCGGCGGTTGATATACAGCACCAGACGCTGTCCGGCACGGATCTTATGGCGGCGGTTCAAGCCGTTCCAGTTCTTCACCTGCTTGATCGACACCTGGAACTGGTGCGAGATGCTGTAGACGGTGTCGCCCCGGTGCACGCGGTAGAGCATGCGCCGGCTGTGGTGAGCGTACTCGGCGCGGTAGCTACGCAGGGCGACGCGCTCTATGACGATGCGCTGGCCGGCGATGATCCGGTCGGCGGGACCGAGATGGTTGAGGCGCGCGAGCGTCTTGACGGGAATGCGGTGGCGGCGCGCGATCAGGCCGAGGGTCTCGCCGGGGCGCACGCGATAGACGATGCGGTGCGCGTAACGGCGGCCGTAGATGCGCTCCGGCCGGTCGACGCGGGCCGCGGCGACGAGCACGCTATGCGCAAGATCCGCGCTCGCCTGCGGGATCCTGAGCGTCTCGCCCTGGTGCAGCCGCGTGACCTTGAGTCCGTTCAGTTTGACGATCACGGAGGCCGACGTGTCGTAGCGCTGCGCGAGCCGCGCGAGCGTGTCGTGCCGCCCGACGGTGAGCACGAGGTAGTGCATGCGGTCGTCCGGCGAGAGCGTCTTCAATCCCGCCTCGAGCGCATCCGCGTTGTCGATCGGCACGAGGAGGCGGTTCGGCCCATCCGGGTCCGTCGCCCAGCGATTGAATCCCGGGTTCAGCTCCACGAGTTCATCGTAGGACGTGCCCGCCAACTTGGCGGCGACCTTCAAGTCGATCTGCGAGCCGGTCGGAATCACGGCGAAGTAGGGCTCGTTCGGGATCGGCGCGAATTCCAGCCCATAGCGCTCGGGCTCGGCCATCAAGCGCTTCAGCGCGAGCAGCTTCGGCACATACGCGCGCGTTTCGGCCGGCAATTTCAGATGCCAGAAGTCGGTCGGCAGCCCGTGCGCCTTGTTGTAGTCGACCGCGCGCTGCACGGTCATCTCGCCGACGTTGTACGCGGCGATCGCGAGCAGCCAGTCGCCGAACTGATCGTGCAGGGCCTGGAAATAGTCGAGCGCCGCGCGCGTCGAGTCGATCACGTCGCGCCGGCCGTCGAACCACCAGTCCTGCTTCAGGCCGAAGCGCAGGCCGGTTGACGGGATGAATTGCCACAGGCCCGCGGCGCGGCTCTTCGAGTAGGCGAACGGCTCATACGCGCTCTCGACGACCGGCAGCAGCGCGAATTCCATCGGCATGCCGCGCGCCTCGACCTCGGTGACGATATGGTAGAGGTAGCGCTGCGCGCGCTGAAACGTGCGCTCCAGATAATCCGGGTTGTGCACGAACCATTGCAGCTGTTCGTCGATCGCGGGTTCCTGTACTTCCTGCAGCGCGAAGCCGGCGCGCATGCGGTCGAACAGGTCTTCGTAGTCCTCGGCGGCCTGATGGTGCCATTCGCCGGGCATCGCGACGCTCGGCGCGGCGCCGAGCGCGGCGGACGCGGCATTCGACGGCAGTTCGGCGACCGGTCCCGCGGGCGGTACGACGTTGCGCACGGCGGCTACGGCGGGCGCAGCCGGCTGGTGCGCGCACGCCGCGAGCCCGAGGGCGAATCCCAACAGCGCGATGCGGCGCAGGGCGGCGCGCAGCATCAACGGAAACCGTCCTTCCAAGCGCGCAGGACCGCGAACACGTCCGGGAACTGCGTAAGCGGCCGGCCGGCATGGCGTTCGGCCGCCGCGCGTACCCCGCTCACGTCACAGCGCAGGAAGGGGTTCACGCGGCGTTCGACGGCGATCGTCGAGGGCAGACTGGGGTCTCCGGTCGCGCGCAGCACGGCGACCGCGTCCTCATATTGGCGCAGCGCGTCGTTGTGCGGTTCCACGGTGCGCGCGAAAAGCAAGTTCTGCGCCGTGTATTCATGGCCGCAGTAGACGCGCGTGCCGGGCGGCAGTTCCTTAAGATGGGTGAGTGATGCGTTCATTTGTTCCGGGGTCCCCTCGAACATTCGGCCGCAGCCGGCGCTGAACAGGGTGTCGCCGCAAAACAGCGCACCATGCCCGACAAAGGCAATGTGACTTAAAGTATGCCCCGGAACGTGCAGTGTCTCGAACATAAGTCCCAACTCTGCAAAGTCGATGCGCTCGCCGCCCTTCAGGCGATGCGTCAAACCCGCGATACGGGCATCGTCCGGTCCGTAGACGGGCACCCGGCCCTCGGCGAGCAGAGCCGCGACACCGCCGATATGGTCGGGGTGGTGGTGAGTCAGTAGAATCCCCGCCACGGTTTGGCCGCGGGCGGCGAGCTCGGCGCGCACCGGCGCAGCATCACCCGGGTCTACGACCAAAACGTGCTGCGGTGCGCGCGGCGATTCGATCAGCCAGATATAGTTGTCGCTAAACGCGCGCACCGGGCGCACCTGAAGCGGTAGAGCTTGGTTTGACATTTTGCCGCGTATTTAACCTGTAACATTCGAACTTCGCTAGCTTTCTCACCAAGGGGTAATGTTCTGGAAGCCGAGCCGACCTTATCCGCGCAATGGCTCGAGAGCCCCTTGGGCGCGCGCGTGTTGCACGATGAGACCGCGATCGCGCGCTTGGCGTTCGACGACGTGTTCGGCTTCGAACTGTTGCAGGTAGGCACCTGGGGCAAGGATCGGCCGCTGGTTTGCGCGGCGCGCACGCAACACACGACCGTCGTTGCGCCGCAACCCGAGGCCGGAGCAACCCTGTGCGCGCCGCTCGATGCGCTGCCGCTGCGCTCGGACAGCATCGACGCGGTGCTGTTGCCGCATACCCTGGAGCTGGTTGCGGACCCGTATGCGGTGCTGCGCGAGGCGGAGCGGGTCCTGTGCGCGCAGGGGTGTCTGTTGATTTGCGGCTTCAATCCCTTGAGCGGCTGGGGCCTGCGCCGCCTGTTCGGGCGTAGTTTGAGCCGCGCGCCGTTTCCGCCGGCGACGCGCCGTTTCCTGTCGGAGCGGCGCCTGCGCGATTGGGTCGCATTGTTGGGGTTCGACGTCGACCGGGTGTACGGCTATCTCGGCATGCTGCCGATCGCGGGCGCGCCGACAGCGGGGCGCGAGCCGGCGGCCATCTTGCGCCCGCCGCTCGGCGCCGGCGGCTATTGGCTGAAGGCGCGCAAGCGCGTCAAGACCCTGACGCTGGTGCGGCCCCGCGCGCGCGTGCGCCAACATGTGCTCGTCGGCGTACCGAAGCCGACCAGCAAAGTGGGCCATGACCGAGGTTGAGATCTATACCGATGGCGCCTGTCGCGGCAACCCGGGTCCCGGCGGCTGGGGCGGGCTGCTGATCGCGGGTGCGCAGCGCCGCGAAATCTCGGGCGCCGAGGCGGCGACGACCAACAACCGCATGGAACTGACCGCGGTGATCGAGGCGCTCGCGGCGTTGAAGCGCCGCTGCAGCGTGCGCCTGTACAGCGACTCGAAGTACGTACTGCAAGGCATCACCGAATGGCTGCCCGCCTGGAAGGCGCGCGGCTGGAAGACGGCTTCGCGCTCGAACGTGAAGAACCAGGACCTGTGGGAGCGGCTCGACGAGGCCGCACGCGCGCAGGACATCGAATGGATCTGGGTCAAGGGTCACGCGGGCACGCCGGGCAACGAGCGCGCCGACGCACTTGCGAATTTAGCGATCGATCAGCTGTTGGCGAGGGGTTGAGGCGATGCGTCAAGTCGTGTTGGATACGGAGACCACCGGACTCGAGGTCGGACAGGGCCACCGAATCATCGAAATCGGCTGCGTCGAACTCATCAACCGGCGCGTCACCGGCAAAGTGTTCCACCGCTACGTGAATCCGGAGCGCGAGATCGACGCGGGTGCGCGCGAGGTGCACGGCATCTCGCTCGAGCAGCTGCGCAGCGAACCGAAATTCGCCGAGATCCTGGCGGAGTTCCGCGCCTTCGTCGAGGGCGCGGAACTCATCATTCACAATGCGCCGTTCGACTTGGCGTTCGTGAACAAGGAATTCGAGCGCGCGGGCGCGGACGATGCGCGCCTGGAGAGCTTTTGCCGCATTCTCGACACGTTGAGCCTCGCGCGCCGCATGCATCCCGGGCAGCGCAATAATCTCGATGCGCTGTGCAAGCGCTATTCGGTCGACAATTCGCGCCGCGATCTGCACGGCGCGCTGCTCGACGCGAACATCCTCGCCGAAGTCTATCTGGCGATGACCGGCGGCCAGGCGCGCCTGAAGCTCGGCGCGCAGGTCGACGGCGAGCGCGGCGACGGCG
>VFSW01005148.1_pt1 | contig 19393 bp, 20 predicted proteins | sample 5358111 | NCBI WGS metagenome assembly VFSW01 (sample SAMN11554181, study PRJNA540505) | mine drainage metagenome | isolation source: sediment from site ElyBrook_90M | place: USA: Ely Copper Mine, Vershire, VT | collected 2017 | reverse complement strand
GTTCCCGCTGTTTCGCAAATAAGCCCAGAAATTTCTCCGAAACTTGACCTCAGTATCGAAGGGATGCGCAGTCAACAGTTCAGTGAGTGGATTTTCGTATTTTTGCTGATAAGCATCATTATCTTTTCAGGGATTGTCATTGCTTTTATGTTCAGCAAGAATCGACCGAAAGAAATGAAGTTGGGTGAACGATTCATGTTTACGGCAATAATAATGGGTATAGTCGTTGCTGTAATTGTAGGCGCAGTGCAAATGCTGGGCGGCTACCTTTTCTGAATATTTTGGTGGAGGAACATAATGGCAAATTTCATTGAAAATCTTCCCGATGGTTGGACCATATACCTGTGGCTGATTATAGGAGCGGTAATTATCCTTGCCGTAATTTACTGGATACGCTGGGGCATCAAAAATGAGCAGTTTGATGAAGATATCAAATATGTGCTTTTTGACGAGAAGGATCGGCCCAAGATGGCGCCGGAAGAGTTTGCAAAAAGCCAGTCTGTAATCAAAGCCCAGATTGCAAGCCGTGATCGATTTTTGGCTGCAGATGCCGAGAAGCACAAGTCCGGGGCATGAAGCGCGGAGAAAAAGCCGTACTGCTCATCATTGGGCTGGTCGTTGCGGCAGGGATGCTTAGGTCCCTGCTGCATGTCGAAGAGCAGCATGACCGGGAGATTCCTTTCTACAGCACTGCCAGCAACGATGTTGCCAGCAAGGCGATGGACATCTACCGTAGCAATAACTGTAGAAACTGCCATACGCTCTGGACCTTGAAAAACATGATGGAGTCGGTACCGGCGCCCATGTTGGACGGAATAGGTTCAATACGCACGGAATCCTGGATTTACGATTATCTTTCATCTGCAGATCCACAGTCAGTGTTACCTTCAAGACTGAAAAAGGAATATCGGATGCCTTCCTATTCAAAAATGCCGGATGAAGAACGGCGCGTTCTATCAGCATACCTGGCAAGCTTGAAAGTTAAAGACTGGTATCTGGATCAGACTAAGAAATTAGAGTTTGAGAAATTGAATGGAACGGAGCCCCAGAAATGAAGCATAGATATCTAACGGGTCTGGTAGCACTCCTGGCAGGCATAGCCCTGAATCATTTGGGCGACAGATTGCTGGGGGTGAAAATAGAGCTGTTTTCAGGATTGTCGACCTTCAGCTTTGCCTGGGGAGTAGATTTGTTCGTTTTACCGTTTTTTGTCGGCTTGGTCGTGTCCTGGATATTCGGCATGGGCGGAAAATGGCTGTGCTATTTCCCGCCATTGATAGTGCGCAGCATAAGTTATGCTGAAATTCTGTATGTCACAGGTGTTCCCCATGGGAGCATATTGCACCCGATGGGCTGGTGGGGATTTTATGTAATCCTGGCAATGGAAGCGGCTGGAATAGGCGGAATAGTTGGTGAAGTCATGATCAAGAGGGTGTATGGACGCACAAAAATAACTGCCGCCGCGGACAAGTCGCCGATCGCGGAAAGGAACTCCTGATGTCGAAATTGGACAAAAAGATCATATTAAGTCCGGCCGAACAACTTCGAAGAAAGCGCTTCTTTTCAGCCACAATAATTACATGCATAGCGCTGGTGGTTGTCGGAGGAAGTTTGCACGTAGTCAAACTGGGTTCGATACGTATGGGTGAAATGCGCGCTCTGGCAACCTATAACTTAAAGGAAGAATCAACCAGGATACGTGCTGCGGGAGAAGATATTGCGCTTCACGAAGAAAACGAAAACCGCAAGAATCAATCCGCAGGTTATACGGTGGCTGAAGCAGACGCGCTGCTGACAAAAGAGCAGTGGAAAGAGTTGGATAGTATGGTAACGATTCCTGCCGGGAAGTTTTTGATGGGCACAAACCTGAAAAATGCCGATGCGGCTTCCCATCCCCAACACCAAGTCAATCTGGATGCATTCCAGATCGATAAATATTTAGTGACCAATGCACAGTATGCAAGATTCATCGCGGCGACCGGACATCGTCCGCCATCCGATTGGAAAAACGGGAAAATTCAGGAAGGCACCCTGCAGTATCCTGTCACCCTGGTCAATTGGTACGACGCGTCAGCCTATGCGAAATGGGCTGGGAAGCGCCTGCCCACAGAGGCTGAATGGGAAAAGGCAGCTCGAGGTACAGACGGCAGGCGTTGGCCGTGGGGTAATGAAATGGATCCGGCCCGCTTGAATACTTACTACAATGTGGGCTCAGCGACTAATGTAACGACATATTCAAATGGCGTAAGTCCATATGGTGTGTTTGACATGGCCGGAAATGTCAACGAATGGGTAGAAGACGATTTCCTGCCGTATAAAGGCACGGATGCAGAAGCAGAGGTATTCAAGGGGAAAATCGCCAAAGTCCAAAGCGAGCAGGACCAGGCGATGAAAGTTGCCGATTTGGTGCCGGTAAACAAGTACTACAAAGTCTTGCGCGGCGGGTCCTGGAAGGGCGATCCATTTTCGACCGCAACGTACCATAGAGACTATTCCTGGCCCAACTACGCCTCAGACTTTTATGGGTTTCGCTGTGCATCAAGCGTGAAAACTAATTAATTATCGGAGGTATATTATGAGTTCCATCTGGATGAGAACTGCCCTGATCCTCATCGGTCTGGCTGTGGCTCCACTGGCGCAGGCGGCAGTCGATAGCTACCGATTCGCACACGTTACTATTGCAACTCCATGGTACATTTTCATCTTCTTGTTGATGGGAGTTTTTGCACCATTTGTATTGATGGTTATACTGGCATGGAGAAATGCCATGCGAAAACCGACTTCTGAAATTACAGAAGAAGGCCAGAATCCTTCGCATCAATAGACAATTTTACTGAAAATCATATGACATTTTTCGGATTATCGATTTCTCGAACCTTTCCTGTTTTGCTGGCATTCCTGTTGTCGGTATCTTGCGTTATTCCTGCGTATGCAGAGGACGCACCCCATGAAGGTGAAAGCGCCCAGATTTTGCAGGCATTCAATAAACAACACAGAGAAACAGAGCATGCAAAATCAATCACCGATAAAGACAAACAGCGCGTCATGTTTTTGTTGGGGGTCTCGCTGTTAACCCTCGTATTGATTACCGGAGGATTGGGAATTGCGATGGGGCTGTTTGGGAAGTCGGTGTTCGTGGCTCACATGATATTTGCCGGGCTCAGCATGACGCTGGCTGTGGTTCACGCGGTCGTGGCATTAGTGTGGTTTTATCCTTTCTAGGAATTAAACAAGCAGATTGCCTGTTGCGCTCTCAGGCATCGCGCAATTTGTTGCGCATCCCCTTCGTAGCCTTACACAAATACCACTCCCATTTAAGCCTCAGCAATTTCGAGTAGTACCAACGCCACTCATTCCGCCTATGAACATCAATTCAGGAAATACGCACAAGATATGGTGGCTGGTAGCAATCCTGTATTTCTTCTCGGGACTGACAAGCCTAGCCTATGAAGTGCTGTGGTCGCGCATGTTGTCCATGCAGTTTGGGGTCAGTATCTTCGGCGTGGTCTTGACTGTTGCAGCCTTCATGATTGGGTTGGGCTTGGGTAGCCTGGCGGGAATCAAATGGGCCGGGCAAAGTAAAAACCCCATATCAGTATTTGCAGTTCTTGAAATTGGAATAGCAATATATGCCCTTTTACTTCCAATATTTCTCCGTTACACAAGCGGCTGGATGGAAGACCTTTCAAGTCAACTGACATTGCTGCAGTGGTATCTGCTCCAAGGTGCGGGAGCATTGTGTTTGTTACTGATTCCGGCGTTTGCCATGGGAGTAGGTTTTGCGCTGGTGCTGAAAGTGGTTGAGCACACACCAATTTCCCTCGGAAAAATCTATGGGCTGAATACGTTAGGCGGAGTTGCCGGAGCAATATTTCCGTTGTGGAGTCTGCCGGCAATTGGATGGGCCGATTCAGTGAGAATCATGGCGGTATTAGGTTTGGGAGTCGGGATTACGGCACTGGCTGTGTCTCGCTCAATCAGCCAGGCAAGGGCATCATTACCGGAAAAGAAGAAAAATGACGAACGGCCTCCCATTTCGGCGCTGATGATTTATGCCGGGATCGGGGCCGGAAGCATCATGCTAGAGATTGGATGGGTGCGCATATACGGCATGATCATGTTACGTACAGAATATGTGCTTGGCTTGATACTGGCCGTGTTTCTTTTGGGGATCGCACTGGGCAGCCTCTTTTTGCCGCGATTGAAGAAATACGGTCTGTCAATTTTGATGCCGTTTGCAATTGGTGGAGGTGTGTTGCTGGGTTTGTTCCTCTTGCCGGCCACTTCTGCCTGGATAGAGCAAAGCGATTTCAAATCATTTTTTTGGGCAACAACATATCAGGCATTGATTTTGGGAATATTTACACTCCCGATTACATTGGCCCTGGGAGCCTGGTTACCGCTGTTGGCAACCCGTTACGAAAATGCTGAGTCAAGCGGCGTTTGGTTGTATGGGGCAAATTGCCTGGGCGGAGGTGCCGGAGCAATTATCGCCTGTTTGGTTGGCATTCCTCTGCTGGGCACCGTAGGGATGATTGCTTTGTGCGCAGTTGCAATCCCCGCATTTGGCCTGATCTGGGCAAATTCGCGCAGGGCCTGGTTGGGATTTGTCGTTCTGCTCGTGGCAGCTTGGCCGTTGCGCACCATGCCTCCTGTGCATGAGTTGCTGCCCAAAATCGAAGCAGATAGCCGGAATCTTTATCTGTATGAAGATGCGATTTCGTTGACTCATGTTGTCCGCCAGCCGGATGGACAACGGATATTGCTGAGCGACCTGCAGCGTATGGATGCCTCAACCGATCCGAGTGCGGTTGAAATACAGAAAGATCAGGCCAGACTTGCATTGCTACTTCACCCTGCACCGAAAAGTGTATTGTTCCTTGGGTTGGGAACCGGAATCTCAGTGGCAGGATCCAAGCCATTTCCAAGTCTGATTCGAAGTGCAGTGGAACTATCACAGGGCTCGATTAACTCGGCCAAGTACCTCTTCTCGCCGGTCAATGGAAATATTCTGGATCAAGTACAAATACAAAGGGATGATGCAAGACATTTCCTGAGCAGCACACAACGCCATTACGATGTCATCGTGGGCGATTTATTTCACCCGGATATAGCAGGAATGGGGTCGCTTCTATCAGTGCAGCAATTTGAAAGAGCAAAAAACAGGCTGAACCAGGGCGGGGTATTTGTGCAATGGCTGGCGCTTAACCAATTCGAAATAGAATCACTCAAGGTGGTGCTGAGAAGTTTTGAGCGCGTGTATCCAAACGCACAATTGTTTATGGATGGCATGCATTTGGCCTTGGTTGGTCCCAAAGATGAATTTACTGGAGCAAGTTCGATTTTACAGAACTTGAAGCGGATGGATGTTTCGGAGCAAAGCCAGGCAACAGGTGGAGAAGGGGGCTGGACCTGGATAGGACGATATTGGGGGCCAATAGATGAAATGAACGGTCCGATTCAGGACGAGTGGGAGCCATATATCGAATATAAATTGCCGCGAGCTCGCTACGATGGCAATGTGAATCTTGCTAATTTGATGTCGTGGTTGTTGCAACGTCATCCAGCGCCAGAATCCGCGATGAAAATGTTGGCAATAGATGAGAGTGACAAGAGTAAATTCGGGCGCGACTATGTGGCAACTGAACTCACAGTTCGTGCGTGGGTTTTATCCATTCAAGGAGATGCAGCAAAGGCGGGAAATCTGATTTGGTTGGCCTATCAGGCTAACCCTCAAGATCGCTGGATAGCAAATTCACTAGCTGATAGCATGTGGCAGTCCCTAACACAAGCCAAGGAACGGGGGCTGAGCGAACGTGAAGCCTTGCAGCGCATCATTAAAGTGTACCCGGATCATGTTGGTGCTTTACGTGCACTGTGGCATCTGGAGTCAACTGAGGGTCAACCACAAATAGCGGAGCAGTACCGTTCACGTTTGCTTGCGAATTCACCCTTGGACAGTGAAGCGAGATCAATTCAATAAATTTGTAAATTATGCAGTTAGTTAAGAGGTAAACATGTCCTCCAGTATGCACAAAGCGCTATCCAGCATTCCAGTCAAAGTGATCGGTCCCGGCATGAAAAAAAGGGCTGGGAATTACCAATGGAAGCGCCGTTCAATTCAAATAATCATTCTATTTCTGCTGGTGATCATTCCGGTGTCCGGACTGTTCCGGATTGACCCTGAAAATGGGGCGTTAGTTGTATTGGGCTGGCAAATCTGGTTCGCCGATTTTTTTCTGATATCCGGCCTGTGGATAATGATAGCCAGCGCATTGGTCGCGCTGTATTCCATCGCAGGTACTGTGTTTTGCGGATGGGCCTGCCCGCAAAACACCATAGCTGAATGGGCGAATCACATGACCCATAAACTGCTAGGCAAACGTGCTGAAGTCAGCCTGACCGGTGAAGCGCCAAAAGTGGCTGCAGCCAAGAATAAAGCGCTGAACTGGACGTTGCTTGCGCTCTCGTTCATAGGCGCGGCGATGTTTTTTGCCTTGTTGCCATTGCTGTATTTTTACCCGCCGGATGTGGTTTGGTCTTTCATGATTTTCAGAACGGATTCGAGACTGGCTGGTTCCTTGTATTGGATTTATTCTGTATGGGTAATGATGATCCTTTTGGATATAGCGGTGCTCAGGCATTTCTGGTGCCGTTTTGCTTGCGTCTACAGGGTTTGGCAACATTCGTTCAAAACCAAGGAAACGTTGCACGTGCTTTACGACGCCAGCCGGGCTAACGAATGCGAAAAATGTAATTACTGCGTGACGACCTGTTTTATCGAGTTGGACCCCCGAAAAACAGAAATTTATGACAGTTGCATAAATTGCGGTGATTGTATTGATGCATGCAATAATTTGCATGCAAAAAAGGGAGGAATTGGCTTGCTGCGGTTTGAGTTCGGACAGCGAGCATCGGGCAAGATCCAAAAGCTTAGAGATAACACGATGTCGTTACTATCGAGATTTCGCTGGACCGCCCCCTTTGCAATTCTGGGTATCATTCTGTTTACATGGGGAGTATGGTCGTATCAGCCATATCACATCGCGGTGGGATATTTACAGACAGAACATAATCAAACTGCGCGCGATTACCGTATCGAGATATCCAGCAAACGTTATCGTCCATCTGAACTAAGTGTTGCTGTCGAAGGTTTGCCAGAGAATTCTTTTACACTGAGCAGGCCAACAGTAAGCATGCAATCGGTCGGCAGAACATCAGTTTTTCTTACCGTGTCACCGAAATTGGAGCGAGGCTTGCATCCATTTGCAGTGGTGGTTCGTTCCAATGATGGCTGGACCGGACGTTTTAACCTTCAGCATTTTGTTGAATAGGAGTATCTAGTCATGGAAAACACAGACAAAAAATTGGAACATTCGGATGAAATGACCAAATGGGGTGAGCTGCGCAAGGATAATTTCGGCTACAAATCCGATCAAGAACGCCTGGAAAAACGTGGGCTGGAAGATTGGGAATTGGTGGAGAAAATTCCAGAATCTCAACAAAAAGTCCCATATTGGTTCATGGCGGTCGTGGTGATTGTATTGCTCGTGGGGGTTGGGCTAAGTTTTCCATTCTGGGGCCTGCGACCGGGGGTGGTAGTCAATTGGGTTGATTGGGTAAAAGACCCGGGATTCCTGGGTTCGCTTGTATATATAGCTGCAGCTGCCGCATTTGTGTATTACATGGTGAATATGTACGGCTCGAATGTTGGAGGAAGACTTGATTCCGACAAGGAAAAGCAGAATGAAGAAAAAAATGAAAAGAATAAACAAGGTGGTAGCTCGGAAAAATAACTAATGAAAAAGCTACTGCCAGTTATATTGAGTTTTATCGTGATGAATCTTGTCGCGTGCGGCGACAATAGCAAGCAGATTTTGATTCCTGCACAGCATTGGAAAGAGGCAGACGTTCGTATAGAAACACATCCAAATCCACCGCTCGCCGGAATGTCCGAAATTGTCGTTATTGTGACGGGACTGCACGGACGTCCTGTCCAGGACTTGACGGTGTCGCTGCGTGGAAATGACTCTATGCAATGGGTACAGGCGATACAAGATGGAAATATTGGGGTGTATCGCCGTGGTATAGATATTGGAGACGGTGAATCAGTAGCACTTCAGGTGCAATTGCAACAAGGTACGGATAAAAAGGTACTGATATTCCCACTGAAGCTGGCAAAGAGTAATACTTAAGAAACCGTAATGTCGTCCTTGGATCGGGATGTTATCGTCAAAATGACATTTGCCAGATAGGTACAAAAGCCTATGGCCATTGTTGTGCCGGAAAGCGCCATAACGGGCCCATAAAATCGGTGTACCGAAGCCATGTCTCCTGGGTTACTTATTAGAAGACCTTCCCAAATACCAAATACCATTTGTATTATGTAAAAGCTATACACCCCTATGCTGACCCACCAGAATGTATGCTGAACCAGTTTTATGGAATATATTTTTTTCCCAGTAAAAATTGGCAGTAAATAATATGTTACGCACATAGCAAGCAAAACCACGCCACCAACCAAATTCATGTGTGCATGAGCCAGCGGATCAATCATATGGCCGGGACCACCGTAAGGGCTACCAATTGAATCAAGCCACGCGCGAACGGGGGGCATGACTTGAAACATGCCGTGAATGGTACCAATAAAAAATGAAAGAGCAGAAAGTAGCAGAAACTTTAAGAGATGCCGATGCAGAATGTTTGTTGTCATCGCAGGGTGCTAATGTACATATACGAGTCCTCGGACGACTTTGAACTGATTAAAGAGTTGTCTGGACGTGAGTGGATAAAATAAAGCATCAGAAAATGTCTGGCAATTCCCCAGAGTTTTCTGATGCTGTATTAGTCAATATTGTTGGATATTATTTACTTCTTATCAACGATGCGATCAATTCCCATTCCGGAAAGATGAATAGCAACCGCGACTCCCAAAGCAAAAATTGCAACCGGTACTAGAAGTTCAACTGGCATGGCACACTCCCCTTCAAAGATATATAAATGTATTTAAAAGTAAACAGTCAGGCTGTCTAACTTTGAGGTCAAGTCTAGCGGAATCCACATACTCCCGCAACTCTTTAAAATGCATTTGAATGAATGCCGAAACTAATGGCGAAGCGGCTATTTTTTGCCTACGCGCCTTGCAATAACATCCCATGCCATATACATAATTGCACAAGCAACCAAAAGACAGGCAACGCCTATAATCTGATACTCGGATTCAGTGCTGACCAATCCACCTATAAACATATGCACGGCGAAGCCGGTAATAAACAACCCGCAAATTGCGGCAAGCAAGAAAATCAATAACTCAACAATCATGATTTCTTATCTGGAGTTATATCGGAAGAAGGGTGCTTGATTTGAACGATTACCCCACCTAGTTGCAAAGCGAGGGTTTCCACTCTTCCTGCATCCATCATCGCAAGGTTATGAGAAAGAGAGCTGTTTTTCGGATTGCGCGGATCGAATATCAAATAATTGATACCTTTCAGCATTGAAAATAACGCTTCGCTGTCCTGTGCGTTTGGGGGCAGGGGAAGCGCATCACATCTACAGGCCAGCATAGTTAATCCTGGCCACTGACTTGCCACCCGCATAGGAGTTTTTGCATCAGAAGATTGATTTAAATCACTATTTGAGAATAATCCGCTATCTTCCGCTAACGTTTTGATCAGAGCATCTCGTGGCGATAGATAATCCATAGGCAGTAATTGATAATTTTCCTTGTCAATTACCATGAAGGTCGTAGAAATAACGAAAGATAGTAATAAAACCGATCCTTGTTGTGTCCAAAAGCCTCTGTGTTGATTTGTGGATTTCTGCAACAAAAGCGGAAAGCCCCAATACAGGCATATTACCAACGCTACAACTCCAAATATTTCATCGCCGGTTAGTAAGCCAATTATGAGCGCGAATATAAGTATTCGACCAAGAAAGTCCGCCCATAAATTGCCGAATTGCTTCCAAATTACCAAGATCAAAGTGAACAATATTCCAATGCCGCAAAACCAATGGAAAGGGCCAAATGCGTCGCCCTCGGCCGTGCCTAAAAAAACTCCTGATAAGCTTTTGATCGGATTGGCAAACCATTCAATATTGCCCCATCCGGAAGTTAATGCGAGAGCCATAACAACAGCAAATGCTATGCCGCTATAAAAATAGATTCGATGTTTTTGGTCGAGCGGATTTTTATACCAAGACCATAACAGTGCTAAAGGATAGGCAAGGCCCAAGGGGTGAAGAGTGATACTGACTAAACATAATAAAATCTGAGCAAAATACATTCCTCCGAATGCCCGCTTAGATTCACGGTAAAGTTGATCCGACCAAGCTCCTAGCGCAAAGACAAAAAGGAGGTATGGCGCGACAGATATTGTGTCAATTTGACTTATTAGCAGCGGAGAGATCAACAGCAATCCAGTGGCCAATAGTGAACTTTCGCCATATCCGCTACGAAAACGCCAAGCATGAAAAGCCCAGGCTGCAATTGCCATTACAAGCATTGTTGTTAATTTGGCTGCGAGTATATTTCCGGTCCATAAGATGCCGGCGGGGGCAAGAAAGATCGTACGAAAATCAGGGAAGCCTAAAGTTACAATCGGGCTGACAATATTGTCTGATACCGACCAGACCAGCAATAAAGCATGAGCTGCGCCTTCATCAATTCCATAAGATGTTTTGTGCAATAGCATGAAACCGAGTATCGCCCAAATTGAAAGGGCGAAATAAGCTAAATACCTGTTTGGAATTCGAAATAGCCAATTGTTCATCTTAGAATTTAAGTCCTCAAGGATAGTTAAATTAATAGCATTACCGGTTAATTTGGGCCGACCCAACTATACATTGAGGTCAAGTATTAATTGTGGATTTTCTCATGAACGACCAGCGGTTGCCGACGACATATATAAATTAAAAGGTGGCCTCTTTAAATTGACATCTTCCAACTCAAAGAATAGTATAAAAACGTATTTCAGAAATAATTTTGGCTGACTGTTCGATCGTAACTTTTTGTTATAAAACATATCACTACGAGGTGGAATTTTATGGAAAAAAAATCTGACGCCGGCACATTAAAAGCAAACCAACAAGCAAAGCTGAAAGAACTGCAAATGCAACAGGCAAAACTTAAAGAGTTGCAGGTTGAATTGGAAAGAATCAACGCCAAAATTAAAAATCACGAGAAACTTTCAACTGAAGATACCAAATTTATTGGCGATCTCGGTTGGCTCACTGCGTTATCAGTCACAATAGCTAGTATTGCAGCCAGTCTTTAAAGCAGATGCTTGGGGAGTTCGCTCGCTTACGGGGTGCATATTAAAAACCGCCCCGTAGTGAGTTAATCGCAAGGCCAGCTCAATGCTGGCCTTTTTTATTGGCGTCCCCGGCAGGGCATGCTTGCTTGGAGGCCTTCTACCCGATCTTCTGTAAAAAACATTATCAGCGATTGGTTTGTTCCATGTGCGCATTACATTTACAATGAGCCGAGTTTGAATTTGCCGCTTGCATGCGGCTATCTGTGGAGTGTGCCGCATGAGTCGCTTATTATTTTTCTTGGCTGTCATCATCGTAGTCTACCTTTTGTTGCGATCATATCGCAGACAATCACTTCGGCAGGATACCCCGCCTTCTGCGGAGGAAATGGTACGCTGCGTAAAGTGCGGCGTTCATTTGCCCAAAAGTGAAAGCATTCTGGCGGGCGGCAATTTCTATTGCAGCGATGCGCACCGCCGCGAACATACCTCAAAATAATTTGAATGCGGGATAGTCTATCCCTCACTGGCTTATTTCCCTCCTTGCAAACGGCGGCGCCGTTATCGCAGGAAAGTTTGTGGCGTTCTATCAGTTTCTTCAATCTTTACCGCATGGTCCTCGGCGGGATGATGTTGCTTGTGCCGGCGTTATTCGGCGAAATGTTCTCGCTGAATGTTCATGACCGAACCTTGTTCTTCTGGGTTGCCGTTGCCTATACCTTGCTGGTGTTGATTTCGGTGCTGGCGGTAGGTCTTCGCAAGCCGCGAACTACCTTGCAATTAGCCTTCCAGATATGCACCGACATCGCTGCTATTGCATTGTTGACATATTTTAGTGGGGGTGTGCAGAGCAATCTGGGTATGTTGTTACTGGTGTCACTGGCACTGGCCGGAATGATCGGTCGTGGCCGCATCACCTTGTTGTTTTCCGCACTTGCCAGTATTGCCATGCTACTGGAACATGGATATGCAGTATTGACCCGAGATGCAACCGGGGCGCAGTTCCTTCAGGTGGGCATCCTGAGTACATCCTACTTTGCAGTGGCTTGGTTGGCCCATACCTTGTCGAAGTATGCCGTGGCCAGTGAAAAACTCGCGTTACGTCGCGGAGTGGATCTTTCCAATATGGCTGAAGCAAATCGCCTGATGATTCAGGATATGCCGGATGGGGTGCTGGTGGTGGATGAGCGCGGGGTAGTGCGCCAATCAAATCCAGGTGCGGAAAGGCTGTTGGGCTATGTTTTTCCGACAAACGTTAAAACTCAGTTAGCCGAGTGCTCTCCTTTGCTGGATGCGATGTTCGCAGCATGGCGCCAAAACAAGGCGCTTGGACATGAGGTGCTGCGCTTGCCCGGAACTAACCATCCGGTACGTGTGCGCTTCTTGCCCGTGCAGCGCGACGGCTTTTGGGGTGTGGTGGTGGTACTGGAAGATATGCAGCGGGTTCAAGAACAGGCACAACAGGTCAAACTTGCGGCGTTGGGGAGGTTGACTGCAAATATCGCGCATGAAGTTCGTAACCCCTTGTCATCCATCAGCTATGCGACTGAGTTGCTGCAAGAGCAGGAACATGACTCGAAACAGGCGAGGTTGCTGCAAATTATTTTGGATAATACGATGCGCCTGAATCGCATCGTGCAGGATGTAATGCAGGTCAACCGGCGCGATCGGCTGCGTCCGGAAAGCTTGAATCTAGCGTTGCGTATAGAGGAGGTTGTCGAAAACCTGTGCCAAGTCTCGCAGGTCTCGCGCTCAGTGTTCGAGTTGCGGCTTGATCCGGCATGCACGGCACATTTTGATAAGGGACATTTCGAGCAGGTGCTTTGGAATCTGTGTCGCAATGCTTTGCGGTACAGCCAGAAATTGCCGGGCAGTGTTCGTCTGCATGCATTTGCTGCCGATGGCGGGAGGGTGGTGCTTGAAGTGTCCGACGACGGAGCGGGCGTGCCAAACGATGCGGTGCAGAAGTTATTCGAACCATTTTTCACGACCGATGCAAGCGGGACGGGGCTGGGGTTGTATATTGCACGCGAACTTTGCGAAGCGAACGGAGCGATGATCGAATACAAGCGAGCCATCGATGGCGGAGCATGTTTCCGCATCATATTCAGGAGTGACGATGAGTCTTAAGTCAAAAAAGATCCCGCGTGTGCTGATCGTGGACGATGAGGCGGACATCCTGGAATTATTGGAGTTGACGCTGGTGCGCATGGGGTTGGAGGTAGTGCGTGCAAGCGGCGTGAAACAAGCCAAGGAACGCCTGGACTCGGAAAGCTTTGATCTGTGTCTGACCGATATGCGCATGCCGGACGGTGAAGGACTTGAGGTTGTGCGGCACATTGCCGAGCGCAGTCTGGATGTGCCGGTGGCGGTGATTACTGCCCATGGCAATCTGGAGAACGCAGTGGCAGTCCTCAAGGCCGGGGCGTTCGATTATTTGTCCAAACCGGTAGCGCTGGATCAATTGCGCACGCTGGTCACCTCAGCGCTCAGATTGCCCGGGCAAAGTGAGTTCAAAAAAGGCGAGGAAAGCGTTTTGCTGGGGAGTTCGCCCGCCATGGCGCAAGTTCGTGAATTGATCAACCGTGTGGCGCGCAGTCAGGCGCCGGTGCATATCAGCGGTGAATCCGGCAGTGGTAAGGAGCTGGCAGCTCGACTGATCGTAGAAAAAAGTTCAAGGCATGGTCAGCCTTTCATTGCAGTAAATTGCGGCGCAATTCCCGAGAATCTGATGGAAAGCGAATTCTTTGGCTACCGCAAGGGTGCATTCACGGGGGCGGAAAAGGATAGGGAAGGGTTCTTCCAGGCGGCAAATCAGGGAACCTTGCTATTGGATGAGGTGGCTGACCTGCCAATGGCGATGCAGGTCAAGCTGCTGCGGGCTATTCAGGAAAGGAAAGTGCGCCGTGTCGGTTCTACGCAGGAAGAGTCTGTGGATGTGCGCATCCTCAGCGCAACTCATCATGACCTGGTTGCTTGCGTGCAACAAGGCAGGTTTCGACAAGATCTCTATTACCGCCTCAACGTCATTTCGTTGCATATGCCCTCATTGCGAGAGATGCGCGAGGACGTGCCGCAAATTGCCAACCAGGTTTTAGAACGCTTGCGGGGAAGTTCTACTGCCAAATTCTCAGCAGAGGCACTGCGCGAACTGGAAAGGTATGACTTTCCCGGCAATGTGCGGGAACTGGAAAACATCATTGAGCGTGCACTGGCGTTGTGTTTTGATAACGTCATTGCGCCCGTTGATTTGCAGTTGATGCCGTTGCAGTCGGCACAAGGCGAGGTAATGCCGGGAGGGGTTGGCAAGTATCCCCTGACCGATTATCTGGATCGAATCGAGCGTGATGCCATTCTGGAGGCGCTTCATCAAACCCGTTTCAACCGCACTGCCGCAGCCAAGATACTGGGCGTAACGTTTCGTGCGCTGCGTTATCGCATGGAGCGCTTATCCATTACAGATAAGGACAACATCGATTGAAACCCGACTCGCAGGATTGGCTGAGCGGTGTGAGGCGGGTGGCATCGCCAAATCATGATGGCCGCCCCCCGCATACCCATATCAATATGCTGGTCATCCACAATATCAGTTTGCCGCCCAATGAATATGGCGGGGATGCGATCAAGAGATTTTTCACCAATACATTGGACCATTCTGAGCATCCATATTATGAGCAGCTTAAGGACGTCAGGGTATCCTCCCATTTTTTGATTCGGCGAGACGGCCAGATCGTCCAATTCGTTCCCTGCAGCAAACGTGCATGGCATGCCGGCGTTTCAATGTGGCGAGGGCGTTCGCGTTGCAACGACTTTTCCATCGGCATTGAGCTGGAGGGTAGCGACTTTGAGCCATACACCGAGCGACAGTACAAGGCATTGGTGCGACTGGTTCGGCGCCTCAGGCGCATGTATCCCATAGTTGATATCGTCGGCCATTCAGATATTGCACCGGGTCGCAAGACCGATCCAGGGCCTTTCTTCAATTGGGATTGTTTTTCGGAAAGACAAAAATAACCGGCATCTCACGGTTATATTTCTAAAGAAGAAAATAAAAACCACGGGCCGTGAAATATAAAGATATAGGCCAAAATTCTTCTTGCATAAATTTAGTGATGCACTAGAATTAGTAGAAATGTATAGGTTGTACCACTAGATATAGTGGTTTTTTGTTTTCTGGCGGGATTCGGCTTCTTATAACTGGTTCCGGCTCAAGCACACAAGGGGAGTTGTATGCTGATTGCTTCAAATAATGTTTCTACATCTGTTCCATCCACTCTTGCTCATCACGATTCCGAATCTGTCGCTTCCTCCAGTAGTTTGCCCTTGGACCAATACAAAGTTATCCGCCGTAATGGTTCCGTGGTTGCGTTTGAACCAGGCAAGATATCCATCGCAGTGACCAAGGCATTTCTTGCGGTGAACGGCGGCCAGGGTGCGGCGTCTGCGCGAGTGCGCGAACTGGTGGAGCAATTAACCGCGAATGTGGTGAATGCGCTGGTCCGTCGCCAGCCGCACGGCGGAACCTTGCATATCGAGGATATCCAGGATCAGGTCGAATTGTCACTGATGCGTTCCGGCGAGCATGATGTGGCGCGTTCCTATGTGCTGTACCGTGAACAACGCACGCAGGAGCGCTCAAAAAGCAAGAAAGACGCTGAGCCCGCGCATGTTCTGAATGTGAAAGACGGCGATGCGATCCGCCCGCTGGATGTGGATGCATTGATTGCGCAAATCAAGTCGGCCTGTGTGGGCTTGGGGTCTGCCGTCGATGAGGAAAAGATACTGAAGCTTACTTTGAAAGACCTGTATGACGGCGTTGCTATCGAAGAGGTGCGCAAGTGCGCCATTCTTTCCGCGCGCACGCTGATAGAGCAAGATCCGGCGTACAGCTTTGTCACGGCGCGTTTGCTGCTCAACAACATCTTTTGTGAGATTCTTGGCGAAGAGGTGGTTCAGGCCGACATGGCGGCACGCTACGCTGAATATTTTCCGAAATTCATCAAACGAGGTATTGAGGCCGAACTATTGAACGAAGAGTTGGCGCGTTTTGATCTGGACCGTCTCGGTAAGGCGCTGGATTCCAGTCGTGACTTGCAGTTCAATTATCTTGGGTTGCAGACGCTCTATGACCGTTATTTCCTGCATGTGAATGATGATCGCATCGAATTGCCGCAAGCATTTTTTATGCGGGTGGCGATGGGTTTGAGTCTGAATGAGGTCAATCGCGAAGAGCGCGCCATTGAGTTCTATCGCCTGCTGTCCAGCTTTGATTTCATGAGCTCCACGCCGACCTTGTTCAATTCGGGCACGCGTCGTTCCCAGTTGTCTTCCTGTTACCTGACTACGGTTGCGGACGATCTGGACGGAATCTACGAAGCACTGAAAGAAAATGCATTGCTGTCCAAGTTCGCGGGAGGGTTGGGAAACGACTGGACCAATGTCCGTGCACTGGGTAGCCATATCAAGGGCACCAACGGCAAATCCCAAGGAGTGGTGCCTTTCCTGAAAGTGGTGAACGATACTGCCGTAGCGGTAAACCAGGGCGGCAAGCGCAAGGGGGCGGTGTGTGCCTATTTGGAGACTTGGCACCTTGATATAGAAGAATTCTTGGAGTTGCGCAAAAATACAGGCGATGACCGCCGCCGCACGCACGACATGAATACGTCGAACTGGATTCCGGATCTGTTCATGAAACGTGTGATGGAGGGTGCAGAATGGACGCTATTTTCGCCCTCGACTTGTCCCGACCTGCATGACAAGTTTGGCAAAGAATTTGAAAAGGCCTATCTGGGTTACGAAGCGAAGGTTGCAAGCGGTGAATTGAAGTTGTTCAGGAAAGTGGCGGCACAGTCGCTTTGGCGCAAGATGCTGACCATGCTGTTTGAAACGGGCCATCCTTGGGTGACCTTCAAGGATCCATGCAATATCCGCAGCCCGCAGCAGCACGTCGGCGTCGTACACAGCTCCAATCTGTGTACCGAGATCACGTTGAACACATCCGATAGTGAGATCGCGGTGTGCAATCTCGGTTCTGTCAATCTGGCGGCGCATCTATATCCCAAAACACATGCCAAGGCAGGGCAGATCGATCATGACAAGCTCAAGCGTACGGTAACGACGGCCATGCGCATGCTGGATAACGTGATCGACATCAATTATTACGCGGTGGCCAAAGCACGCAATTCCAACCTCAAGCACCGTCCTGTTGGGTTGGGCATCATGGGTTTTCAGGATTGCCTGCACGATTTGCGTATTCCTTACTCGTCCAATGCTGCAATGGAGTTTGCCGACCGTTCGATGGAGGCGGTTTGTTATTACGCCTACTGGGCTTCTACCGAACTGGCAGAAGAGCGCGGGCGCTACGCCAGCTATCGCGGCAGCCTGTGGGACAGGGGTGTTCTGCCGCAAGATTCCCTGGAAATGCTGCGCGAACAGCGCGGTGGATACGTCGAAGTGGACATGTCGTCCAGTCTGGATTGGGACGCGTTGCGCGTCCGCATCAAGCAAAATGGCATGCGCAACTCGAATTGCGTCGCCATTGCCCCCACGGCGACGATTTCGAACATCATCGGTGTGTCGGCATGTATCGAGCCGACTTACCAGAACATTTTCGTGAAATCGAATCTGTCCGGCGAATTCACCGTCATCAATGAGCATTTGGTGAGTGACTTGAAGGCGCTGGGCTTGTGGGATGAGGTGATGATCGCCGACCTCAAGTATTTTGACGGCAGCCTGGCCAAGATCGACCGTATTCCGGCTGATTTGCGCGAGCTGTACGCCACGGCATTTGAAGTAGAGCCGACATGGCTGATCGAAGCAGCTTCGCGTCGCCAGAAATGGATAGACCAGGCGCAATCGCTCAATATTTACATGTCCGGGGTGTCGGGCCGGAAACTGGATGAAACGTACAAGCTGGCATGGGTGCGCGGTTTGAAGACCACTTACTACTTGCGCGCTTTGGGAGCGACGTCGGCAGAAAAATCCACCTCGCGCGCGGGTTCCCTGAACGCGGTATCGAGCGGCGGTACGGGGGGGGTGTCTGCTACACCCGTTGTCGAAGAAGCGAAATTTTGCTCGATTGACAATCCGGAATGCGAGGCTTGCCAGTAACAATAACCTGTTCGCCGCGCCAAGCGGTGAACGCTAAGTTGCAAAGGAACAGAAATGCTAAATTTTGAAGACGACATGACTGCGGCGGCTCCAACAGTCGGCATGCGTGCGGATGTTATGGGAGTCGGCGCCGCTATCAAGGCCGATTCGGACGAGCACACCTACACCATAGCCTCGACCTCCACCGGTCGTATTCGAGTCGAAGACAAGCGCATCATCAATAGCAGTGCCGATGTGAACCAATTGGTGCCGTTCAAGTACAAATGGGCATGGGAGAAATATCTTGCTGGCTGCGCCAACCATTGGATGCCGCAGGAGGTCAATATGTCTGCGGATATCGCTTTGTGGAAGAACCCCAATGGTCTGACCGACGACGAACGCCGCTTGGTGATGCGTAATCTGGGTTTTTTCAGTACCGCCGACAGTTTGGCCGCAAACAATATCGCGCTTGGCACATACCGCCACATCACGAACCCGGAATGCAGGCAGTATTTGCTGCGCCAGGCATTTGAAGAGGCCATCCACACCCATGCCTACCAATACATCGTGGAAAGTCTGGGGCTGGACGAGGGGGAAGTGTTCAACATGTACCACGAGGTGTCCAGTATTCGCGACAAGGACGAGTTCTTATTGCCCTTTATCGATGTGCTGACCAACCCGGATTTCAAGACCGGCACGCCGGAAAACGACCAGAAACTGTTGCGCAGTCTGATCGTGTTCGCCTGCATCATGGAGGGCCTGTTCTTCTATGTTGGTTTCGTGCAGATCCTGGCGCTGGGTCGCCAGAACAAGATGACCGGCGCTGCCGAGCAATACCAGTACATCCTGCGCGACGAATCGATGCACCTGAACTTCGGTGTGGACGTCATCAACCAGATCAAACTGGAAAATCCGCATTTGTGGACCCCGGCATTCCGCGAAGAGATGCGGGGCCTGATTCAAAAGGGAGTGGAACTGGAATACCGCTATGCCGAAGACACCATGCCGCGCGGCGTACTGGGCCTGAATGCGGGCATGTTCAAGGAATATCT
>VFSW01005147.1_pt1 | contig 19395 bp, 17 predicted proteins | sample 5358111 | NCBI WGS metagenome assembly VFSW01 (sample SAMN11554181, study PRJNA540505) | mine drainage metagenome | isolation source: sediment from site ElyBrook_90M | place: USA: Ely Copper Mine, Vershire, VT | collected 2017 | reverse complement strand
CGGCGATGGTGGGGCTGAGGCCCGTCATCGAGTTCATGACCTGGAACTTCAGCGCCGTGGCCTTCGACCAGATCCTCAACAACGCGGCGAAGCTCCGGCAGATGTCGGGCGGACAGTTCGACTGCCCGGTGGTCTTTCGCGGTCCCAACGCGAGCGCGCGGCAGGTGGGAAGCCAGCACAGCCACGCCATGGAGCACTTCTACGCGACCGTACCGGGCCTCAAGGTCGTCGCGCCGGCGTTCCCGGCCGACGCCAAGGGCCTGCTCAAGGCCGCGATCCGCGACGACGATCCCGTGCTCGTCATGGAGTCCGAGACGCTCTACGCGCTGAAGGGCGAGGTGCCCGACGGCGAGCACCTGGTCGAGATGGGCAAGGCGCAGATCGTGCGACCGGGCACGGACGTGACGCTCGCGGCCTACTCGCGCATGACGCACGTCGCGCTCGAGGCGGCGGCGGAGCTGGAGAAGGAGGGCGTCTCGGCCGAGGTGGTCGACCTGCGGTCGCTCCGCCCGCTGGACGAGGGGACGCTCGTGGCGAGCGTCGAGCGCACGCACCGCATGGTCGTGGTGCACGAGGGGTGGCCGTATGGCGGCGTGGGAGCCGAGGTCGCGGATCGGGTGCAGCGACTGGCCTTCGACGCGCTCGACGCGCCGATCCTGCGTGTGACCACGCTCGACGTGCCGATGCCCTACAGCGCCAAGCTCGAACAGGCGTGCATGCCGCAGCCCGAGCGCGTCGTGGAAGCGGTGCGGCGCCTGATGTCGCGCGAGAGAGCCTGAGGGACGACCATGGCCAAGGTCCTCGACATGCCGAAGCTCTCGCCCACCATGGAGGAGGGCGTCCTGTCGACCTGGCACAAGAAGGAGGGCGACGCCGTGGGCGTCGACGACCTGCTGGCCGAGGTGGAGACCGACAAGGCCACCATGGAGTTTCGGGCGTTCGACAAGGGGACGCTGCTCAAGATCCTGGTGCCGGCCGGCTCGCAGGTGAAGCTGGGACAGCCCGTGGCGATCCTCGGCGCTCCGGGCGAGGACATCTCTTCGCTGGGCGCAGGGGCCTCCACGCTGGCGCCGCCGGCTGCCTCTCCGCAACCCGCGAGCGCCCCGGTTTCGAAGCCGCAGGCGCAGAAGCCCGCACCGCCCGAGCCGGCACCGGAGCTGCCCGTCGAGACACTCCCTCCTCCCGCCCAGCGCCACCCTCCGCAGGGTCACGTGCTCGACCGCACCGCCTTCGCGGGCCAGCCCGCGACCGAGGGCGCGAGAGCACCTTCGGGACGCGTGCTGGCGTCGCCCTACGTGCGGAAGGTGGCCCGCGAGCGCGGGCTCGAGCTGCAAGGCGCCCGGGGCAGCGGACCGGGCGGGCGGATCCTCCCCGCCGATCTCGAGTCGCTGCGCGCCGCCGGGGCGCCGCTCGCTCGCGGCCCGTCCGCGATCGCCATCGACAAGCCGCCGCCGCTCGAGGCGCCCGAGGTTCGACCTCTGTCGCCCATGCGCAAGACGATCGCCCGGCGGCTCACCGAGTCCAAGAGCACCGTCCCGCATTTCTACCTGACGATCGACGTGGACGCCGCGGAGCTGGTGACGCTGCGCGAGCAGATCAACGCCGAGCTGGCCTCGCAGGGCGCCGGCGCCTCGAAGGACGGCGCCGCGCAGCCGACGAAGGTGTCGATGAACGATCTGCTCGTGAAGGCCTGCGCCGTGGCGCTGGTGAGCGTTCCCGAGTGCAACGCGAGCTTTTCGCCGGAGGCGATCCTCGTCCACAAGCGGGTCGACATCTCCGTCGCGGTGGCCATCCCCGATGGCCTCGTGACCCCGGTGGTCCGGCACGCGGATCAGAAGAGCGTCGTCGCCATCGCCAGGGAGGTGCGAGATCTCGCGGCCAGAGCCCGAGCGCGCAAGCTCAAGCCCGAGGAGATGACCGACGGGACCTTCTCCATCTCGAACCTGGGCATGTTCGGGATCGACGAGTTCTCGGCCGTCATCAATCCGCCCGAGGGCGCCATCCTGGCCGTCGGGCAGGTGCGGGACGTTCCCGTCGTGCACGAGGGGACGGTCGTCGCCGGCAAGCGCCTGGCGATGACGCTCTCGTGCGATCACCGCGTCGTCGACGGCGCCATCGGCGCGGCGTTCCTGGCCGAGCTGAGGCGGCTGATCGAGCACCCCCTGCGCGTGCTCGCGGGCTGACGCTTCCGATGAAGTCGGTGCTCGCACTCGGCCTGCTGACGATCGTGGCCGACGTCCACGGCCACAGACCTCCCACGGCGGACCGCTTCTGGGCCGGCCTCGGGCCTGCGAGCACGGAGGTACCCGCGAGCGGCGTGCAGCTCCTCGCCGCACCCGCACGCGGGCGCGTCCGGATCCCCGGCGGCACGTTCGTCATGGGCGCGACCGAGGCCCAGAAGGCCCACGCCTTCACCCTTTGCAGACGCGAGGTACGCACCACCGAGTGCGACCGGAGGGGGTTCATCACCCTCGTGCACGCGGAGGGCAGCGCTCATCCGGTCACGCTCTCCACGTTCGAGATGGACCGCACCGAAGTGACCGTCGGCGACTACGGCAGGTGCGTCTCGGCCGGGGCGTGCGCACCCGCCGAGCTGGGCGCGGACCCCCGGTTCACCCGGCCCGACTTCCCGGTCACGCACGTGCGCTTCACGGATGCGGTCGGCTTCTGCCGCTGGGCCGGGGGAAGGCTGCCGACGGAGGCGGAGTGGGAGTACGCGGCGCGAGGGACCGCCGACCGGGAGTTCCCGTGGGGCGACGTCTACAACCCTCACCTGGCAAACCACGGCAGCTGGGCCGACGATCGCACGGACTCCACCGACGGCTTCGCGGGGCTCGCCCCCGTCGGTTCCTTCCCCGACGGCGCCACCCCGCTAGGGTTGCTCGACATGGCCGGCAACGTGGCCGAATGGGTGGCCGACCTGCTCGAGATCGACAGGACCGGCGACCCCATCGGCTACGGGGACGAGCCCGAGGTCGACCCCCCGCCGCACTCCACGGGCGGGGGTCCGCACATCGTGCGGGGTGGTTCTTTCCAGGACCCCGCAACGTGGTTAAGGAGTACGGCGAGGGACTTCGATCAGGTGCTCCTCAGGCCGGCGTGGGTCGGCTTCCGCTGCGCGGCCGCGCCCCGATGAAAATCGCTCATTTCTCCGATCTGCACCTGCTCTCCCTGGAGGGGGTGCCGATGACGCGCTTCCTCAACAAGCGCCTCACGGGCTGGCTCAACCTCAAGCTCAAGCGGGGGAGCATCCACCGGTCCGAGTACGTCCGCGCCGTCGCCCGCGAGATCGGCAGGCTCGAGGTGGACCACGTCGTCGTCACCGGCGACCTCACGAACCTCGCGCTGGAGAGCGAATTCGAGCTGGCGCGCGAGCTCTTCGAGCGCGACCTCGGCGTCGATCCGTCGCGCCTCACCGTGGTGCCGGGCAACCACGACCTGTACACCCGCGGCTCCATGACCTCGCGCCGCTTCGAGCAGTTCTTCGGCACGTGGCTGGAGAGCGACCTGCCCGAGCTCGCCATCGACGCGGGCGCCGGCAGGTTCCCCGTCGTGAAGTTGCGCGACCACGTCGCGTTCGTCTCGCTGTCCAGCGCGGTGCCGCGGTTGCCCCTGGTCGCCGCCGGAGAGCTGGGCGCCGAACAGATCCTGGCGCTGCGGAAGATCCTGGCTCACCCGGACGTCGCCAGCCGCACGCTCGTCCTCGCCCTTCACCATCCCGTGGTCCACGCCTGGTCGCGCGTGAAGGTGCACGTCGAAGGGTTGCGCGACGCCGACAGACTCGTCCCGGAGCTCGGGGCCGTGTCGCGCGGGCTGCTGCTCCACGGGCACCTGCACCGGCGGATCCAGCGAACGCTGAAGACCGACGCCGGCAAGCTGACGCAGGTCGGCGCCACGAGCGCGTCGCTCCATCACGACGAGGTCGACCGGATGGCGGGCTTCAACCTGTACGAGCTGGGCGCGACCGGCGAAGCGCGCGTCGAAGCGTGGGTGTACTCACCCCACACGCAGAAGTTCCAGCTCGAGAGCGTGCCGAAGCTGGTGTGATCCTCAGCCGAGCTTCAGCCGGCGCCGCCACTTCAGACGCCGCGTGACGTACACGGCCGCGTGCTTCGCTCCGAACATGAACCGCATGACGGGCCCGAACGTGGGTGCGCTGGCGACGCCCACGATGAACAGGCCGCGCGACGACGTCTCGCACGACGCGTCGAGCAGAGGCGCCGGCCCCTCGCGCCGCAGGCTCGCCCGCAGCGCGGGCGCGAGGACGCTCATGCGATCGAGGTCTACCTTGAACCCCGTGCCCGCGATGAGGTGGTCGGTGACGATCTCCCTGGTGCCTCCCGGACCCTCGACCTCGAGCCGGACGCGCTCACCCTGCACGGAGGCCGCTCGCACGCGGTGGCCCGCGGCCAGCTCGACCCCCTCGAGGCGCGGCCGGAGCCAGTGGGCGCCTGTCGGCCCCCAGCTCGACGCGACGAAGCGGTGCCGCTTCTCCGGCGGGAACGCCGCGCGGAACACCCGCGGTAGCTCACCGATGGCGACCTCCTTCCACCCGGACCCCAGGCCCGCCTTCGGATCGCGGAGCTTCTCGAGCATCGGGCGGTCGCAGCGCTGCGTCGGGGGGTTCCATTTCACGTGCTCGCGCCGGACGATCAGCCGTGGATGGGCGCCCGCCTCGCGCATGAGCGCCGCCGTCTCGAGCGCGGATTGTCCGGCACCCACGATCGTGACGTCGCGGCCGGCGAACCGGGTCAGATCGTGCAGCTGCGCCGTGTGCAGGCGCAGCGGCTCGGGGACGCTCGCGAGCTCCGCCGGCACGTGCTGGAAGTTCATGTAGCCCGTCGCGAGGATCACCTGGCGCGACGTCAGTCGGCTGCCGTCGGCCAGGGAGAGCTCGTAGCCCGCGCCGTTGCGATCGATGCGGTCGACCTTCACGTCGACCACGTCGCGCACCACGCGCCTCTGGAACCAGTCGCCGTACTCCAGGAACTCGGCGAGGCTGAGCACCGGACCGTAGGGCACGTAGGGGACGCCCTTCTCGGCCGCCCAGCGCTGGATGGTGTAGCGGCGGCCCGGGTCCCACAGGCTCGAGGCCCAGCGGTCGGACTTGAGGAGCATGCCCGGGGGCATGTAGGACCGCCACGTTTCGAGCGGCGTGCCGAAGATCCGGAAGGGCAGGCCCGCCTCGAGGAAGTGGGCCGCGATGGACAGGCCGTAGGGGCCCGCGCCGACGATGGTGGTCTCTACGTCACTCAAGGTCCGACTCCCCGGGTAGATGCCACGTGTGGATGGTCGCGGTCATAGCACGGGTCACCCTCGTCGCGCGGTGCGGCGGCCGACCGTGTCACGCAGCCAGTGCGCGGCCTCCACGAGAGCGGGGCCAGGGTCGGTCGGTGCGAACAGCTTGAACGCACGGACACGCGCCAGCGACGGCAGGTAGGCGGCCGTCACCTCGCCGTCGGCGGCGCGGCGCCCCGTGCGCGAGTAGCGCCAGAACACGTCGTTGAGGACGTCGATCCACGCCGCGCCGATCCGCGGCTCGCCGGACGAGCCCTCGCCCTGACCTGCCAGGAAGCCGACGAAGTCGGTCCCCGCGAGTGGCTCCATGGCGAGCTGCAGCCACGGGCGCGCGTTGATCTCGATAGCGTAGTACCGGTCGGCTGACCGGTCGTGGAAGATCTCCATCTCCCCCATACCGTGGTAGTCGAGCGCCTCGACGACCCGGAGCGCGATGGCGCGCGCGTCGGGAGCATCGGCCAGCGTGACGTACGTGCCGACGTTGCCGGTCGTCGCTGCGGGCCGCTCCTTGATCGCCTCGAAGGCAAGGCAGGTGTGCCGGGCCCGGCAGAATGCCACCGAGTAGCGCACGAGATCGCGGTGCAAGAGCGACTCGCTGAACACCAGCTCGTCCGTGGGACGAAGGGCGCGCGCGGCGGTCTCGACGAGCGCGTCCACGTCTACCGGCGTGTCGAGGCGGAACATCTTCGGGAACTCGCGGCCTCCGTGCGCGCGGCTCGCGAAGCGTGCGACGAGGGGCAGCTTGTCCGCCGTGACGGCCTGGCGCAGGGACTCCGGGTCGGCCCGGCACACGAACCAGGAGGGGACCGGCACGCCGTGCTCGTCGCAGAAGCGCAGGAAGCGTGCCTTGTCCAGGCAGGCCACGAGAGCTTCGTTCCGCGGGTGCAGGACGTCGAAGGCTGCGTCCAGCTCGGCGCGATGCTCGGCCAAAAACCAGAGATCGTCGTCGCCGGTACCGAGCAGGAGGGGCTTGGTGAGGCCGTCCTGCGCGGCCGCGAGGCGCCCGAGCAGGCGCAACGCCTCCGGCCCGCGTGGAATGCGGTGCCGTGCGCTCCACACGCGCGACGACGTCGCGATGCCCCCCGCTTCGTCGTCGGTGTCGACGAGCACTGCCGACGCTCCGGCGTCGCGGATGCGCCGGCCGAGCGCGAGCGCCGTCGCCGACGCCCCCAGCACCACGAAGGGGACCGCGCACGTCCGGCGCCGCGTGAACACCTCGGGCGCCAGCGTCGAGGCTCGGAGCATCTCCATGCTGGCCGGCGCCTCGAGCCGGTTGATGCGGTGCGGACGCAAGGCTCCAATGCGGCTGCACCCGGGTCGATCCGAGTCGAACGCGAAGGCGAGCTCGTAGCCGGCCTCGCGCGCGAGGCGCTCGGTCTCGCACGTGAAGTCGGCCGAGCGACCGTGCGGGTACGCGAGGGTGCGAACGGGCCGGCCGGTCTTGGCTTCCAGGATCCGCTTCGAATCGACGAGCTCGCGGCGCTGCTCGTCGAGGGACATCATCGACAGCGCGCGATGCGTCTGTGCGTGCGAACCGATCGAGACCAGCCCCCCCCGGGCCATCTCGCGGATCTGCTCCCACGTCATGAGCTGGGCGTCCTGCAACGAGGCGTCGGGCGGCGCGACGTCACACGCCGCGGAGAGCTCGGCGAGCAGGGTCGGGACGAGCGCGGCCTCGCGGCCCTGAATCCGCTTCTGGATCCACCTGACGAGGCGAGACCGATCCTCGCCGACGGACAGCGCGCGGCCCTCGAAGGTGATGGCCGGACGTCTCGTGCGCCAGATCAGGTATGCGGCGACGTCCCACCACCCGACCTCGCGCCGCTCGACGAGGGACGTCGGGATGAAGAAGATCGCAGGGACGCCCAGCCGCTCGAGGACGGGCCGCGCCAGCGTGAAGTTGTCGCGGTAGCCGTCGTCGAACGTCACGGCGACACATGGATCGCGGGGGACGGCCGTCGAACGCGCCAGCTCGACCAAGCCCGGTTCGCCGACCACGCGCGCGTGGTCGCGCAGCCAGACCAGCTGCTCCTCGAACTCGCCCGCCGTAGGCCCGAAGACCCCGGGATCGAATGCGGTCGAGAAGCCGTCGTCGTCTGGCCGGATGCGGTGGTAGCAGAGCACGACCAGCCGCCCGGGCTGCAGACGCGCCATCCACGGCAGCAGCCCCGTGCGATCGACGACCCCGGCGAGCCGCTCCATCCGCGTGGGCCGACGGGCTGGCTGTTTCGGCGTGGCCCCGGAGGTCACCACCGATCTCTATCACGAGGCAAGGCAGCCTCGAGCGGCCCAGAAACGCCAGCGCCCGGCAACCTCGAAGGTCCCGGGCGCATGGCCGATCCTGGTTCGGGCTCGGATCAGCTTGCGACGGCCGCCCCCTGCTGACGCAGGACGTTCACGGCTTGCAGCCCCTTCGGCCCCTCCTTGATCTCGAATTCGACGATCTCGTCCTCGAAGAGGCGGCGTCGACCTTCCCCCTGAATCTGGGAGTAGTGCACGAAGACGTCAGGGCCCGCGTCCTGCTTGATGAAGCCCCAACCCTTCTCGTCGTTGAACCACTTGACCCGTCCCACAGCCATCGGATGCCTCCACTTCGTATTCCCGCCGCCTGCCACCGCGACCGGGAACGCTACGTACAGCTAACAGCGTCGGCGCCGGTGCTGGCACGCCGTGGCGACGCCGTACGCTAAGGAAGAGGTTCACGCAGGTCAAGGACCGATGAAGGTGTCCGACGATCGGGATTGACATGCCTATCGTCCGGTTTTCTCAGGGGCCCGCGCCCCCGTCCGCCGGGGACGGCCCTTTCTCGAGGGCGTCGAGCTCCTCGAGGTTCGCCGTCACGCGCGGGTCGTCCGGGGAAAGGGCGCGCGCGCGCTCGAGGTCGGCGCGGGCCTCCTTGCGGGTCCGGGGGTTGCGGGCCAGCGCGGTCGCCAGGTTGATCCACGCGCTGACCAGCCGGGGATCGAGCCGCAGGGCCTCGCGGTACTCGGCGAGCGCATGGTCCATGCTGCCGGCCTGCTGCAGGGCGTAGCCGAGGTTCGAGTGGAACGCCGCGCGCTGCGGCTCCAGCTGTACGGCGCGCTGGAGCTCGCGAAGGGCGCGCTCGAGATCCTGCGTGCCGAGCAGGGCAGCCCCGAGATCGGAGTGGGCTCGCGCGTCGTGATCGTCGATACGCACGCGCGTCTCGTACTCGGTGATGGCCTCCGGCGTGCGACCGGCCATCATCAGCGCCGTCCCGAGGTTGCCGTGCCGCGCGGCGCTCCCCGGATCCAGCGCCACGGCTCTCGCCAGCTCCGTCACGGCTTCGCCGGCATGACCGGTCGCCAGCAGCCCTACGCCCAGCTGGGAGTGCGCTTCGGGCTCGTCGGGCAGGAGCTCGGTTGCCCGGCGCAGGGCGTCGATGCAGCCCTGGGCATCGCCGAGCAGCAGCTTGGCGCGGCCCAGCTCCACGTAGGCGGGTCCGAAGCCCGGCGACGCCTTGACGGTCTTCGCGAGCTCGGCCGCGACGGCCGCGACCTCGGCGTTGCCCTTTGCCGCGGCGTAGTCGAACGGTGCGTCGACCTTCGCAAGACGCACGCGGGCAAGGCCGACCGCGGCGGCCACCCCGTGCGGGGCCGCTGCGTAGTGCTTCTGGGCCCCCGGCAGATCCCCTCGCTCGAAAGCAGCGTCACCGGCAGCCAGCTCTCCGTCGCCGAGCGGGATGGTCGTCGGTCGCGGGGGCGGCAGACCGGCTGGCAAGGGCGAGCTTCCAGCAGTGGGCGCGCTGCTCGCCGCCGCGGCCGGAGCGGGGGCTGCCGTCGTCGAGTGTGAGGGCGAGTCCTCCGGGCTCGACGCCCCGAACAGGTCTGCCGGCTGCGCCACGGCCGGCGCCGTCGTCGCAGGGGGAGGCACGGCGCCCGCGCCGCTGCCCCCGGCGCAGGCTCCCACGACGCCGAGCATCACGAGGATCGTACCGAGCGAGATCGCGGCTTCAGAGGGTCTCGTCATGTCTCCTCACGACCGCCCACGCGTGCGCGATGACGTCCTTGGCGGCCTCGATGGCTGCCTCGCCCGTCCTCGGGGTGCGGAGCACGATCACCTCGCCCCCCGGTCCGCCGGCATCGAGGACCGCGCGGCAGGCGACCCGCACGGCGTCGGGCACGCGGGCGTCGGCCGAGAGCGCCTGCACGTGTTCCACGTAGCTGCGCCCCCATCCGTCGTCGGGCTCCACGATGAGCGCGCCGTTGAGCGCCATGCCGGCTGCGCGCTTGACACCCGAGGCACCCGCGCGACTGTCGCCGCGGCCATACGCCGCGCGGGCGCGCTCGACCTCGCCGAGCGCCGCGCGGATCCACTCGTCCGGCGACAGCCTGAAGAGCCAGTGCCCCGGATCGCGCGCAAACTGCCCCATCCTGCCGCCTACGAGCGCATGTGGCGCGTCGTGTGCTCCTTGCCGTCGAAGCGGAGCACCACGGGCTTGCCCTCGGCGACGGTGTGCACGTTGACCGGACGCTTCCAGACCCGCAGGAGGCTGCGCATGACCTCCTTGGCGTAGTCCTGCCGCAGATCGAGGCCCTGGTGATCGTGCTTGAGCAGCAGCTCGCCGCGGTTCTCGAAGTTCGCGTCCTCGACGTAGATGAACGGGTTGCCGCCGTTGGTCAGCTGGAAGAGCAGCTTCTCCTTGACCGCCTTGAACTCGCGAGTCTCGATCTCGTACCGCTCGTTGCGGTTGGACCACGAGAAGCTGAAGAGCTTGTTGTCGCGCACGAAATCGGGGGTGAGAAACTCGTCGATGAACGTGACGTCGTTGTAGAGCGACCTCACTTCGAACACCTTCTTGCGGCCGAGGCCCAGGCGCAGGTTCCAGTTCTTCTTGGCCTCGAGGTCGTCGCACTCCTCCCACTCCTTGCCGAACTGCCCGCGGTCCCATCGCTCCTCGATGTTGCGGTACAGCTCGACGCCGAGCTTGTACGGGTTGAGGCGTCCACCGCTGGTGGCCAGAACGCCGGCGGCGTGGTCGGCGTAGTCGATGATCTCGCCCGCATCGAGGATGCGCTCGGTCATCAGGCGCGAGTGCCAGTACGTGGCCCAGCCCTCGTTCATGATCTTGGTCTGCCACTGGGGCGCGAAGTAGTAGGCCTCCTCGCGCACGACCTCGAGCACCTCGTGCTCCCAGCGCTCGAGCGGCCCGTTGTCGAGCAGGAACTGGAGCACGTCGCGCTCGGCGCGCTCGGGGAACTTCTTGGCCTTCTCCTTCTCGGCCTCGATCTTCTTCTTCTGCTCCTCGAGGTACTCCTCGGGGTTGATGAAGTGCTCCATGTAGTCCTTCGCGCGCAGGCGCGGGACCTCGGTGGCCTGCATCTCACCCTCGTCCTCGGGGGCCTTGGGGCGCTTGCCGCTGAACGGCGCGTGGGGATCGACGAGGTTCTCGAGGCTCAGACAGTGGTCGAGGAACTCCTCGACCTTGTTGATGCCCTGACGGGCCACGACGCGCCGCAGCCGCGAGCCGTGGTTGGCCATCTTGTCGATCCACCGGCGGTTCGGGTCGTAGCCCGAGGGGCGCTTGACGGGATCGACCGTGCGGCCGCCCGTGTCCAGATCCGTCGCCCGGAAGCAGTAGTTGTTCTTGAAGAAGTCGACGTGGGCGTACACATGCGCCATCACCAGCTTCTGGTCGACCAGCGAGTTTCCCTCGAGCAGGTACGCGTACGAGGGGTTGTTGTTGATGACCATCTCGTAGATCTTCGAGAGGCCATACTCGTAGCTCTTGGCCAGGCGCTCGTACTCCATGCCGAAGCGCCAGTGCGGGTAGCGGTTGGGGAAGCCGCCGTACGCCGCGATCTCGTTCATCTGGTCGTAGGTGAGGATCTCGAAGACCGTGGGGAAGAAGTCGAGGCCCGCGGCAGCCGCGAGCTTCTCGATCCTGGCCTGCTCGTCGCGCAGGTACGCGGGCAGCGCGGTCTTGAGCGCGAACTCGCTCATTCAGACACCCTTTCCGAGGAAGTCCTTGATGGAACCGACGATCGCGTCCTTGTCGCGGATCTCGCTGGTGACGACGCGCTCGTCCTTGCCGAAGTGCTCGCGCAGATCCTTGATGAACTGCCCGGAGCCGTACGGACTCTCGACCTGCCCGTACGCGAACATGTTCACGCGCGGCAGGACCTTGTTCTTCATGACGTCGACGCAGAGCAGCGTGTCGTCCATCGACCAGTTGTCGCCGTCGGAGAAGTGGAACGGGTAGATGTTCCACTCCTCCGGAGGGTAGTGATCGTCGATGAGCTGCGAGCAGAGCTTGTACGCGCTCGAGATCATGGTGCCGCCGCTCTCGCGCGTGTGGAAGAAGGTCTCCCGGTCGACCTCGCGCGCCACGGCGTCGTGGATGATGTAGCGGCTCTCCAGGCCCTTGTACTGCTTCTGCAACCACGCATCGATCCAGAAGCTCTCGATGCGGACGATCTCCTTCTGCTCGTCGCCCATCGAGCCGGAGACGTCCATCATGTAGATGATGACGGCGTTGGCGACGGGCTCGGCCTCGGTCTTCCAGCTGCGGTAGCGCTTGTCGGCGGGAATGGGGACGACGACGGGGTTGCCCGGCACGTAGGTCCCCATGGAGATCTGGCGCTTGAGGGCCTCGCGGTACGTGCGCTTGAAGTTGCGCAGCGACTCGGGGCCCACGCGGCGGATGCTGGTGTAGCGATCCTTCGCGTTGATGATCTTGCTCTTGCCCTTGTCCTGGATGTCCGGCAGCTCGAGCTCCTCGCCCAGGATGGCGGCCAGCTCGTCGAGGGTCACGTCGACCTCGAGCGCATGCTCGCCCGCCCCCTGCCCTGCCTGCTTGCCGTCGCCCTCTTCGCCGTCCTGGGGATCGCCGCCCATCGGATCGCCGGGATCGCCATCGCCCTGCCCCGAGCCACCCTTCTGCTTGTCTCCGAAGGAGAAGTGCGGAATGTCGATCTGCGGGATGGGGATCGAGACCAGATCCTTGCCCTTGCGGCCGATGAGCTCCCCCTGGGAGATGTACTTGCGCAGGTTCTGCCGGATCTTGCCCCGGACGATGGCGCGGAAGCGCGAGTGGTCCTGGTCGATCTTCAGCGACATCGCTCCTCAGTCTAGCAGGAGAGTCGCCACGTTTGGCGGGCTCGAACGCCCGTCAGCTGGGCCGTGTGTCGAGCGCCATGCGAGCTATCCACAGGCACACGAGCGCGTTACCCACGGCCCACAGCCGTGCCATCAGCGGTCCGAAGACGAACGCGGCGTCGCCCGACCAGGCCAGCTGCGCGAGCAGAGCCGCGCTCCCGAGCGCGAGCCCACCGAGCAGGGGCCGGGTGCGTTTGCTCGCGAACGCGAACGCCGTGAGGCCGATCGCGGGAAGGGCGCTGGCCAGGAGAAGCCACTTGTGCAACCCGGCGCCCGCCAGCACGAGGTCCCACTCTCCGAGCGGTCGAATGGCGAGCTCGAACGCGGTGTGCAGGCGACCCGCGTGCGGCGCCAGACCCACAGCCGGCAGGAAGGAGAGCAGCCCGACGCTGCCGACGAGAGCTCCCACGCACGAGCCGAGCGTCTTCGCGATCTGGCCGCCCTGCTTGCGGATGCGCCGTGCGACGAGCCAGCCCAGCAGGAGCAGCGCCGCGCCTCGCGTCATCAGGTGTCCGTAGAACGTGCGCGTGGCCGCCGCCCCGGCGTCGAGGATGCCGGCGCCGTAGAGCCTGGGGTCGTCCTTGGGACGGGCGGTCGACGTGAGGACGTCGCGGACCGCGTCGGGACTGGTGACGCCGAGCGACTCGATCATCGCGGCGACGCCGGCCACGTGCGGCGACGCCATGCTGGTGCCGTTGAACGTGCCGAAGATCTCGCACCTGTCCTTGCCGCCGTTGCACACCGTCTGCTGCGTCACGGCGACGCCGGGCGCCCCGATGGTCACCTCCGGACCGCGCGACGAGAACCATGCGATCTGGTCCTTGTCGTCGGTCGCGCTGACGGCGACCACGCCGGGGTACGCAGCCGGCCAGCCCACGCTGCGCCCGCTGTTGCCGGCGGCGGCGACGACGAGCACGCCCTTCGAGATCGCATGCTCGACGGCGTCCTCGAGGATGCGGCTCTTGATGGGGCCACCCAGAGACAGGTTGATCACCTGCGCACCGTTGTCGGCTGCGTAGCGGATGCCCTCGGCCACGTTGGCCGTGCTGCCGAAACCCTGGCGGCTCAGGACCTTGATGGGCATGAGCGTGGCGCAGAACGCCAGGCCCGCGGCGCCCACGCCGTTGTTCGTGGTCTGGGCGATGGTGCCGGCGACGTGCGTTCCGTGGCCGTGATCGTCGGCCGCCGACGGGGAATCGTCGACGAAGTTCCAGCCGCCCTCGCAGCGCGTGCCCGCCAGATCGGTGCCGCGCGAGAAGGGCCCCTTGTCGAAGCAGGCGATGCCCGTGTCGATGACCGCGACGGTGATGCCCTGACCGCAGGCGTAGTTCCAGGCGGTCTCCGCGCCGACGCGCTTGAGGTGCCACTGCTTGGCGGCGTAGAGCGGATCGTCGGGCACGAACGTGGCGCGGTACAGCGCCATGGGCTCGACGTGCTGGACGCGGGCGTCGTGCGAGAGCGAGTCGATCAGCGCGTCCTCTCGAGCCGGGTCGACGTCGGCGACCTCGAGCTTGTCGTGCGTGGCGCTCCACGCGCTCTCGGGGTGCATGACGAGCCCGTAGCGGGAGTCGAGGTCGGTGATGTCGGCCTCGGTCGCGTCGTCGCGCAGATCGACGGCGATCTGGCCGGGCACGAGATCTCGTGCGGCGGTCTCGCTGCCATCCGCGCCGACCATGAAGGCGGGCGCCGGGTCGACGTCCTGCGCGAAGACTGGTTGGCCCGTGGCCAGCACGGACAATCCGACGGCGACTGCAGCGCCCAGCGTAATGGCGTGACGGATGCGCATCGGCGGCCTCACTCGTCCTGCTTGTCTTGCATCAGCTGCCCGCTGCGACCGAGCAGCAGGGCCTGGAGCAGACAGACGATCGCGAACGCCGCGACCGGGCGCAGCGCCGTCCACTCGAGCGTGTGCCGCAGGACCGGCCTGACCAGACCCGGCATCGTCCTCATGGCCCACCCGAGCGACAGCGCGCCGGCGAGGATGACGCCGTGCACGGTACCGTTCAAGCGCGCCAGGGAAGGCGCGCGCTGGCCCTCGCGGGCGTTGCGGGCGAGCAATCGGACGCCGAGCGGCACGAGCCGGAACGCCAGCGCCGCCTGCACGAGGGCAGCGAGCCCGAGAGCCCCGGTGATGCCCAGCCCGATGGGAGAGAGCGCCCCCAGCCGGATCTGCACGTAGAGGAGGCCGCCGCAGGTCACGGGCACGAGCAGCAGCGCCACGGCAGTCTGGCCGATGGCGAAGCTGAGCCATGCCGTCAGCCGCACCAGCAAGGGAGCACGACGGGTGGAAGGGGTGTCGCCCGCGGTCGCCCACTGCATGCGGCCGCGAGGCTCCACATACACGTACAGACACGTGGGCAGAATGGCTCCCAGGAAGGCGCCGAGCAGCAGCGCCGCGATTCCCAGGCCCGCGGGCACCGAAAGGGCGAGGTCGCTCATGTCCATCGTGGCTGTACCCTCTCTACCTTCGGCGACGAGGGTTTCTTCCCCCTTCCCCTCATCGGTAGCTACTCCCCGTTGGACGCGCCAGTCGGCCCGATAGTTCTCAGCGACCCGGCCGGACCCGGTGAACCAGGGCGACCAGCTCCCCCATGAGCGCGGGGCCTTTCTCGAGCGACTGCACCCCCAGCATCTGCAAGAGCTCGACGTCGGCCTTCGTGGCGCGGCCGCTGATCGACACGATCATGCAGGCGTCGCCGAGCTGCATACCGCGCAGCAGCATGCAGACCTCGATGCCGTTGATGTCGGGCAGATCGAGATCCAACAGCAGCAGATCGGGGACACGGCGGCGGACCGAACGGATCGCCTGACGTCCCTCGCTGGTCATCTCGACCTCGGCGTCGGGCGCTGCGGCGCGCACGTAGAGGGCCAGGGCCTCGCGGATGTCCGGATCGTCGTCGACGACGAGCACGGAGAAGGGCCTGGGCGCGCCCTCCGTACCGATGCGGGTGCGCAGCGACCGCAGCTGCCACAGCGCCGCCTCGGCTCCCTGGGGACGCTCGGAGGCGTCGGCGGACATGAGCTGCGCGACGAGCGCATCGAGCTGCTCGGGGACGTCGCTGCGCGTCTCGCTCGCGCGCGGCAGCGGCGTCTTCATCTTCGCCTTGTAGAGGTCGAGCGCCTCCTCGCCGTCGAAGGGCACGACGCCCGTGAGCAGCTCGAACGCCAGCACGCCCAGCGCGTAGACGTCGACGAGGTGGCCCGCCCCCTCGGCGAGATCGCCCGTGAGCGCCTCGGGCGCCATGTACTGCAGCGAGCCCGCGACGCTGCGGTGTCCCGCGCGATCGGCGTCGAGCAGCACGAGCCCGAAGTCCATGAGCACGACGCGCCCGCCCGGCGCCAGCATCACGTTGCCCGGCTTGACGTCGCGGTGGGCGAGGCCGGCCTTGTGCACGACGCTCAGGGCGTCGGCCGTGGCGATGATGAGATCGAGCGCCTCGAGAACGGCGAAGCGCTCGCCCCGGGCACGCCGGTCGTCGATCATGCGATCGAGACTGAGCCCCCGCACTCGCTCCATGACCAGGAACGCCACGTCCCGGTGCGTGCCCATGGTGTGCACGGTGACGATCCCCGGATGGTGGATGGCCGCGAGGGCACGACCCTCGCGCAGCAGGTAATCGGCGGCGATTCCGGGGTGCACCACCTTGATGGCCACGCGCCGGTTCAGCAGGCGATCGTGGACCTCGTAGACCTCGCCCATCCCGCCGGCACCGAGCAGGGCACGCACCTCGTAGTTGCCCGCGATCAGCTCGCCGACCTGGAATGCGTTGCGGGGCTCGCTCGGCGAGCTCTCGGGACCGGTGGGGTGCTGGCTGGGGGGCTTCACCTGGCGACGCGCTCCACTTCGGCGGTGGCTTCCCGGACCCGGCGCTCCACGCGCTCTTTCGCCTCGGGTCCGGGGGCTCCGCCCGCCTCGAGCAGGGCGTCCTCGACGTCGCCCGTCGCCGTGCTCAGCTCCAGGAAACCGTAGGTCCCGGTGGAGCCCCGAAGCTTGTGCGCGGCCCGGCGCAGCTCGTCCCAGGCGCCGCGATCGAGCAGCGCGCGCAGGTCGGCGATCTTCGCGGGGAGGGTCGTGGCGAACTGGGCGCGGGCCTCGGCGAGCAGCGCGATGATCGCGGGATCACGGAGCTCGCTCATGGGTCCAGTCTAGCCCGACCTCGGTCACGATCGCTCGGACCCGTTTCGGCAGGTCGGTGACCTCGAAGGGCTTGGGCACCACGCCGATGGCGCCGAGGGCGCGCAGCCGTTCGACCTCCACGTCGCTCGAGGTCGCGGTGAAGAAGATGACGGGCAGGGTCTCGCAGCCCGGCAGGGCCCGGATGGCAGCGAGGGTGGCGGGGCCGTCGGTGCCCGGCATGGTCACGTCGAGCAGCACGAGATCGGGCGGCTCGCGGGTCACCTCGGCGATGGCCTCCTCTGCGCAGGACGCGAGGGCGACCCGGAACCCCCCGATGCGCCCCAGGGACAGGGCGGCGATGCGCCGGATGTCGGGGTCGTCGTCCACGACGAGGAGCTTCCACGGACCCACGTTTCGAGGGTACACGAAGGGACCCATGAGGCACCTGCCCCGAATGAAGTCCGGTTCGCTCATGTGCGCCATCGTCATCTCAGCCGCTGCTGCCGGCTGCTCCGCGTGCTCCAAGGGCTCGCAGCCTGCGACGGCGACGGTGGAGGCGGGGACGAGCGCCGTCTCTCCCACGGCGTCGCACGCGCGGGTCAAGCCGCCGGCGGCCCCCGTCGCCCCCATCGACCACACCCCCATCTGGCTGCGCGACAGCGGAACCCGCTACTCGCTCATCCAGCCCCTGCCCATGCCCAGCGGGCTCCGCGATGCCGGGCCGCCTCCGCCCGGCTTGCGGCAGCCCGACTGGGACCTGTCGAAGGACGACCCGGCGCGCGACTACGCGCGGCGCTACGCCTTCTTCACGAGGCGCTACCCCGACGGCCTCGACTGCGTCGAGTTCGGGCCGAGCGAGGCGTCCAGCAACGTCCGGCGGGTCACCGTGACGACCGCCGCCGCGTGTCCGACCGGAGGGGGCGCGGGCACCGTTCGCGACGTGTTCCTCGTGGATACCGCCGGCGACCACCTGACGGTGGACGACAAGACCAAGCGCAGTCCCCTGGCGAAATGGCCCGACGGCAGCGACCCCGAGGGGCCTGCATCGCCGCAGATCCGCGAGGTCGGCGACATGAAGAACTGGAAGAGCCCCCTGCAGGACGCGCTGCTCAAGCAGCAGCTCGCTGCCCTTCGCATGCAATCGTACGGTCGCGGGACGTACCCCGTGGTCAGCATCGCCGGGTGGCACGGCGTGGTGCAGCTCGACGCCCCGCCGGACGCGCTGCAGCCCCTGGCCGACGCACTGTGCGCAGCCAACGACAACATGCCGATGGCCATCGTGGCGGGGTTCGACCGGGCGCACGTGCTGCGGATCACCTGCCCGGCCTCGACGAGGTGGGACAAGTTCTAGGGCGGCCAACGTGGCATCATCGCCGCGTGCGGCTCGCTCCGGTGCTCGCTCTGGTCCTGGCGGGATGCGGCGCGCGCACGCAGCTCGACCTGCCCGGCCCGGGCCCCGGCGGCTCGACCGGCGAGACGGGGGCGTGCAAAGGCACGCTGAGCCTCGCCGGCTCGATCACCCTCGACGCGCCGACGAGCGACAGCGAGCCCGAGAGCGCGCCCGTCCTGGCCTGGACCGGATCGGAGCTGCTGGTGGCCTGGACGCGCTGGACCCCGAGCCAGTACTTCTACGTCGTCAATCCGGTGCAGGTCATGGCGGGCGGCCTCGCGGCGGGCGCGGCGTCGACCCTCGACGCGCCGACGAGCAACCCGTTCAACCTGCGCGCCGCATGGGACGGCTCGGCCCTCGCGCTCTTCTGGGCGCAGGACGACAACAGCCTCGTCTTGCAGCACGTGGGCGCCGACGGAGTGCCCATCGACGCGACGCCGAGCACGCTCGTCGCCGCCACGGGCGCGCAGACCATCCCGTCGGGCCTCGTGTCGCCGTCCGGCGCCTACCTGCTGACCTGGTCCGTGCAGACGGACACCGGATGGGACGCGCTGGCGGCTCCCTTCACGCACGGCGGTGCGTCCTCGGGGAGCCCGGTGCTGCTCTACACGGGCAGCGGCGACGACTTCGGGGCCCTCCTCGCTCCCTTCGAAGGCAGCGTCTTCGCGCTCTGGTCGACGCACGCCTCGGCCGATCCCACGTCGCCCGTCACGGCGACCCTCGCGTCGCTCGATCCCGCGACGGCGGCGGTGCGATCGACCGCGGCGATCGATCAGGGCATGGACCACTACCCGGGCGCGCTCGTCGCCGACCCCGCGCGCAAGCGCCTCGACGTCGCGACCTGGCTGCCCGACACGGACGGGGCGCTGCTGCTGGACGGGACGGCCGGAGGTGGTTTCACGACGCAGGCGACCCTCACGGGTGCCACGGGGTCGCCGCTGCTCGCGGTCGATCCCTGCGCGGGGCTCGTCGTGATGGTGCCGGTGGGGCAGATGTCGCCCGACAATCCGCTGCCCACGGGGGCGACGGTCCAGCGCGTGGCGAACGACGGGACGCTGGGGCCGGCGGTGACGCTTCCCGTGGGCAGCTTGTACCTCGAGTCGTACGACCTCGTCCCCGTGGCAGGGGGTCTCGCGGCGGCGTGGGTGGAGGGCGGCGCGGGGACACCGGGGCGGTCGTTGCACGTGGCGTACGTGCGGGTGCAGTGATCTGGGCCGCCTGCCGCCGACGCCCGCGCCGTCGCTCACGCAATCGCCATCGTCGTGCAGGAGGGGCGTGACGGGCGCAAGGGCGTGCAATTTTCGTGAGCCGTTCCCCGCACCGTGGCGGACGCCCGGCGCGGTGCTGCAGTTCCGGTACCGGCCAGTGCTAAACCCGACTTTGAAAAAGTTCGGCGCTTCGGAGGCACCCACCACAGCTATTTCGCGGGGTTGGGGGGGTGGGAGTCCCGAAAAGCATAGGCACACGCGTAGCG
>VFSW01005146.1_pt1 | contig 19398 bp, 21 predicted proteins | sample 5358111 | NCBI WGS metagenome assembly VFSW01 (sample SAMN11554181, study PRJNA540505) | mine drainage metagenome | isolation source: sediment from site ElyBrook_90M | place: USA: Ely Copper Mine, Vershire, VT | collected 2017 | reverse complement strand
GTGCGCAAAACTCCCCGAAATCTACAGACCGCCTACTTCAGAGTCAAGGATGGTCAGCGCCGCGAACTCCGTGGATCTCGCCAATCTGAAGAATCTCTCAGTCTCGAAGTTGACGCGGATTCCTGATCGCCGCGCTCCCGCGAAGCGAAGTGGTGAGCGCTCTCTTGGCTGATGACTCACTCCAACGAACACCCCCGAGCAGGGGTCCTCCGAGGCAATAATTCTTGAGACCACTCACTGGGAGTTCCACCCCGGTGGTGCCATCACCGGGTCAGACGAGTGTGAACGAGTTCCCTTACCTCGTCCCGCTCAACCACCTCTTCGTTGCCTCACGTTCATCTCGCTGGTGAGTTGACTAGAGACAGGAACGAGGTGGCCCAGTCCGTCGAGTACTTCGTCCTCCACCCCGTGCGTTCCGCGAACAACCCGACGTACCCTCCACCTGGGAACCGAGGGGAGTTCTGCGACCTAACGCTTGCGTGCCCGTACGACGAAGACGTAGAACGCGAGAGCCCCCACGGGTACCATCAAAATGATCACTCGCGCCAGCGGAAGAATCTGGCCCCGGTGAGGGTTAGCGAGGGTGATCGTCAGGAGCCAACTCACACCGGCTCCTTCGGAACGAGTGCCTCCAACCGGGTCAGGATGTCGGAGATGGCGGCGTCTTGGGCGAGGAGGTGCGCCTGAATTTCGGCCGCTTCGTGGAGCACGGCCTCGGCATCTTTGTACGTGTCTTCGGAGCGACGATCCGCCGCCTTGGCCTGAATGTTCTGACCCACGATGATGATGGGTAGGAGAACCAACTGCAGGAAACTCGAGGAGAGCCAGACGATGACGAAGTAGGTCCCCTGGGTGATGGCCGAGGGCAGTGCGAAGAGAGCGAGAATCGTGAAGACGTAGGCGCACCACATGGTGCCGACGGCCAACGTGATCTTGAGTCCAAAGCGGGCGTTAAATCGCACGAAGATGTTCGGGTGGTTCACCCGCCGAATCTGGCGAGTAGTGACTGGAGGGCTCACCCGCAACTCGTCCGCCCGGGGGTGACGAACGTATTCGTAGATCTTGTTCATACCCGCAGTCTCACACGCCGCGGCGCTCGACGACTACTTCGTCACGAGGTCGGGTGAGGTCTCCATCCCCTGACGCCACGTCGAGCGAGCGATGATCTTCGAGGTGTCGGCCCGGTCCCGGTACTTTTGGGCGACGTCTCGACTCTCCTCGAGAAGTCCGTCACTCAAGAGCGTCGGGTTGAGGCCGAGCTTCACGAACTGCTCGCGCTCCACGTTGAGGTCGTTCTCGGCCGCCTCCTGGCGCGGGTTGGGCAGGTTCGCCACCTCGACCCCGGTGAGGGAGGAGATCAGGTTCGCCAGGTTCCGCACCCGGTAGGTCTCGGTGACCTGGTTGAAGACCTTCACCTGCTCGCCAGCGACCGGCGGGTTCTCCAGCGCGATCTGGATGCAGCGCACGGTGTCGCGGATGTGGATGAAGGCACGAGTCTGGCCCCCGGTGCCGTGCACGGTCAGGGGGTGGCCGATCGCCGCCTGCATCAAGAAGCGGTTGAGCACGGTGCCGTAGTCGCCGTCGTAGTCGAAGCGGTTAATCAGCCGCTCGTCGAGAGCGGTCTGGGGAGTCTGAGTGCCCCAGACGATGCCCTGGTGCAGGTCGGTAATACGCAACTTGTCGTTCTTCGCGTAGAAGGCGAAGAGCAGCTGGTCGAGCGTCTTGGTCATGTGGTACACCGAGCCGGGGTTAGCCGGGTGGAGAATCTCACGCTCGAGGTCGCCGTCGGGGGTGGGGACCTTGACGGTCAGGTAGCCCTCCGGGATCGGGGCCGAGCCCGACCAGCCGTAGCCGTAGACCCCCATGGTGCCGAGGTGCACGAGGGCGATGTCGAGGCCCGTCGCGACCACGGCCGCCAGGACGTTGTGGGTGCCGCTGACGTTGTTATCGACGGTGTAGCGCTTCGCGGCCGACGAACGCATCGAGTAGGGCGCGGCGCGCTGCTCGCCGAAGTGGACGATGGCGTCGGGACGCTCGGTGCGCAGCAACTGCTCGAATCGGTCGTACTCCTTCGCGAGGTCTAGGTTGACGAAGCCGATCTCCTTGCCCGTCAACTCCTTCCACACCGCGACGCGCTCGCCCATCGGACGAATCGGGGTCAACGACTCCACTTCGAGTTCGAGGTCGATGGCGCGCCGACTCAGGTTGTCCACCACGATGACGTCGTGTCCGATGTCGGAGAGGTGCAGCGACGTCGGCCAACCGCAGAATCCGTCGCCACCCAGAACTAGTACCTTCATCACGTCTCCTCGTCGTCGCCCGCGGGCGTAAGAATCCCGCCGGTGCGGGCGTAAGCCCGAAAATTCTACCAATCTGACGACAGGGGACCGGTACGCCCCGAGTTGCGCCCCGACGAACCAGGTGGCACGATGGGGGGTGGCGCCCAGCGGGAGCCCCCGGTCCGGCGAGGACCGAGTTACCGCGACGCAGCCCCACGCCCCCCGGGGGGGACTGTGGCGGGGGCTGCGTGCGCGGTTGTTCTCCTTTGACTACTTGCCCTCGGGTTGGATGTAGGGCGAGAGGGCGTGGGCGAGGCCCGGTACCGTCAGGGTTTGCAGATAGACCGACCCCGGGCCGGTCAGGCGCACGAGAAAGAGAGTGTCGGCCCCGAAGAGCACGTTAGCGACTCCGTGGACCTGTTCGATGGCCATCGTGACCGAGCCGTCGAAGAGACCGATGTGGCCGGGGTGCACGAGGAGAGACTCCCCGGCCGCCAAGTCGTACTGGACGAGTTCACCGGACAGTTCCACCCACGCGGTTCCCTCCCCCGCGATGCGCTGGAGAAGAAATCCGTTTCCGGAAAAGACGCCGACCCCGAGTCGCTGCTGAACGGCCACCGCGAGGGTCACACCGTCGGTTCCGGCGAGAAACCCGTGCCGAGACACGACGTACTCGCGACCACTCCCCACTCGAACGGCCTTAATGTGCCCGGGCATCTTGGTCGCGAAGGCGACGACGCCCGATCCGCTCGTGACCTCGAAGGAGGACAGGAAGATCGTTGAGCCGGACAACGCTCGGCGCAAGACCCCACCGAGTCCCGATGTCCCCATACCCGACTTCGAGGTCGCCATTGAGACGTTCGGAGTCATCCAGGACATCTCTCCACCCTGCGAGACCACTCGTTGACCGGGTTGGAGGCGCACCTCGAGAACGGGCATCGTCGAGCCGATCACCCGATGGGCTACTCCCGATCCGTCGGAATCAACAAAGTCGGGGGTGTTGTCAGGAGTATGTTCCACGGATTCTCTTTCTCGACTCTCCCTCACTACTTCTAGCACTCAGGAGGAGCACACCGGGGTGGGTCGGAATCGACGAATCTGCGGCAACTGGGCGACGTCTGACGGACCGTAACTTGACCCGCTCTCGAGAGGCACCCCACTTCAGTGTCGGAACACTCGACGGTGGTGCGTCTGGAGGGATTCGAACCCCCGACCCTCGGTTCCGTAGACCGATGCTCTAATCCGCTGAGCTACAGACGCGTCAATACCGGTAGGACATCCTAGCCCACTTCGGCTGAAGGCGTTCGGGCGTCGAAGAGCCTCGCCGCCCCCCGAAGGGCCGCCTGATTGCCCACGATAACGATGCCGCCCGGCCACGAATCATCTCGGGACTGGAGTCGAGGGGCGTTGCCCCCGGCCAGAAAGAATCGCTCGACGCCGTAGACGCTCCGCCAGCCCTCGAGGGCCCGTCGCACGTCGTCGCGCCAGCGAACTTCGTCCTTCGCCCGGGATCGTTCCCCGAGGGCTTCGTCGAAGTTCCTTCCGTCGGGCGTCGGGTGAGTCCCGACGTCGGGAGCCGGCTGAAGTTCCCCGTTCACCATCACAGCGAGCCCGCAGCCCGTCCCCAGGGTCACGATCAGTTCGACGCCGTATCCCCCGCCACACCCGAGGGCCGCCAGGGCGGCGTCGTTAATCACGCGCACCTCGACCCCGGTCTCGGCTGACAGTTCCCGGGAGAGGTCCCGGCCCCGCCAGCGTTCGACCAACTCGGGGATGAGGGGAGTTCCCGGCCCGCCGACCCGAGCGAGGTTGCCGGTTCCGACGACTCGCCCCTCGCGCATCTCTCCGGGAAAGCCCACCCCCACGCGGGATGCTCCGGTCGACTCCACCCGTCGACGTACGACCTCCACGAAGGTCTCGGGTGAACAGGGGTGCGGAGTGCGGCGTCGCTTCAAGGGACTGAGGACGCGACCCCCCACGCTCACGAGAGCCGATTTGACACTGGTCGCACCCCAGTCCACGGCGAGGATCTGCTCGTCCCCTTCCATCATGAAGACAGCGTAGTGAGCGCACCTCCCCGCTGCCGGAGTACTCGTCGACGCCACCACGGGACCAGGCGAAGGTCCCGGGGCGGTTCGTGAGCGCGCACGAGACGCGCGAGGTGGCGTGGTTGTTCACGCCAGGCACGAGCCGGCGAGTTCGGGGGCACGGCGAGTTCGGGAACGTAGCGGTCCGCACTCGGATCAGCCAACCCGGCGAGAACGAGGCGCACGGCGTGATTGTTAACGATGGTGGCGGCGCGCTCGCCGAAACGGGCCCGCAACTGGGCGAAGTCCTGCACCACGGTGACGAGGGTGATCCGCGACGCGGCGACCGTCGCCGCCCAGGCGTCGAGCTCCTCGAGAGCCGCCACGGTCGCCGCCTCGTCCAGCATGAGCAGGAGGGTGTGCGCTTCGCCCTGTTCGGCACGGCGCTGTTGCTCCTCTACGACGGCGCGCAACGCTCCCCGAAAGAGGCTCCCGTAGTGACCGTGTTCCCCACGCGGCGCGCAGAGGTAGAGGGTGTTCTCCCCGTCGAGAACCGAGAGAACTCTCGCGCGCGGCTGGTCGAAGCGCCACGCCAGTACAAGTGTTTCGGCGGTGGTGAGAACGCTGTCGAGGGTGCGGGGTTCGTAGCGCGCGAAGGAGTCGAGCGCGGCCCGCGCTCCCGGGTCGCCCGGCCCCGCGCTCCAGTCGTGCCACGTCCTTTCCTCGAGGGCTCGGGTCACGTCGACCACGCTGGCGCCGCGCTCGGCGGCGAGACAGAAGAGTGCCCCCACCATCTTCACGGCCAGGGCGTTCCAGAACTCTCCGTCGGCGCGAGTCGGGGCCAGGGTCAACGAGGCGGCTACCCGGAGAGCGTCGCGGTGGGTGCGCACTCCCTCGAGGGGGTCCCAGGTCAGGCCGTCGTCACGACCCGGCTCGAGACACTGCACCTCGCCCCGGGTTGCTCGCCAACGAGCGGTGCTCGCCACGACGTCACGCTTGACTGAGGTCACGACGACCGGTCCTCGCCACTCGAGGATGGCCGGAATGACCAACCGAGAGGTCTTGCCGCTCTGCGAGGCCCCCACAATGAGGACCGACTCTCCGGGACGAGCCCGCACCGACCAGGTCCACGGCCACCCCCGCACGAATCGCCGACCGAGACGCCAGGACCCGCTCACGCGAACCTCATCCGCTGATCGGTGTCGATGAGCGCCCAGTCCGTCTCGTCGGGCCGTAGGCGCACGAGGGACCACGAGGACCCACTGCGCCAGAGTGCTTCGCCCCGACCCAGCTGGGCCAGTACCCGTCGTCGACCCGAGTGGGTCCCCACGAGATCAATCACGTCACTCTCCGCTTGTCGCATCACCACCGCGGTATCGCAGTCGCGCAGTAGTCCGTCGGCCGTCGCGCGCTGGGCCGAACCGGCGGGGGCGACGGCCTCGACGTCACTCGTCCGGTGCAGCACGAGGAGATGACTCGTGGCCCGCGCTCGCGCCAATTTCCAGGATCCGCGCATCCAGGTGAGAGTGGTCGGATCGGCGAGTAGCGCCCACGCTTCGTCGATCACCACGTGGGTGCCTCGATCTTCCCCCACTCCGCGCCGCGCCGTCGCCACGGCCGCCAGGGCGGCCAGGGGAAGAGACTCTCGGCCCCAGTGGGCGGAGACATCGACCACGGTGAAACTCCCGTCCACGCACAGGGGATCACCGGGCCCCTCGAAGAGTCCGGCGAGGTCTCCCTCGATCAAACGGTCCAGTCCGGCGAGCAAGTCCTCGCTGAGATCTTTCGCTCCGAGGTCTCGCCACCGACGTAAGGGGTGTTTGCTCGGCCCGCTCCGGCTCACCAGCGCGAGGGCGACGAGGCGCTCTCTCGCGCTGAAGGCCCGACCGGTCGCCACACTCCACGCGGCGAGGGCCGCCTCGCGGTCCTCTCCCGTCTCGTCACTAAAGGGTGCGCACCAACCGTCGATCCCGAGTCGCCAGGAGGTTCCCCCGAGGAGTTCGGCGACCGAGTGGTACTCCCCCTTCGGATCGACCACCACTACTCGACGGCCCCGCTCGAGGGCACGGGCAATCATCATCTTCACCACGCTCGACTTGCCTGATCCGATAGCTCCCGTCACGATGACGTTGGGGTTGCTCACGAGACCCGCGCGGTAGGCGTCGAATGGGTCGTAGACGAAGTCACTACCCGACACGGTCTCTCCGAGGGGGCGCCCCGAGAGTCCGGTGCCCGCATCGAACTCTCCGAGGCCGAAGAGTTCGGCGTCCCCACTCGTTCCTACGTGGGTCGCCATCCCCCTCACCGGGCGCGCTCCGGGTGAACGAGCCCCCGAAGGAACTCCCCCTGGCGGTACCGTCCCCAGGCGAGGCTCAGTCCCCCGGAGTGCCCCCGGCGAGCGATCTGGGCCCGCAACGTCGCCACCTCCTCGAGAGTCGCCCCACTCACGAGGAGGTAGACGCCCCACTCGACCCAGGCCCGACCCCGGGCGACCTGTTCTTCGCGGAGGCCGACCCGCTCGCGTAGCGAGCGACGACGGGCACTCGTTCGAAAACCCCGCTCGTGGAGACTGGCTCCGTCGGCGTCGGCCCGATGAGCTCGACGAGAGGAGCGACGCCGACCGGCGCCCTCCCCGGCGACGCGAGCGAACACCACGACACGGGTGCCCACGGTCGTCGTGACCAGTGGAGCGAGGGCCCAGGGTCCCTCGATGCCCGTGCGCACCCGCCCCACCTGGAGCACTCCTTCGAGTGAGCGTAGGTGGGTGGAATACTCCCGAAAAGGTCCCCGGGGTAGAGACCCCCACACCGAGACGGGGGCTGGACCGGGGTCATCTCCGACGACCGCGAGATGTCGCACTCCCGACTCGCCCCACAGGTGCACACTCACGAGGCCCCCACCACGTCGGGCCACCCGCTCGAGAGTCTCCGCGAGACGCAGGGGGTCCTCGCCACTCAGTACGGGGTATCCGGTGAAGTGGATGGTACGACCCCGGGTGGATTCTCCTTCGCTAATCTCCTCCACCCAGCGCCGCGCACCGCGCCGGGAGAGCACCCGAAAGATTCTCTCCCCGAGGTCTTCCTCGCCCACCGGAACAGCGAGCAGAATCATCCCCGCCCCGAGCCCGAGTGCCCCGAGCCCGCCGTGCAGGCTCAGCCCCACGACGGCGAGACAGACTCCGAAAACCGCCGCGACGAGACCGCGCGGTGAGAGTCCCCACCAGGCCTCCTCGTCGCGGCGCGCGACCCGCGAATCAGTCATCCCAGTGCCAAAAGAGAGTGGGGCCCATCCGGTCCCGGCCGACGTGAAAGCGACCCTTACGAAAAGTGGGAGGCAGTACCGGGGGCTCTCCGGGGGTACCCCCGGAGGCAACCGGGACCTCGAACTCGCCGTCGTCCCACATGGGAATCCCGAAGTCTTCCGCTCGTTCGGGGGGTCCGGGCTCGGGAGGTACGGGCAGACTCGCTGAAATCACCCGACCCGCCGGGGAGGAGGGGGCGTCCACCACCGCCTGGGCGCTCCGGCGGCGTAGTCCCTCGAGTGAGTGAATCGTGGAGTGCTCGAGGAGAGGAACGACGCGCAACACCACGAAAGGGGTGAGAGCGGCGAGCAGGACGCTCACCGCCCCGGTGACGACCGCGATCACCCCGCCACTCGCCAACTCGTGGACCCCGAGCGAAAGAGTTACCACGATCACGACCTTCGCGAGGGCGAGGGCGACGAAGCTCTCGAGAAGGCGCGCGACCAGCCGACGCAGGGAGCCCACGACGGCGAGGGGAATGACGAGGGGACTAAGGGCGAGAAGGAGGGCCAAGATGACGGCCCGGACCACGAGATCGCACCAGAGGAGGAATCCCCCGATCGCCGCGAGGAGCGCCACCACTAGCACCCCGAACCCGGGCATACCCCCGAAAGCGCTACGCCCGACGAGGGTACGTAGCGCCGGCCCGAGAGGCACGGCGGCGACCGAACTCAGGGCGTTGGCCAGTTGAAGGATCAGCTCGGCGAGGCCGGGTGCGACGAGGGTCGCCGTTGCGACCAGGGGAACCGAGACCAGAGCGGACCGGAGAACTCGCCCGAGGTCCCCGTGAGTGAGCCCCCCGATGACGTTGGACAGCAAGGCGAGCAGCGTCACGAAGGGGGCGACGAGGAGGAGAGCGTGGTACTCCGCACTCGCCGAGGCCACGATTCTCGGGGCGTCGCTCGGCGAGTTGACCAGGTTTCCGAGAGTGTCGTAGAGCCAGGACAGCGAACCGCCGACCCAGCCCGCGAGACCGTTAAAGAACCCGTTCACGCTGAGCGAACTGAGGGCCCCTCCCGCACACAGAAGGGGAGATCCGAGACAGGTGAGCAGACTCATCCGTGCACCGAGAGTCCGGTGTGGAAGAAGAAGTTGACGAGCGCGGGAGCGGCCCCGATCACGATCGCCGCGATGAGGGAGGTCACGACGGCCCGACGGCCCGCGGCCGACTGGTGAAAGTTCTGGGAGTGACTACCGACCGCCCAGAGCACGGCGCCCACCAAGAGGGCGATCAGGGCCCCGAGGAGGGCCCAGGCGCTGATCCCGTTGGCGAACTGCTGGAGAACCGCGCCTCCGGGAAGTGCGGTGGTGGACGGCGTGACGGTGACATCGGCGAACAACATGGGTTCCTCCTCTAGGGCAAGTGACAATCGAAACGGTCGCTGACGCAGACAACCCCGACGGACCTGCGAGAATGGGCGGGTGATTGCCGCCTCGACGCCCCTCTCCCACTGGTCCTCCCCGGCGCTCTACGCCGCGGGGGCGGGACTGGTCCTCGTCGGAGTCCTCGTCGGAGCCTTCCTCTACCGACTTCGCGGACAGCGCGCCATCGCCCAGCGTCTCTTCGCGCTCGCCACTCGCCTCGGCGTCGAACCACGCGACGACCGGGGCAAGGTGGAAGCAGCTCTCGCCCACCTCGAAGAAGCGGCCGGAGTCGCCACGACTGTCGTCACCGAAGCCGACGCCGACGCCCTTCGCCTGCGGCGCACCCTCGACGCACTCACCCTCGGGGTTGTGCTCGTCAACGAGGGTGGTGACGTGCTCTACCGCAACCCCCAAGCCGAGATGCTGATGGCCTCACGCTACGGTGACGCCCTCGCCGCCCAGGCGGTGACCGACTCACTCGGGGAGGCCTGGTCGAACGGCGTGGCCGAACGAGATCTCGATATCTACGGCCCGCCGAAGCGAAGCCTCCACATCCGCTCAGCCGTGATTGACGACGGCCGTCGGCCCCTCGGCGTGGTCGCTCTCATCGAGGACACCTCGGAACGTCGTCGCCTCGAAGAGATCCGTCGCGACTTCATCGCCAACGTCTCCCACGAGTTGAAGACCCCCATGGGGGCGATGGGCCTCCTCGCCGAGACTCTCCAATTCGAGACTGACGCCGCCGTCGCCAAGCGTCTCGCCGAGCGGATCTACCACGAGGCCTTTCGAGTAAACCGCATCATCGAGGACCTGCTCGATCTCTCCCGCATCGAGGGTGAGGGCTCCCCGGTGCGCGAGCCGATTCCGGTGACGCTGATCGTCGCCGAAGCTATCGAGCGCATTCGCACCGCGGCCGATCAGCACGAGGTCACGCTCGAGTTCGAGGAGCCCGAACGCGGCTTCGTCGTGGGCGGCGACCGCCGCCAGCTCGTCTCGGCTCTTCAGGCCCTGTTAGAGAACGCCGTCGTCTACTCCCCGAACCAGTCCACGGTGAGCGTTCGGGTCACCCAGGACTCCGGCTCCTCGGCACCCCTCACGAGCCCCGTGCGCATCGTTATTACCGACCGCGGGCCGGGCATCCCCGCCAAGGATTTGGAGAGAATTTTCGAGCGTTTCTACCGGGTGGACCCGGGTCGGGCCCGAGCAACCGGCGGGACGGGACTCGGACTGAGTATTGTTCGCCACGTGGCACAGAATCACGGTGGACGGGTCCTCGTCGAGTCTCGCGAGGGTGAAGGCTCCACCTTCACCCTGGAACTTCCGGTGGGCCAGTGAGTCCCGAGACCTCGGTCTTGCTCGTCGAAGACGAGGAGTCCTTCGTTGACGCGCTCCAGGTGGGGCTCGCCCGAGAGGGCTTTCGGGTCGACGTCGCCCGCGATGGTCACGACGCCCTGGCCCTCTTTCGCGCCCACACCTACGACATCGTTCTCTTGGACCTGATGTTGCCGAAGATGTCCGGACTCGACGTCTGTCGCACGATCCGCACGACCTCCGAGGTACCGATCATCATCGTCTCGGCGAAGGGTGAGGAGGTCGACACCGTTCTACTCCTCGAGATCGGGGCAGACGACTACGTCACGAAGCCCTACCGGCTGCGCGAACTCGTCGCCCGTATTCGGGCCGTCCTACGTCGCCGCGAGACTCCCCGCAGCGCTCACCCGGAGAGTGAGGAGGTACTCGAGCACGACGTCTTACGTCTCGACCTCGACGCGCGACGGTGTTTCGTCGACGGCGAGGAGATCAAACTGCGCAAGAAGGAGTTCGCGCTCCTGCATCTCTTGATGGAGAACCCCGGACGAGTCCTCACCCGCGACGTGCTCATCGACCGAGTGTGGGGCAGCGACTACGTGGGGGACACGAAGACCCTCGACGTTCACGTGAAGCGCCTGCGATCACTCATCGAGGCCGACCCGAAGAACCCCCGTCTCCTCACCACCGTGAGAGGTGTCGGGTATCGACTGGAAGCTACCCCTTCGCCGCGATAACGCGCTGGCCCCCGAGGTAGCCACTCAGGACCTCGGGAAGGAGGACCGACCCATCCTCTCGACGGCCCGTCTCTACGAGGGCCGCCCAGATTCGCGCCCAGGCGAGGGCCGAACCGTTCACCGTGTGGACGAAGTGAATCCCCTCCGCGTCGCGAAAGCGCACGTTGGCTCGACGGGCCTGAAAGTCGCGGAACCAACTGACCGACGAGACCTCCAGCCACCGGTCGACTCCCGGTGAGTACACCTCGAGATCGACGGTGCGCGCCGACGAGGTTCCGAGGTCGCCCGCGCACAGGTCGAGCACCCGATAGGTGAGACCGAGGCCCCGTAGGAGACCCTCGGCGCGCGCCAGGACGTCCTCGAAGGCGTCGCGCCACTGATCGGGGTGACAGTAGGCGAAGAGTTCGACCTTGTCGAACTCGTGCACTCGCAGGAGTCCCCGGGTGTCTCGCCCCGCCGCCCCGGCCTCTCGGCGAAAGCAGGCGGTTGCCGCGGTGTAGCGCAGGGGTAACTGTCCGGCCTCGACAATCTCGCCCCGGCGCAGAGAGGTGAGGGGCACCTCGGCGGTCGGGATGAGCCAGAGGTCGTCGCGGGGAATCTCGTACATATCGTCGGCCGACTTAGGGAGGTGCCCGGTCGACATCATCGTCTCGGTGAGGGCCACACTCGGTGGCCGAATCTCCTCGTAGGCGTCGCGGTGCTGATCCATGGCGTAGGCGGTGAGAGCCCGGACGAGTCGCGCCCCGTCACCACGAAAGAGGGGGAACATCGATCCGGCTAACTTGGCCCCCGTCTCTAAGTCCAAGATGCCGAGTTCACTGGCGATGTCCCAGTGGGCAACGCGCTGGGCGCTCGAGTACTCGGGGGCGGAGTGCCCCTCGTCCATCCCCGGCCACCACCGGCGCACCTCGACGTTCTCACGCTCGTCGAGCCCGTCGGGGGTCTCGGGAGAGGGTAGATTCGGCAGCATCAAGAGCCGGGCGCGCAGGTCCGCCGCCACCTCGTCGCTACGACCTCGGGCGAAACGCTCCTCGTCACCCACCCGGCGAGACTCATCCTGGAGTTCTTCGGCTCGCGGCTGACCGAGGCGTCGGGCCTCTCCCACCTCGCGGGAGAGTTCCTTCACCCGGGCCCGGAGAGACTCGGCCTCTTGGAGAAGACGGCGATGCTCGACGTCGAGGGTGATTACGGCGCTCACCTGTTCCTCGGGGACGCCCCGGCGGGCCAGGGCAACTCGCACGAGGTCGGGTTCGCGACGTAACTGGGCCAGGTCAATCATGGGGCCCAGCCTACCGAGGTGGTCCGGGCCCTCGAAGGAAGCGTCTAGGTTGATATGCCGTGAGTCGCGCCGTCGTGGTCGAGAATCTAGAGGTGCACTACGGTGAGCACGAGGCCCTCGCCGGGGTCAGTCTTAGCGTCGACTACGGGAGTATCCGAGCCCTGCTCGGACCGAACGGCGCCGGTAAGACGACCCTCGTCGAAACCCTGCTCGGCTTTCGGACCCCGACCGGTGGAGTGGTGCGTGTTCACGGTCTCGATCCGCGTCGTGATCACGCCGCCGTCGTGTCGCGCACCGGAGCACTCCTCCAGCGCGGAGGGGTCTGGTTCCCCATGACTCCCGCCCAGGTCATCGCCCTCACCGCGGCCTACTACCCCGAACCTCGGCGCGTTGACGAGCTCATCGAGGCCCTCGCTCTCGGTGCCTGTCAACGCACACCCTGGCGACGCCTGAGCGGGGGTGAACAGCAACGCACCGTTCTCGCTCTCGCCCTCGTGGGTCGACCCAAGGTTCTCGTCCTCGACGAACCCACGACCGCGGTCGACCCGGAGGGCCGACGGGTGGTGCGCGAGATGATCAGAGCCGAACGTGAACGGGGCTGTGCCGTGATTCTCACCACTCACGAGTTGCGAGAAGCGGAACTCCTCGCCGACGAGATCACGATTCTTCACCGCGGTCGAGTGCTCGCCGAGGGTGATCCCTCTCACCTGGGCACCTCGGAGGTTCTCGTCCTCGAAGTCGACGGTGTCATCGACGCGGCCGTTCTGGCCCGCGCCCTCGGAGCCGAGATCGAGGTCGAGGGTCCGGTCATCACCGTCCGAGTCTCTCCCACCCCCGACGCGATCGCTCGCGCGAGTGCCGCCCTCGCCACGGCGGGGCTCTCCCTACGGGCCCTGCGCACCCGAGCCAGCCTCGAGGAGCGCTACCTCGATCTCATTGCCGACGAGCGGCGGGGCCAGTCGTGAGAGCGCTCCTCGCCCAGTCCCGAGCCGAGGTCCGCATGACGTTGCGTCGGGGCGAGACCCTCCTTTTGACGCTCATTATTCCGATCGTGCTCCTGGTCTTCTTCTCTCGCACCTCGGTGCTCGCCGCCCCCCCGGGGGGACGAATCGCCTACCTCGCCCCGGGCATGTGGGCCCTCGCGATTATGTCCACCTCCCTCGTCGCCCTCTCCATCGCCACCGGATTCGAACGCACCTACGGTGTGCTACGCCGGCTACACGTGACCCCCCTTGGGCGGACCCGGCTCATCGGGGCGAAGATCGTCGCCGTCCTCGTCACCGAGATCATTCAGATCGCCGTGCTCTCGGGGGTCGCCCTCGCCCTCGGATGGCGACCCCACGGGGGTCCGAGCGCGGTGGGAAGCATCCTCGGAGCCGTTCTGCTCGGGACGCTCGGGTGTGCGGGTCTCGGACTCCTGCTCGCCGGGTCCCTGCGCGCCGAGGTCAATCTCGCCGCGACCAACGGTCTCTACCTCGTTCTCCTGCTCGGGTCGGGCATCGTCGTACCCCTCACCAGCCTGCCGGCGCCGGTGCGTTCCGCGGCCACGTGGCTACCCACCGGAGCACTGGCCGACTCCTTGCACCGAGTGCTCGGTTCCGGTCATCTCCCGAGCGGAGGGGACTGGATCTCTCTCGTCGTCTGGGCCGTCCTCGCTCCGGGCCTCGCTGTCCGGAGTTTTCGCTTCGACTAGCCCCGGTCGGAGAAATCTACGCGGCGGCCTGCGCGAGGCGCTGGGCGAAAGAGTTAGCTGAGATTGGGCCGATGTTGAGCCAGGTCACGACTCCCTTAGCGTTCACGAAGGCCGAGTCGGGCAGAGCGGAAAGCCCGAACTCATTCACCATCTGACCCTTGGCGTCGGCCATCGTCGGCACGTTCAAGTGGTAGCGCTGGAGCATCGCCCGCGCGTTACTCGGCGAGTCGGACTGGCCCACCTCGGAGTCCACGGCAATGACCCGCACTCCGTGGGTCGAATGGTGAGCGAGGTAGGCGGCGAGGTGAGGTAGCTCGGTCTTGCACGGCTCGCACCAGGAGGCGAAGAAGATAAGAGCGGTGGGGTGGCCGTACGTCCACGGCGTGGTGGTCGTGCCCCCGGTGAGCGACCGCACGGTCTGGGCCGCGACGGTCTTTCCCACAATCGCCGGCGCCGGCACCGAGGAGCTCGTCACCGTGCCCCCGGTCAAGACCGACATCACCACGATGAGAGCGATGGCGAGAACCGTGCCCAGACCGAGGGAGACGAACATCATCGGGGAGGGTCGGCCCCGACCGGGGCGGGGTGACTCAGTGGTGTCGGACAAGGACATCCACCGCCATCATGACGAAGAGGACCGTCAAGTAGGTGATCGAGTAGTGAAAGAGGCGCATCGCCTCGGCAACGTCGGCCCGGTCGTTACGGGCGTGCTGGTAAAGCCGCAGAGCCATTGCGGTGAAGGCCCCTCCGAGCACGGCGGCCGAGATTGCGTAGATGGCTCCGAGGTGAGCGGCCGGACCGATCAGCACAGTGAAGGCCCACATAATGACCGAGTAGACGAGAATCTCGAGGGTGGTGCGACGCAGAGAGGCGACGACCGGCATCATCGGCACGTTGGCCGCCTGGTAGTCGTCCCGGTAACGCACCGCCAGGGCCCAGAAGTGGGGCGGGGTCCACAGGAAGATTACGAGGAACATCAACACCGGAGCCCAGGAGAGTGAGTCGGTCACCGCGGCCCAGCCGATGAGCACCTGGACCGCTCCGGCGGCACCCCCAATCACGATGTTCTGCTTGGAACGTCGCTTCAGCCAGAGGGTGTACACGAAGACGTAGAAGGCCGTCGCCGACATCGCCAGCCAGGCGGAGAGTTGGTTGACGAAGACCGCAAAAGTCGTAAAAGCGACGAGCTCGAGGAAGGTGGCGAACAGGGCGGCCGAGCGCGGACTCATCACCCCGCGTACCAAAGGTCGCCCCTTGGTACGGTTCATCAGAGCGTCGATGTCGCGGTCGATGACCATGTTGTAGGCGTTGGCTCCTCCGGCGGCCAGCGTGCCCCCGACGAGGGTGGCCACCACCAGGGTCCAGGCGGGAATCCCCCGCTGGGCGACCACCATGGCGGGCAGGGTGGTGACGAGGAGAAGCTCGATGATGCGAGGCTTCGTGAGGGCGATATACCCCTTCACCACCTCGGCTCGAGAAAAGGACGCGGGCACGACGACGCTGGACACTCCGGCAAGTTTAGGGGTCCGAAACTCTCCGTAGGCTGTTGGCGTGACATCTTCTCGCCACCGCATCACCCCGGCCGTGTTTCGCTGGTTCGCCCTGGCCTCCTTCATCTCCATGATCCTGATTGTCCTGACTGGAGCGGCTGTACGTCTCACCGGTTCCGGACTGGGTTGTCCCGACTGGCCGACCTGTTTCGCCCACCGGGTGACCGGATCGTGGAGCATCCACCCCCTCATCGAGTACGCCAACCGGATGGTGACCGGGGCGCTCACCATCGTGACCGGCCTCACCTTCATCGCCGCCTGGATGCGCACCCCTCGCCGTCGGGACCTCATCGTCTTCTCCGGCGGCCTGATTCTCGGCATCGTGGCCGACGCCATCCTCGGGGCCTTCGTCGTCTACTCCAAGCTCAATCCCTGGCTGGTCTCCCTACACATGGTGCTCTCCCTCGCCATGGTGGTACTGGGCGCGGTGCTCTACCACCGCTCGAAGTACCTCTACGGACCCGGCGCCCGGGCCGAAGTGCGCAGCCGCCACTTTCTCTGGCTCGCCCGCCTGCTCTGGATTCCCTTCGTCATCGTCCTCGTGACCGGGACGGGCGCAACCGGTTCGGGGCCCCACGCCGGAGGATCTCAGGGTCAGCTCATTGCGCGACGTCTCCCCTTCGCCTTCTCCTCGGCGAGTTGGGTCCACTCGGTGGCGGCCACCCTCTTTCTCGGCCTCGTCGTCGGACTCTTCGCCAGCGTCTGGAGTAGCTCCGCTCCGCGACCTCTCCAACTAGGGGTACGACGTCTGGTCCTCATCGCGGCGGCCCAGGCTCTCATCGGCGCGACCCAGTACCTCACCCACGTACCGGCCCTCCTCGTGGAGTTCCACATCGCCGGAGCGATCTCGCTCACCATCGGAGTTACCCAGTTCCACCTCCGTCAGAGTGCCCACGACCGTGAAATCGGCGTCGCACCCTCGAAGAGCGCTCCGCCGGTTCCGGTCGCCACATCATAAGAATGACCTAAGCCCCTAGGGTGTGCGTACCCCCGCGGGTGATCCACCGCCAAACTTAAGAAGAAGGAGGTTCACTGATGTCACTCGACTGGGGCCTAGGCGCCCTTATCAATCTGAACCATCCTGGTCACTACATCCACTGGCACGTTATCGACGTGTCGGTGGCGAACCTGGCTGTGATGGTCCTCATGGTTGCCGCCTTCGTCGCGGCGCTCTTCTTGCCCTTTCCGGGCCGTAAGCACCGTAGAGGAGAGGAAGAATGAGTTCCACCGTCGATCGCCAGTGGACCACCCGCCTGCGTAAGCGGGTGGAGGGCACCCTGCCCCCCGAGAAGCTACTCCCCGACACCCAACCGGCCTACGTGGCCTCCTGGATCTACGTCTTTGGCGTCCTGACCCTGGTCGCGATGGCTGAGGTCATCGGGACCGGCGTCATCCTCGCCATTTTCGGGCCCCAGTGGTGGCACGTCTCGAGTCTCGGGCACTTCATCAACTCACTGCACCTCTGGGGCGTGGAGGTCTTCTTCTTCGCGATGATCGTGCACCTCTGGGGCAAGTTCGCCATGGCGGCTTGGCGTGGTGGACGATCACTCACCTGGGTGACTGGAGCGGTGACCTTCCTCGCCTCCATTCTCACCGCCTTTACCGGGTACCTGAGCCAGACCAACTTCGACTCTCAGTGGATCTCCACTCAGGCGAAGGACGGCATCAACTCGACCGGTGGTGGAGCGATCTTCAACGTGTTGAACTTCGGTCAGATGCTGATGTGGCACATCGTTCTCATGCCCCTCGTGCTCGTGGCCCTGGTGGGCTTCCACGTCATCTTGGTGCGTATCAAGGGCGTCGTACCCCCCATCGTCGAGAACCCGGAGGTCGGCCAATGAGTAAGCGTTACAACCCCGACGTCGACGTCCCGGAGTACAAGGGACGCTACGCCCCCTACGACATCTTGAAGGAGGGCACCATCGCCCTGGTGGTGGTCTTGATCCTGGTCCTCGGACTCGCGATTACCTTCGGTTCACCCGACGACAAGGCCATCACCCTCCAGACCTGGTCGAAGGCGGACCCCGTCGACTTCGCCACCACCGCCTTCAACGAGTTGAACGGTACTTCGGCGGTCGCGGGCTACGGCCCCCCCTACAACACCAACGGAACCTCCCAGCACTTCGGGTTCATCTCGCCGGCCAAGTGGCTCGGCGTGCACATCCCGATTAACACCGCTCGGGACTTCGTCGTAACCCCCCTCGAGAGCCAGCCGGCTAGCCCGACTCTCTCCCGGGCCCTCAGCCAGTGGACCGCGGCGACCAGTGCCACCCAGACCAGTTGGCTGAGCGCCTACAGCAACGTCTCTTCGAAGGCCTCCTTCACTGGAGACCAGCTGGTGGTGCCGGCGGCGAAGGACGGTCCGGTCCCGGTGATGATCAACACCCTGACCCAGATGGCTCGCTCGGGTGCTCTCGACCAGGCGCTCGAGACCTCGAAGGGCTTCTACACCACGGACTTCACGAAGCCCCTCCTGTTCCTCTCCGACGGTACGTACTTCGCCGGTCTGGCCCAGAAGGGTCACCTCCTCGGGACCCAGTGGGGCATGATGAACGAGACCGACTCCTACCCGGGTCAGGCCTGGTTGTGGCTCTACACCTTCTGGTATCAGGTGTCGCCGTTTAACACCTCGACCAGTGCCGACTTCCTGGTGTGGGGCTTAATGATGATCCTCACCGCAGTCTTGGTCTTGGTGCCCTTCATCCCGGGGGTGCGCTCCATCCCTCGGCGGATCAAGCTCTACCGTTTGATTTGGCGCGAGCACTACCGGGACCTCTAAAGACGTACGGTCTACAAACCCCGGGCGCTACCCGCGCCCGGGGTTTTTCCACGCGGGACGACCCACCTCACCGGCGAGGAGAGACTCCACGCGACGCGCCGCCTCTAGGAGGACCCCCTCCGAGTTCGCCCGACCGGTCAAGGTGAGCCCGATGGGGAGTCCTTCAACGAGTCCGGCCGGTAGCGCCAGGATCGGCCAGCCGGCGATAGCCGCGGCCTGAATCGCCGCCGAGACTCCGGAGGGATGGTCCCCGCTCACGAGATCGCTCTTCCACGCCGGGGCGTAGGCGCCCGAGATCACCACGTCGGCGTCTCCGAGTGCCACCTCCAGGGTCGTTCTCGCCCACTCGAGGTTGCGCTCCCGGGCCTCGGTGTAGCCGGCGTAACTGGTACCCCCGAGAAAGAGGCTCCGTTCGAAGAGATCGTGACCGAAGTAGCGCATCTCGATCTCGGCGTGGGCCACCTCGTGGGCGACCACCTCGGCCAGCGACCGGGGTCCCTCACCCCCTCGAGCGACGAGGTACGCGCCGAGGTCGTCGTGAAGTTCACAGAGGAGGACCGTCAGTTCATCTTCACCCACTTGGCCGTCGGGTCGAGCCGGAGCCGTGGAGATGAGGTCCCACTCCTCTGCGAGCGCGTCGAAAACCTCGTCCAGACGGGCGTCGGTTTCGAGATGAGTGGTCCGCCACGTGGTGGGACGAGCGAAACGCACACTCTCGGGTCGTTCGATTGTTCGTCCGCTCAACGCGCCAAAGGCACGAACCAGGGAGTCCACGTCGCGGGCGAGGGGTCCGGGAGAGTCCTGGGAGTGACTGATCGGCACCACTCCGCGAACCGGGACCGCACCGACGGTGGGCTTCAACCCGGCGACTCCGTTCAACGAGGCCGGACACGTAATGGAACCGTCCGTCTCGGTTCCGATGACGAGGGGTCCGTACCCGGCCGCCGCGGCCGCGCCGGCCCCCGCGGCAGACCCCCCGGCCGCGCGGGCGCGGGCCCCGGGGGTCCCGCCGCGGCCCCCCGTCGCCCGCCCCGCGGCGGGCGATAGACTCGCGCGCATATTGGGGCCCGGGGGGGGGGG
>VFSW01005145.1_pt1 | contig 19399 bp, 10 predicted proteins | sample 5358111 | NCBI WGS metagenome assembly VFSW01 (sample SAMN11554181, study PRJNA540505) | mine drainage metagenome | isolation source: sediment from site ElyBrook_90M | place: USA: Ely Copper Mine, Vershire, VT | collected 2017 | reverse complement strand
GGCGAGCAGGGTGAGGGCCAGCAGAGCGGCGAACGGCAGGGCTACGTTTCCAGGTCTCAGACGCGAGAGCCGGGGCGCCGGGTGGGGTGCGCGGACTTTGGCATCCCGAGACGCAGGCCCTTCAGCGGTGTTCGCTGCGCGGACTTCGCTCAGGATGACAGCGGGGGAGACAGGCATGATTACTTGCCCTCCGCATGGGCGTCGGAGCCGGGATTTTGCGGAGAGACCTTCTCCCCTTCGATGATGGAGTCGGGCGGGTCTTGAATGACCTTGTCGCCGGCGTTGAGGCCGCTGACAATCTGCACGTTGGCTCCATCGTCTTCGCCGATGATCACGGGTACGAGGTGGGCCACGTTGCCGTTGACGACGGTGCTGATGCGCAGCCCCTCGCGGCGGAAGATGAGCGCCGCGGCGGGCACGATGAAGGTGGGTCCGGCGGCGGGCGTCTTGAAGTGGACCTGGGCCAGTGAGCCCGGCAGCAACTGGCCGTCGCGGTTATCCACATCGATTTCCACCAGCAGGGTGCGGCTGACGGGATCGATGGCGTCGGCGGTGCGGACGAGGGTTCCCTGAAAGGTCTTTCCGGGGTACTCGGGGAAGGTGAGGTCGAGCCTGAGGCCGCGCTTTGCGTTTTGCGAGTAGAGCTGTGGCACGTTGGTGTAGACGCGAAGGACCTGGGTGGCCTGCATGTGAAAGAGCTCATTCGCGGCGCCCTGGTTGATCAACTGGCCGGTGTCGATGTCGCGGGAGGTGACGACCCCGTCAAACGGGGCGTAGACCTTTTCGAACGATTGCAGTTCGCGGAGCCGCTGCACGTTGGCCTGGGCGGAGCGGACGGCGGCGGCAGTGGCCGCGGCCTGGTTGACGAAGGTGTCTGTATCCTGGCGCGAGACGGCGTTGGACTTGACGAGGCCGGAATAGCGCTCGGCCTGGATGCGGGCGTTGTTGGCGGTGGCCTGCGCAGTGGCCAGGTCGGCCTCGGCCTGCCGCAGTTGCTGGTCGATTTCGGGAGTGTCAATGACAGCCAGGAGCGCACCCTTCTTGACGCGCGCGCCGATGTCGAAGTACCAGTGCAGAAGGTAGCCGGAGGTGCGCGCATAGATTGGCGAATCCGTGTAGGCGGTCACGTTGCCGGGCAGCACAAGCGTCGTGACCGGGGCACCGGGCCGGGGCGGCAGAGCCAGCACGGTGGGGGCGGCCAGGTCGTTGGTGGTCTTGGCCAGCACTTTGTCACTGTGCATGCGGTTCAGGATGCCCACGCCGGCAAAGATGGCCGCCACCAGAACGACAACGATGATGCCCACCAAAGCGAGACGGGGCGAGAGGGCGGCCTGCTCGGGTGCGCTCTCGTGATCGTGGGCCGCCGGTGGCACGTTCGGATTGGATTCGTTGGTCATGAATAAACTACTCCGAAATCTTAGCTAGTCGAACTCGTCGAGGGTTGCCGTTTGCGTTGCGCCATGAACGGAACCACGGCGGCGCTCAAGCCTGCCGTGAACGACGGAGAAGAAGGCCGGGACAAAGAACAGCGTGGCCAGCGTGGCCATGAGGAGACCGCCAATGACGGCGCGTCCCAGGGGGGCGTTCTGCTCGCCGCCGTCGCCCATGCCGAGGGCCATGGGCACCATGCCGATGATCATGGCCAGGGCGGTCATCAGCACCGGGCGCAGGCGGACAAAGCCGGCATTGAGCGCGGCCTTGCGGGCGTCGCCGACCAGCGCATCCAACTGCTCGCGGGCAAAACTGACGACGAGGATGGAGTTGGCCGTGGCCACGCCCATGCACATGATGGCGCCGGTGAGAGCGGGGACGCTGAGGCGGGTTCCGGTGAGGAACAGGAACCATACGATGCCGGCCAGGGCCGCGGGCAGCGCCGAGATGATGAGGAACGGATCAAGCCAGGACTGGAAGTTGACCACGATAAGCAGGTAAACGAGCAGGATGGAAAAGACCAGACCGACCAGCAGTCCGATGTAGGACTTGTACATGGTTTCGCTCTGGCCGCGCAGCACGATGTGGGAACCGCGGGGCAGGTCGCCGCTTTTCTGGTGTCTGGCTATGATCCGCTCCATGGCGCGGGTCACGCTGCCCAGGTCGGTTCCCTCGACGTTGGCGTAGATGTCGATGACCGGCTGGATGTCATAGTGGCTTACGGTGCCCAACTCGGCTCCGGGGACGATGCTGGCAAGATTACCGAGCACCTGAACGGGCGCAGCGGCTCCCGGCGCCCCGGTGGCGGCTGCGCCGGCGGTGGGCGCTCCGGTGGGAGTGGTTGTGCTGGACTGCTGTGTGGAAGCCGAGCCGGTGATGGGCACGCTGTTGAGCGCGGCCAGGGAGTCGACCCCATACTGCGGGGCCTGGACGGCCACGTTATAGCTGACGCCGTTCTTGGGATCGAGATAGAAGCTTGGGGTGGTCTGGAAGCTGCCGCTGAGGGCCACGAGCAGACTTTGCGCGACATTCTGCTGCGTGAGGCCGATGGTGCGTGCGCGGGTGCGGTCCACATTCACCGTCAGGTTGGGAAGATCGAAGGGCTGCTGGATGCGCACGTCGGCGGCGCCGGGAACGTAGCGAACCTCATTGAGTATGCGTTCGGCAACGGCGCGGTTGCCGTAGAGGTTGGGACCGACAAGCTGAATGTCAATGGGCGAGGAGAGGCCGAAGTTGAGAATCTGAGTGACGATGTCTACCGGGAGGAAGTAGAAGGTGACGCCGGGATACTGGTCGGCAAGGACCCTGCGGAGCTGTTCCAGGTAGACCTGGGTGGGGTGGTGATCCTTGCTCAACTGCACCTGAATGTCAGCGTCGGCGGTGCCGACGGGCGCCGATGTGGAGTAGGAAAGGTTAATGCCGGAGTAAGGGAGTCCGATGTTATCGACGATCGTGACCACCTCTTTGGCAGGAATCTGCTGGCGGATCGTGGAGTCAACCCGGTCGCAGAGGGCGGCCATCTCCTCAATGCGCGTGCCGGTGTGAGCGCGCACGTGGAGATTGAATTGTCCAGAGTCGACTGAGGGGAAGAAGTCCTGGCCCAGCCAGGGCGCCAGGATCCCCACAGAGGCGATGGTGAAGACCAGAAACAGGATGAGGAAGACGGGGGTGTGATCCACGCAGACCGTGAGCAGGCTGAGGTAGATGCGGCGAAACTTTTCAAAGCCCGATTCGAAAGCGCGCTGAAACTGGACGAAGGGATTGCGGCTGCTGTGCTTCCTCGCCGCCTGTGCATCGTCGTGCTCGTGCAGCATGTATTTGGCCATGGTGGGGACCAGCGTGCGCGAGAGCAGGTAGCTGGCCAGCATGGCAAACACCACCGCCTCGGCCATGGGGACGAAGAGGTAGCGCGCCACGCCGCTGAGGAAGAACATGGGCACAAAGACGATGCAGATGGAGAGTGTGGAGACGAGTGCGGGAACGGCGATCTGAGCGGATCCGTCGAGTATGGATTGCTCCAGCTCCTTGCCCGCTTCGAGATTACGGTTGATGTTTTCGATGGCAACGGTGGCGTCGTCCACCAGAATGCCGACCGCGAGGGCCATGCCGCCCAGGGTCATGATGTTGATGGTTTCGTGCAGCATGGAAAGCACGATGAGCGAACAGAGGATGGAGAGCGGGATGGAGACCGCGATGATGATGGTGGAGCGCCAGCTGCCGAGGAAGACGAGAATCATGATGGCCGTGAGGCAGGCGGCGATGATAGCCTCGCGGACCACACCGTCAATGGCGCCGCGGACAAAGATCGACTGATCGGAAAGCGGGTTGATCCTGAGCTGCGGCGGCAACTGGCCCTTGATGCTGGCCAGCTTGTCACGCACTCCGGCGATGATGTCCAGGGTGGAGGCCGAACCGGTTTTCATGATGGCCATGACGATGGCGCGGCGGCCGTCGACCCGCACGATGTTGGTCTGGGGCGGATAGCCGTCGCGCACATGGGCCACGTCGCGGATGTAGATGACGGCGCCGTTCACGGCCCGGATGGGCAGATTGTTGAGATCGTTGACCACATCGGGCGCGGAGTTGGTTTCAACCGCGTACTCGAAGCGATCGATCTTGATGGTGCCGGAGGGGACGATGAGGTTTTGCGCGGAGACGGCGTTGACCACGTCGGCCGGCGACAATCCCTTGGCCTGGAGGGCGGCCAGATCGAGATCGACCTGAACCTGGCGCTGCTTGCCGCCATACGGATAGGGTGTCTGTGCTCCCTCAATGGTGGCGAGCTGGGTGCGGATGGAGTTCGTACCGAGGTCGAACAACTGCTGCTCGTTGAGGCCGTTTCCGGAGAGGCCGAGCATGAGCACAGGAACGCTGGAGGCGTTGTACTGGATGATGAAGGGGGGGATGGTGCCGGGCGGCAGGGAGCGCAGCATCACCTCATTGATTGCGCTGATCTGCGCCACGGCGGCGCCGATGTTGACGTGCGGCTGGAAGAAGACCTTGATGACCGCAACGCCGTTGAGAGACTGCGACTCAATGTGCTCGATGTCGTTGACGGTGGTGGTCATGCCGCGTTCGCTGTTGAAGACGACGCGGTCAGCCATCTGTTCGGCGGAGAGGCCGGTGTAGTTCCAGACCACGGTTACGACGGGGATATCAATATTGGGAAAGATATCCGTAGGCATCGTTAAGATGCTGTAGGCGCCAAGGATAAGGATCAACAGCGCAAAGACGACAAAGGTGTAAGGCCGCCGTAACGCAAGCCGGACAATCCACATAAGACTGGTACTCGCTCCTGAGCCGCGTAGCTTGTGGCGGCGCAACTCCTGACCGGATCGACTGCTTCTCCGATTCAGATTGTGGCCGGCTCACCCAAAATTGGGGCCGGACGGCAAAACCGCCAACATCAATCCTCAGCGCTCTGCTGAACCTACAATCGTAGACGAAGATGCAGGCCGGAAAGGCTCGTGGTGGCATACGCGGGCTGTCGACACAGCGTTGAGACTCTCGACCGGGGCCGAAGGATTCAAGATCAGGAGTCAAGCATCCCACGATGCGAGGCACTTAGAGCGGCTCGAACTTTCACGTCTTCGTGCAACGATCAGGATCATATTGTATTACAGGGCGAAGATAGAGAGCGCTGGAATGCCCGCGCGGGAAGCCGTGAAGGTGCGGCTGTGCGGGTGCGGGCAGCAGACTCGTCCAGTTATAATACGGGCTATATCAGACTGTTGCGGATGGCCTGCCGCACAGAGCGGGGCGTTTTGCTGAGAAGAGCGCCACCCGGACGACTCCGCAACGGGTTAGAGCAACGATGAGAGCGCAATCGCCCGCTTTCACGCAGGATGATCGCGTCGGCCGTCTCGGGGTTACGGTTCTGCACCGCAACTCCGCTCCATAGCGTTCGGTGGCACAGGGGCGGGCGCGCGAAACATTTGTCAAAACCATTACGTCACTAGAAACGAATGCGGGATTCCGGCGTTTGCCGGGTAAGGCCGAGTTCACGCCCCGATTTGTGGGCATTCACCCAAGAAAAAGCGACGGGAATCGACATCATGTCTATTGAAGACGCAACTGAGACACATTTGCCCGCACTCGACACCCTGCACCAACCGCCCTCCCGCAAGAAGGCGTGGATCCGCATTGTGGTGTACCTGGTTTTGGTGAGCGCCCTGGGCTTTATGGTGTGGCGGATTTACTCGAATCAGCAGCTGGCGGCGGCCAACAGCGCCAAGCAGGCGGCGGCGCTGCTGAACCGGCCGGTTCCGGTGCAGGTGACACCGGTGGAGCAGCGGCCCATGCCGATCTACCTGACGGCGCTGGGCACGGTGACGCCTTACTACAGCGTGACGGTGAAGGCGCGGGTGAGCGGCGAACTGCTTCCGGTGAAGTTCACCGAGGGGCAGGAGGTGAAGCAGGGCCAAACCATCATGGTGATCGATCCCCGGCCCTACAAGGCCGCGCTGGACCAGGCCAAAGGCACACTGGCCCACGATGAGGCGCTCCTGAAGAACGCGCAGGCGGAGTATGCCCGCTACAAGGCGCTGTACGAGGCGGGCGTGGTTTCAAAAGAGACGTTGGATGCGAACCAGGCCAGCCTTGGCCAGTACCAGGGCGCGATCGAGTCAGACAAGGCCGCCATTGAGACGGCTCAGTTGCAGTTGAACTGGTGTACGATCCAATCGCCCATCACGGGGCGCATCGGCCTGCGGCTGGTGGACCCAGGCAACATTATCACCGCCAACTCGACCAACCTGGTGATCATCAACCAATTCCGGCCCATCGCCGTGTACTTTACGCTGCCGGAGAACCAGCTTCCGCAGGTGCTGCAGAAGCTGGCCGCGGCCCGGCGCCTGCCAGCGGATGCCTATGATCGCTCGGATGTGAAGAAGATTGCGACCGGTGAGCTGCTGACGGCCGACAACCAGATCGACACGACGACGGGAACCGCGAAGCTGAAGGCGGTGTTCGACAACAAGGACCAGTCACTGTTTCCCAACCAGTTTGTGAATATCCATCTGGTTATGGAAAACAGGTCCGCCGCGCTGGTGGTGCCGTCGGCGGCCATCCAGACGGGGTTGCAGGGATCGTATGTGTGGGTGATCAAGACCGACGCCAAGGGCGTGGCCACGGCGGCCATTCAGCCGGTGAAGGTGGAGCTGTCGCAGGGCCAGGTGACGATTCTGGACAGCGGCGTGACGCCGGGACAGGGCGTGGTGGTGGACGGTGCGGACCGGCTGCGCCCCGGACAGATAGTAGTGGTGAGCGGGGCCCACACGCGGACGAGCGAGGCCGCGGCGCAAGGGCCTTCGGCAGGTTCCGGTCAAGGGCCTTCGCCTTTTGGGGAATCGCAGCCGGGGAGTGCGGCAGGCGCCGGCGCGTCTGCTAAGCAAGGGACCGGCAAACACCAGATGAGGGAGCAGCAGTGAGCCTGAGTCCGTCCCGGCCGTTTATTCTGCGCCCGGTAGCGACGTCGCTACTGATGGTGGCCATCCTGCTGGCGGGTGCGGTGGGCTTTCAGCAGTTGCCGGTGTCGGCGCTGCCGGAGGTGGATTACCCCATCATCCAGGTGCTGACCTTCTACCCCGGTGCGGGGCCGGAGGTGATGGCTTCGTCGGTTACGGCGCCGCTGGAACGGCAGTTTGGGCAGATGCCGGGATTGAAGCAGATGACCTCGGTCAGCTCCGGCGGCGGTTCGGTGGTGACTCTCGAGTTCAACCTGGAGGAGAACATTGACGTTGCGGAGCAGGAGGTGCAGGCAGCCATCAATGCGGCTACCAGCTTTCTGCCCACGGATTTGCCGAACCCGCCGATTTACAGCAAGGTGAACCCGGCCGATGCGCCCATCATGACGTTGGCGCTGACATCGGATTCGCTGCCGCTGGACAAGATTGAAGACGCGGCCGACACCAACCTGGCGCAGAAGATTTCGCAGGTGACCGGTGTGGGACTGGTTTCAATTGCGGGCGGACAGAAACCGTCGGTGCGCATTCAGGCGAATCCAACGCAGATGGCCGCCTACAACCTGAGCCTTGAGGATCTGCGCACGGCGCTGGCGGCGGCCAACGTGGACCAGGCCAAGGGCACGCTGAACGGGGCGCGGCAGTCGTACACCATCGGCGCCAACGATCAGTTGATTTCCAGCCAGGACTACAAGCCGGTAATCGTGGCCTACCGCAACGGAGCCGCGGTGCGCGCGTCCGATGTTGCGACGATTGTGGACGCTGCCGAGAACTCCCAGCAGGCCGCGTGGATGGACCGCCATCCTGCGGTGATCGTAAACATCCAGCGCCAGCCGGGCGCCAACATCATTGCTGTGGTCGATCGCATTAAGAAGCTGTTGCCGCAGTTGCATACCAGTCTTCCGGCCGCCGTGCAGATGAAGGTGCTTACCGATCGCACGGTGACCATCCGCGCGTCCGTAAAGGATGTGGAATTCGAGCTGATGCTCACGGTCGCCCTGGTGGTGATGGTGATCTTCCTCTTCCTGCGGAACCTGGCGGCCACGATTATTCCTTCGGTCGCGGTGCCGCTCTCGATTGTGGGCACGTTCGGCGTGATGTACCTGCTGGGCTACAGCCTGAACAACCTGACCTTGATGGCGCTGACCATCTCCACCGGCTTTGTGGTGGACGATGCGATCGTGATGATCGAGAATATTTCGCGCTTTATTGAGGAAGGCGACAGCCCCATGCGCGCGGCGCTGAAGGGCAGCGAACAGATCGGCTTCACGATCATGTCGCTGACGGTTTCGCTGATCGCGGTGCTGATTCCGCTGCTCTTTATGAGCGACGTGGTGGGGCGGCTGTTCCGCGAGTTTGCGATCACCCTGGCGGTCACGATTCTGGTTTCGGCGGTGGTCTCGCTGACGCTGACGCCGATGATGTGCTCGCGCATCCTGAAAGACAAGGCGGTCGCCAAGCAGACGCGCTTCTACTATTGGTCGGAGAAGGTCTTCAACTCCATCATTGCCGCGTACGGCCGCACGCTGCAGACCGTGCTGCGCTATCGATTTACGACGCTGCTGGTCACCATCTCCACGCTGGTGGCCACCATTCTTCTGTTCATCGTGATTCCCAAGGGCTTCTTCCCGGTGCAGGATACGGGGGTGATCCTGGGCATCAGCGAGGCGCCGGAGACGGTGAGCTTTGCGAGCATGGCCCAGCGCCAGCAGAGGCTGGTGGACGTGGTGCTCCAGGATCCGGCGGTGGATAACGTCTCCTCCTTTATCGGCGTGGACGGCACGAACACGACGCTGAATTCTGGCCGCATCCAGATCAACCTGAAGCCACTGGACGAGCGCAAGATCTCAGCGACGGAAGTGATTCGCCGCCTGCAGGCCAAGGTCGCAGACATTCAAGGCATTCAGCTCTTTCTACAGCCGCTCCAGGACCTTACGGTGGAAGACCGTGTGAGCCGGACGCAGTTCCAGTACTCGCTGGAAGATCCGGACCAGGTGGAACTGGCCAAGTACACGCGGCTGATGGTGGAAGAGCTGGGCAAAGAAAAAGTGGTGACCGATGTCGCCAGCGATCTGCAGGACGAGGGTCTGGGCGCCAAGCTGGTGATCGACCGCGACACGGCGGCCCGGCTGGGTATTGCCATTGCCGATGTGGACAACACGCTGTACGACGCCTTTGGGCAGCGCCAGGTTTCCACCATCTTTACGCAGCTGAACCAGTATCACGTGGTGATGGAAGTGGGGCCGAACTTCCAGACCGATCCCGCGACGCTGAACAATCTCTACGTCAAGTCGGCCAATGGCACCCAGGTTCCGCTTGGCATGCTGGCCCACTGGGAACAGACGAACGCACAACTGGCGATTGGCCATGAGGGTCAGTTCCCTTCCACCGTGGTGAGCTTCAACCTGGCGCCGGGCAAGGCACTGGGCGATGCGGTGAACGCTGTGCATCGCGTTGAAGAGCGCATCCAGATGCCGGATGCCATCAATGCCAGCTTCCAGGGCACGGCCGCTGCCTTCCAGACCTCGCTGGCCAACGAGCCGCTGCTCATTCTGGCGGCGCTGGTGACCGTCTATATTGTGCTGGGCGTGCTTTACGAGAGCTACATCCACCCCATCACGATCATTTCCACGCTGCCGTCGGCGGGCGTGGGCGCGCTTCTTGCGCTGCTCATCACGCGCAGCGAGTTCAGCGTGATTGCGCTGATCGGCATCATTCTGCTCATTGGTATTGTGCAGAAGAACGCCATTATGATGATCGACTTTGCGCTGCAGGCGGAGCGCGAGGAGGGCAAGCCCGCGGAGGAGGCAATCTACCAGGCCTGCCTGCTGCGTTTCAGGCCGATCATCATGACGACGATGGCGGCTTTGCTGGGCGGCCTGCCGCTGGCCCTGGGCGGAGGCGTGGGCGCTGAACTGCGCAAGCCGCTGGGCATCACCATCGTGGGCGGCCTGCTGTTCTCGCAACTGCTGACCCTTTACACCACGCCGGTGGTCTACCTCTACTTTGACAAGCTGGCGCATCGTCTGCACCTGCACGTGGAGCAGCCCACTCTTGAGGAAGAGCCGGTTTCAGGCGACTAGGAGCCCCGAGCGATGCATCTTTCCGCACCTTTTATCCGGCGCCCGGTGGCTACGTCGCTGCTGAGCGTGGCGTTGCTGCTGGCCGGCTCGGTGGCCTACTCGGTGCTGCCTGTGGCTTCGCTGCCGGATGTGGATTTTCCAGTGATCGGTGTGGGCGCGGGGTTGCCCGGCGCGAGCCCTGAGACCATGGCGTCTTCTGTTGCCACTCCGCTGGAGCGTCAGTTTGGACGCATCGCCGGTGTGAACCAGATGACGTCGTCGAGTTCGCTGGGGTCGGCTTCGGTCACCTTGCAGTTCGACATCAATCGCAACATCGACGCCGCGGCGCGCGACGTGCAGGCCTCGATCAATGCGGCGCGCAGCCAGCTGCCTTCGTACCTTCCGCAAAATCCCAGCTATCGCAAGGCCAATCCTGCGGAAGCGCCGATCCTGATTCTTTCGCTGACCTCCGACGTGGTGCCGAAGCCGCAGATCTACGACATGGCCGACTCCATTCTGGCGCAGAAGATCGCGCAAATCCAGGGTGTGGGGCAGGTGTTTGTGGGCGGCAGCTCCAGCCCCGCGGTGCGCGTGGAACTGAACCCGATGCAACTGGGCAACAACGGGATCGGCCTGGAGGCGGTGCGCACGGCACTGGCCAACGCCAACGCCAACCGGCCCAAGGGCGCCTTTCAGGACGCCAACCATCGCTGGACCATCAGCGACAACGATCAGATTTTCAAAGCCCAGGACTACGCGCCCATCATCGCGGGCTACAACCCGCAGACCGGTGCGCCGGTGCGGATCTCCGATCTGGGCACAGTCACCGACAGCATCGCCGACATCCACACCGCGGGCGTCTCGGGCATTAACCCGGACACGGGGCCTCCTTCGCAGCTCAAGAGCGCGGTGATGCTGGTGATCTTCAAGATTCCCGGCGCCAACGTGATTTCGACCGTGGACAACGTGATGGCCGAGATGCCGCACCTGCAGGCTGCCATTCCGCCCACCATCAAGATCGACGTGGTGGTGGACCGCACCACGACGATCCGCTCCAGCGTGCGGGACGTGGAGATCTCGCTCATTATCAGCGTGGTGCTGGTGGTGCTGGTGGTGTTTCTCTTCCTGCGCGAGGCGTGGGCCACCATCATTCCATCGGTTGCGGTGCCGCTTTCGCTGGTGGGCACGTTCGGCGTGATGTACCTGCTGGGCTACACCATCGACAACCTGTCACTGATGGCGCTCACCATCTCCACCGGCTTTGTGGTGGACGATGCGATTGTGGTGATTGAAAACATCACCCGCTATCTGGAGATGGGCATGAAGCCGTTTGAGGCGGCCATGAAGGGATCGCGGGAGATTGGCTTCACGGTGCTTTCCATGAGCACCTCGCTGATCGCGGTCTTCATTCCCATCCTGTTGATGGGCGGCATTGTGGGCAAGCTCTTCAGGGAGTTTGCCGTCACGCTGAGCGTGACGATTGCCGTGTCGCTGCTGGTTTCATTGACGACCACGCCGATGCTGTGCGCCAAGTTTCTGAAGTCGCGGGATGAGAGCAGGCATGGCAGCATCTATCGCGCCAGTGAGCGGGTCTTTCAGTGGCTTCACGGCGAATATGCGACCGGGCTGCGCTGGGTGCTACGGCATCAATGGCTCATGCTGGGCGTCCTTTTCGGCACCTTCTGGCTGAACGTATATCTGTTCGTCATCGTGCCCAAGGGCTTCTTTCCGCAGCAGGATACGGGCCGGTTGAGCGGCTCAACCCGCGCCGCGCAGGACATCAGCTTCGAGGCCATGCGGGTGAAGCAGCGTCAACTGGCGCAGATGGTGCTGGACGATCCGGCGGTCAGGTCAGTGACAGCCTTTGCGGGAGGCGGCCGCAACAGCAACAACGTGGGCTTTATGTTCATTGCCCTCAAGCCGCTTGAAAAGCGCCCGGGGCGGGTAGCGGCCAGCGAAGTGGTCAACCGTCTGCGGCGCAAGCTGACCAGCGTTCCCGGCGCTACGCTCTTTCTGCAGGTTCAGCAGGAGCTGCAGATCGGCGGCCGCGGCTCGGACGCGCAATACCAGTACACGCTCTCAGACGAAAATCTGAATGAGTTGAATACGTGGGCTCCGCAGTTGCAGGCGCGCATGCGGAGTATGCCGGAGCTGCGCGACGTTTCAACCGACCAGCAGAACCAGGGCCTGGCGGCGAATCTGGTCATCAATCGCGATACCGCTTCGCGGCTGGGGATTACCACTGCGTCGATCGACCAGGTGCTGTACGACGCCTTTGGCCAGCGCGAAGTCTCCACCATGTACACGGGGCTGAACCAGTATTTTGTGGTGATGGAAGTTGACCCCAGGTACCAGCTCAGCCCCGACTCGCTGAACGGCATCTATATCAAGGCCAACAATGCGGTGGGCGCTGCTACCGCAGTGCCGAACACGGGCACGACGACGGCCGCAGCCACAGCAGCCGTTGCGGCTCCGGCGGCAGCGTTTACGGCGCAGCCCGCACCTACGGGGGCCGTGGCGGCTTTTCCCACCGCGGCAGGCAACCTGGTGACAGCCACCACTACGCCAGGGACAGCCACCACTACGCCATGGATTGCAACGACGGCTAATCCGGCACTGGCCGGTACGTTGTCAGGGATGGCACCGGCCTCAAGCGCTGCTGCGTCCAGCACTGGTTCTTCAGCCGCTTTGGCTTCAAGCGCGATTGAGCCGGCGGTGGGCGCGCCCACGGGTGGCGCCGCAGCGGCGGCTCCCTCGGCAGCCTCGACCGGCGGCATGGTGCCGCTTTCAACGATCGCGCACTATGAGCAGCAGCGCACCCCGCTGCAGGTGAACCACCAGGGCCAGTATCCGGCGATTACGCTGACCTTTAACCTGGCGCCGAGCGTGGCCCTGGGCGACGCCGTTACCGCACTGCAAAAAGTGCAGCGGGACATGGGCATGCCGAGCGCCATCCACGCCACCTTCCAGGGCACCGCGCAGGCCTTTCAGGATTCGCTGAAGAATGAGCCTTATCTGATTCTGGCCGCGCTGGTGGCTGTGTACATCGTGCTCGGCATTTTGTATGAGAGCCTGATCCATCCGCTGACGATTCTCTCCACGCTGCCGCCGGCGGGTGTGGGCGCCATCCTGGCCCTGCTGCTGACAGGCACCGACATGAGCATCATTGCGCTGATCGGCATCATTCTGCTGATCGGCATTGTGAAAAAGAACGCCATCATGATGATCGATTTTGCGTTGCAGGCGGAGCGCGACCAGGGTCTGCCGCCGGTAGAGGCCATTTATCAGGCGTGCCTGCTGCGCTTCCGCCCGATCATGATGACCACGATGGCCGCGCTGTTCGGCGGGCTGCCGCTGGCCATCGGCATGGGCGTGGGTTCGGAGCTGCGCAAGCCGCTGGGCATCACCATCGTGGGTGGCCTGATCGTTTCGCAGATGCTCACCCTCTTCAGCACTCCGGTGGTTTATCTGTTCTTTGACCGGTTGCAATGGAGAGTGATGAAGCTGCACAAGCTCGGCTCTGAACTGGAAGAGGCGCACGGGGACTGAGGGGCTGTTCGCTTCCGCTTTTAAGGTCTTCAACTGATTTTGCGGCAAAGACAAAAGGGGCAGGGCAGGAAGCTGATAGCGAAGAGCATCCTGCCCTGCCCCTTTGTGAGCTCTTAAGTCGGCGAACGCCGCGTATTGCATCTGCGCCGATTCGATCAACGGGACCGGGTAGTAGGCGTTGCGGGTGTACTGCCTTACCATGCGGTTCGTGTTGAAGAAGGATCCGTTGAAGGCCAGGGTCGTGCGCATCAGCCGGGCCCACTTTTCAGGGGAGTCAAGATAGAGCGGGACCACGGCGGTTTGCAGCTTCTGGTAGAGCGACAGCGCTTCCTGAGCATCATCGCCGCCATCCTCGATGGCCCAGCCGGTGACGCCTTCGATGCAGCCTTCGATCCACCATCCGTCGAGAACCGAGAGGCTGGGGACGCCGTTGAGGGCGGCCTTCATGCCGCTGGTGCCGGAGGCTTCATAAGGCCGCCGCGGCGTGTTGACCCACACATCCACGCCAGCGGTGAGCAGCGCACCCAGGTTCCAGTCGTAGTCTTCAAGGTACACAATGCGGAGCATGTCGTTGGAGAGCCTGGCGGCGGTCTCAATGACGTTATGGATCAGGGCCTTGCCGGGTTCGTCCTGGGGGTGGGCCTTGCCTGCGTAGATAATCTGCAGCCCGCCCGCCTCGGTGGCAATCTTGAGCAACCGCTCGGGGTCAGCGAATAGCAGGTTGGCCCGTTTGTAGGTGGCGGCGCGGCGGGCAAAGCCGAGCGTGAGCACGCTGGAATGCAGCACCAGGCCGGTTCGCGAGCCAACCTCGGCCAGCAACGCCTCCTTGGCGCGGCGGTGGGCGATCAGCATCTCCTGCTCCGGCAGGACGATGGCGTTGCGCAGATACAGATTGTCACGGCGCCATGCGGGAATGTGGGCATCGAGCATCTCGCGGATCGGATCGGAGATCCAGGTGCGTGCGTGGACGCCGTTGGTGATTTCGCCGATGGGAAACTCAGGGAACATGGCGCGGGAGACCTTGCCGTGCTGCAGGGCCACACCGTTGGCGTAGCGCGAGAAGTGCAGCGCCAGCAGGGTCATATTCAACATGCCGTCTTGAAAGCAGCCCAGCTTTTCAAGACGCGCGGTGCGGTAGGCTCCGAGGATGCGGATCGCCTGTTCAGATGAGAAGCGGTCATGGCCGGCCGGAACGGGGGTGTGGGTGGTGAAGACGCACTTGCTGCGCACCTGAGCCACGTCGACCTCAGTGGCCGCGCCCAGCGGACCACCGCCCAACTGGCTCTCAAGGAGCGCCTGCGTGAGCAGCGCCGCGTGCCCCTCGTTCATGTGATAGACGTTTACTTTCAGGCCGAGCGCATTGGCCATGCGCGCACCGCCCATACCCAGCACAATCTCCTGTTGCAGGCGGTAGTTGGTGTCGCCGCCATACAGGTGATCGGTGAGCCCGCGATCCCAGCCGGAGTTGCCGTCCAGGTCAGTATCCAGCAGATATACCGGCACCATGTGTCCGTAGCGGCCTTCGAGGTCATAGCGCCAGGCGCGCACGGTGACGATGCGGTCTTCCACTGAAACCGTGACTCGCGTCGCCTCTTCCGTGCAGAATTCTGAAGGCTCCCACGGCTGGATATCTTCGTTCTGTTCGCCGGAGCCGTTCAGGTGCTGCTGGAAGTATCCTTTGCGATGCAGGAGGGTGAAGGCGACCAAGGGCACTCCCAGGTCCGCAGCGGAGCGCAGGGTGTCGCCAGCCAGCATCCCCAGGCCGCCCGAGTAGGTGGGCATGCCAGGGTTGATTGCGATTTCCATGGAAAAGTAGGCGACCAGGCCTGAAGCAGGGAATGTTTCGTAGGGGAAAGGCTTATTGGAAGTGCTTGAAACTGGTTGCATTCTACTGTTCTCTCTGCTGCACGCAAGGTATCGAGCGGCGGCCTGAATATAACAATCGACAAAAAGCTAACCGTACATGACGTCTCCGTACGGTCTTTTCTGTACAAGTTCTACAAGATTCTAGCAAGGAACGTAGGGATTAACCTGTGGACAAGAGGGTACGTTGACCGGAAGGGGCAACACACCCCTGCCGGTCAAGGACGGGCTGAGACAGGCCGTTTTCAGGGAAATCCGGCCATCTGCTTGATGCAGTGGAACTTCAGGACAGCTTGTGGGCGCCTCCCGAGGCATGGCAGATGTGAATCTGGGGTACGATTCCTGTTTCAGTGGCGTAAAGGGCGGCAAGCGCCTCAGCAAAGCCGGCGGCCTGGTCGCGTTCCACCAGGTTGATGGTGCAGCCGCCGAAGCCGCCGCCGGTGAGCCGCGCGCCGATGAGTCCGGGCAGGTCCTGGGCCAGAGCCACCATGGTGTCGGCTTCCACACAGCTGCCCTCAAAGTCCTGGCTATAACTGCGGTGCGCTTCAGCCATCAGGCGGCCCAGCTCCGCCATGTTTCCCTTGAGCAGCGCGTCGCAGGCGGCCACGGTGCGCAGGTTTTCACTGATGACGTGGCGAGCGCGCAGGAGCGATTTCGGCGCCATCTCGTGACCCCATTTTTCGAGATCTTCGAGCGTCGCATCGCGCAGGAACGGAACGCCGGGGCGGTGGCTGGCGATGACGGCGCAGGCGGCCTCGGATTCAGCACGGCGCGTAGGATAATCGCCGCCGGCCACCGAGTGCTTGACCATGGTGTTGGCAATGACGAGCGCCACGTTGTGCGGAATGGGCGCCAGTTTGAAGCTCAGGTCACGGCAATCCAGTAGCAGGGCGTGGTCCTCGGCACCGTTGGCGGAGATGAACTGGTCCATGATGCCGCAGTTGGCGCCGACAAACTCGTTCTCCGCACGCTGACAGAGCCGGGCCAGTACCGGTCCGGGATAGGTGACGCCGATGAGCGAAGCAACGGCCAGCGCAGTGGCCACCTCAACCGACGCCGAACTGGAGAGTCCCGAACCGAGCGGAACGTCACCCCACAGGCTCAGGCTGAAGCCGGGAATCTTGTTGCCCTGGCCGGCCAGGATGGACACCACGCCGAGCGGATAGTCGCTCCAATGCCCACTGCCCCTGGGCGGGAGCGCGGAGGCCTCAAATGTGCGGTCTTCAGCGTAATTCTCGGAGTAGACGACGATCTTGCCGTCGGAGCGCGGCGAGATGCCGGCCAGGGTGGCGAAATCGATGGCCACCGGCATCACAAAGCCCTCGGCATAGTCGGTATGTTCGCCAATCAAATTCACGCGGCCCGGCGCAGCAAAAATGGCGGGCTCGGCCTGGAAGCGGGCAAGGTGGATAGAGCGCAAAGCAGCAGCATCGTGCATAAGGTCACATCCTAAATGAATTCAAAATCAACGAGCATCGGCCAAGAGTAGGATTGGCCGGGGGCCAGCGTAAGGGACCACGGTCCGGCCTGGGCCAGCGAGTCCACGGGTGCGGTGGCCGGTTCCAGAGCCACGCAGGTCTGCTTCGTTCCGGGCCGGTCAGGCCAGCCGCCGTGGCAGATCCACAGGCCCAGATAGGGTGTGGCGGCGGGGTCAAAGGTCACCTTGATGCGTACGCCCGCCTTGGGCCGCTCCAGCGCGCACCAATTCTCTGTGGCGGCGAGAGGTCCGGCGAAGAGCTTATCGCCGATGCCCGACTCGGGCGGCTGGGCAAGGCTCAGGTCAGTGTGTCCGCCGTGGGCGAGCGCGGCAACGGGCCAGGCGACGGCGTCGCCACCGGAGCCAAGGCGGCCTCCGCCGGAGCCTTCAAGCCGCAGCGTGTGAATGGAGCCGGGCAGCACGACGCGGTCTCCCGCCTCGGCTGTGAAGAGAGGATGCGCAGCCCAGGACCAGGGCACCGGATGGCTGCCGGTGTTGGTCACCTTGTAGTCGAGCCGGAGTTGGCAGCCGCTGGCGGATTCAGTGAGCGCGGTGGTGCGCTCCAGTACGAGCGGGAGAGAAAAGCAGGCGCCGCGCAGTGTGACGGAGCCGTTGCCGGAGAGCTGCTGCCACGCGACGCGCCACAGGTCGCCGTGGTCAGGGATTTTGGCTGTACCTGCGGCGGTTTCCACGGTGCATTCTGCGACGGAGGGCAGGCACTCGTCCCAGCCGCTGGCGTCGCCGGCGTCAAAAGGCATGGTATGGGTACGCGGGCCGAGGGGAGCGAGCGGAGCCTGCAAGAGTTCGCGGCCGTTGAGGCGGATGGAAGCGATTTTGCCGCCGAGGTGGGGCAGGAGGGTTACGGAACAATTCCCCGTTTGGATGAGAACGTTTTCTTTTTCGAGCACACTGTTCACCGCATCCGTCATCTGTTCTATTCTCCCACTACTTCAGTGCAGGTCTCCCACTACTTCAGTGCAGGCTGAGATCAGCCTCTCCCAGATTCTGTGGAGCCACGCCTCGTGTTCGGGTTTCATCAGCACTGAGCGCAGGCAGGTAACATGCCCTGGAGTAAGCCGGCTTGTGCTGTCAACCGCCGGCTCAAACCAAGATCCAGACAATTGTACAAGGGCCAAGTGCAGATCCCGCGCGGCACAGGCAGCAAAAATCCTCTGCGCTAATTGAGATGCCGGTTCGGGGAGCTCCGCTCTCACTTTCCAGACCACGATGTCCAGTTCGGGAGGTCCGGCAGCCAGCGGCTGAAACCGCGCATCGTGCCGCAGGCGGCGGTCCAGTTCGAGAGCGGCGGTTCGTCCGCGCGCCAGGCCGCGGGCGAACTCTCCGCCCGGTGTGAGCGGCAAAAGCTGCTGCGTGGCCCACAAGGCCACCGCCGCCGCCCCGGCCCGCGAGCACTCCAGGCTGATTTCGCCCAGGTGCAACTGCTTTGACGTGAAGTACGTATAGGGCGAGTCGTGCTTGTAGAAGCGGCCCACCGCCGGGTCGCGGAACAGGATGCACCCGCAGCCGTAGGGCTGCAGGCCATGCTTGTGGGGATCGACGACGATCGAGTCCGCCTGATGGAGGGCGGCGTAGGCCCGCCGCGCCGGCTCATCCAGCGCTTCGGGAATCAGCCGGAAGTAGCCGCCGTAAGCCCCATCCACATGCACCCGGAAGCCGTACCGCTCGCGCAGGGCGAGGATCTGGTCCAGCGGGTCCACGGCGCCGATGGCCGTGGTGCCCAGCGTGACGACCACCGTGCCCACATCGCCCTTGCGCAGCTCGGATTCCAGCGCCTCAAGGCTGATGCGGCCGCGGTTGTCGGCGGGAATGCCGGTGTAGTCCAACTTGAGCACGGCGGAGATGCGCTGGTGGGTGTAGTGGGCCTGCTCGGAGCCTATAATTCGCCGCCCCGGCGCCAATTGACCGGCGACCCACAGCGCCTCCAGGTTGGCCAAGGTGCCGCTGGAGGTGAGATGGCCCAGGAATTCTGCCCAGCCGAACATGCGGGCGATTTCGGCGACGGCCTCGATCTCCATCTCCGAGCTGGCGCGGCCGCCGTCGCGAGCGTGGTTGTTTGGATTGATGGTCATGGCCAGCGCATAGGCGGCGCGCGCCACCGGGTGTGGCGGCTTGAGCATCTGTCCGGCGTAAAGAGGATGGAAGTAAGGGTAGTTATCACCCAGCCGATGCGCCACGCTATCCAGAACCTGTGCCATAACGTCGGGATCTGTGGCTGTGCCGGGGGCTGGATCGAAGGGCGGCAGGGAGCCAAACTCCGCCTCAAGCGCCTGAGTGGCGTGGGCAAGCAGGCCAGGGACGGGATCGTTGAGCATGACGACCTTTTACGGTATCACAGGCGGGTGTTAGCCCATAGGTTCCTGATTTTGCAATGATTTCCGGATTTGGGAATCGGGGGTTGGGACGGAAAGGAAGAATTTATGTACCCTTTTTCCAGAGGAATGCTACACTATCGCCAGCGTTAGAACCGAACCGGGCGTGAGCAGTACTCGCCCAACCAAGCAAGATTCTGCCAGTGGTCGCTCCGATTCATCCAG
>VFSW01005144.1_pt1 | contig 19399 bp, 11 predicted proteins | sample 5358111 | NCBI WGS metagenome assembly VFSW01 (sample SAMN11554181, study PRJNA540505) | mine drainage metagenome | isolation source: sediment from site ElyBrook_90M | place: USA: Ely Copper Mine, Vershire, VT | collected 2017 | reverse complement strand
TCAACTTCCTGAATCATCCTCTGACGTCGTTCAACAACAACAATCTCGGCGTTCTTAGCCTCGATGTCGGCAACACTTGCGGCGCCAGCTGCACGTACACGACGCCGACGCAGGCGCTCGCGAACGCGGCGATCATCAATGCCAGCACCTTCGGCTCCACAGCATTCAAAAACGGAGTACGCATCGTGGAACTCGGCTTCAGGTACAACTTCTAGCCGGGGGAGGGGAGGGACCGCATCGTGGTCCCTCCATACACCACGCGGACGGGATGTGACGGAGCGATCGTGGCCGGCAGCCAGAACAGGGATTACAAGGCATACGCGGCGCAAGGCCGCAATTTGGAGGCTTGAGATGTTGAGAAACGATGGAATGAAGAACCGGAACCAATGGACAGTGCGGCTAATGATCCTGGCAGCACTGTGCTGGGTCGCACCGTCTGCGCAGGCGCAGGCGAATCCGTATGTGCCACCGATTATCACAACGTCCACGATGGCGGTTAGCGCAAGCGGTCTCACCAGTGACCTGGGGGACGTGGCTCTGGACGCTTGCGGAGACGTTTACGCCATCAATGCAGGCAGCGGCGAAGTGGATGAAATTCCCTCTGGGGGAGGAGCGGCAACGGTCGTCCTGGCAGCGGGCAGCTATGGAAGCATGTCCCTGGCGATTGATGCGGCCAAGGCCAACCTATACGTTCTGCAGGGTTATACGGGAAGCGTGACCGCAATTCCGATCTCCGCCTGCGTGCCACAACCATCAGCGAAATCCAGTATCGGGGTAGGAGATCTTGGCGCGATCAGTTATTACTGGGGCGGTTCGGCTGTGACCGCTGATGCATCCGGCAATGTATTTATCGCCACAAACGGCGCGTGCTGCGCCCCGGCCAACGAGTTGCTGGAAGAATACGGTGGGACGAAGACATATAAATCCGGGGCCACGCTGCTAACTTCGTTGACCAATCCGATTACATCGATGGCGACCGACTCGAGCGGCAACATCTACTATGTCTCTGGTGGAGCGCTCTTTGAACTGGCAGTGACGACGCCGGCGACTTCCTCTGCCGCCGCTGTGTACAGTGCAACATCTGTCTCCTACGGAAGCAGCTATTCCAACGTCGTGGGAGTTTCCGTCGACGGTTCGGGCAATCTGTACATTGCGGACGCCGGCAAGTCAACCATCTACGAGATCCCCCTTGAGGCCGGTTCCAGTGGATCCGCCCTGAACCCCAGTGATCAGTTCGTCGTTTCAACGGGTGTCTCCATAGCAAGCGCTGTGGCCGTAGCTCCTGGGGGAAACATGTTTTTCACGAACCTGGGTTCCTCCCTCTACGATCTGACAGAGGGCAGTGGCAATTTTGGCGGCGTGGCTGTCGGCAGCAACGGCTCGGCGACGGTGAATGTTGTCTTCAACACAGCCGAGACGCCTGCGTCCATTCAATTCGCCACGAGCAGCACGATCAGCAACGCTGGCGGCACCTGTGCTGCCGGAACGGCCTATACACCGGGTTCTTCATGCACGATCATAGCGAAGCTCGCTCCTGCTACGCCGGGAGTTGTCACCGGAGGCATTACGCTAACCGGGGCCAGTGGAGATGCTACGGCGAATGTCTATCTGGCAGGCACAGGAGTTGGTGCCGGACTGACTCTGGATCCAGGTCTGGCGTCGAACTTTGGCAGCGGTTTCGTCTCGCCGATGTCGGTGGCGATCGATGCGTCCGGCGATACCTTCATTGCCGACTCGGGTAAAAATGCGATTCTGGAGTTTACGCCGGGGAGCAGCACACCGATCGATATCGGCACGGGACTCAGTCAGCCGGCGGGTGTGGCTGTGGATGGGGTAGGGGATGTGATCATTGCCGACACTGGCAACAACAGGGTCGTCGAAGTGCCTATGGTCAGCGGTGCGCTGAGTAACTCCGCGCAGGTTACCCTTACGAAGACCCTGGCTGGGGAGGCGTTGAAGGGCCCTGCGGGCGTGGCCGTGGATGGCATGGGCGATCTCTTCATAGCGGATACCGGCAACAGCCGTGTCGTCGCTGTACCCTACAACGGAAACTGGAATTTCTCCGCAGCGACGGCAGTCGGCTCATCGCTGACAGGGCCGCTCGCCGTAGCGCTCGATGCTTCGGGAAACCTGTATATCGCAGATTCCGGGGCTGGGCAGATCTATAAGATCCTCGACCCGCTCTACCAGCCGACTCAGCAACTGGTCGCTACCGGCTTTGGTAATCCATCGGCACTGGCCGTAGACGCGTCAGGGAGCTTGTTTGTGGCCGAGCCTGTGAATGGCGAGGTGGTGCGCATTCCGAATCTCTCCGGGAACCTCAACCCCGACGCCGCTACTCAGGCTGTGATCGGTATCAATGCGCCTTATGGCCTTGCTATCGACGCCTCGGGGAATCTGTATACCTCCGACAGCGGCGCGGCGGCGGTCTATGAGGTGGCCCGAACCAACGTGACGCTGGGTTTTGGCGATTGGGCTGTGGCTGCTACCAGTGGAGCGCTTGCGGAGGACGTGGAGAACGCGGGTAACCTGCCTCTGACCCTGAGCAGTCCGTGGTATAGCCTTGCAGGCAACAGCGGCGATTTCAGCGTTTCTGCGACAGGCACGGGCAACTGTTCGTCCGGCGCGGCGGTCGCGGTCGGCGATAGTTGCTCACTCGCTGCAACCTTTACTCCGACCGTGGCAGGAGCGCGGACGGCAACCCTCACTTTGGCAAGTAATGCTGCCAATGCCTCCTCGGTACAGGTCGCCCTGACTGGCAACGGCGGCACCGGAGCCGCTACCACGACTAAACTCGCCATTTCCTCGCCTGCCACCGGCACTCCGTTCTTCGGGCAGCCGATCACCCTCTCAGTCACGGTAGCCGCAACGACGGGTGCGCCAACCGGTAGCGTCAAGCTTATGGTCGATGGCGCGCAGGTCAGCGAAGCCACGCTCACCTCCAGTGGAGTCGCCAGCTTCGATCTCGCCTCTGGGTTGACCGGCGGCTCGCATACCGTCGTAGCAGAATACGCCGGATCCTCCTCGTTCAGCGGTAGCAATTCCACACCGCTGCTGATTGCGGTGACGCAAGCTCCAACCGTAACCGCGCTAACCGCAACCACTCCCTTCACGAGTCCTCTCAGCGCTTTGACTGGAAACTCCGTTACGCTGACTGCGGCGATTCAATCGACGGGTGTGGGCATACCGACTGGCGTGGTGACCTTCACATCCAATGGGACGTCTCTGGGAACGGCACCGGTACTACCGGAGAGCGGCGGAGTCTTTGCTGCAACCCTTTCCACAACTGCGCTGGCAGTGGGCAGCGATGCCATTGTGGCCAGTTACTCGGGAGATGCGAACTACCTTAGCTCCACTTCCGCGTCGACCACTATCACTGTTGTTGGGTCTCCCGAGATCACGATCACTCCCAGCAGCACATCGATCAATGCGAGCACGAGCAGCAGCGGCACCATCAATTTCACGCCCACGAGCTATGGTGGGTGGAATGGATTGGTCGGATTCAGCTGCGAAGCATCCTCTCTGCCCGCCAACGCACGTTGCATCTTCGGTCCCGGGCAGCTTCAAGTGACGGCAAGCACTGCGGCATCGCCACAGCTAAGTCTGCCAGCCACTCTCAGCATCGCCATCGATCAGCCGTCGCAGGCACCCACTGCGAGTGGTTTGTTCTGGTGGTTGGCCGGGCCGCTCGGACTACTGCTGCTCTTCGCCCGGCGCCGGTTCGCTCCGCGCGCACGTGGAGTCGTGGTCGCTGTGGTGGCACTCGTGCTGCTTGGGGTTGCGGGGCTGGGGATCAGCGGATGCAGCTCCAGCACCCAGAACCTGACGCCGGCTGGCACCAGCACGATAACGGTGTACGCATGGGCCCAGCCGTTTGTCGCTGGAAGCACCACGACCACCCAGACCTGTCCCGTGATCGGCTCGACCACTAATCCTCCCGTAGGCAATCCTGCTGGCGCCCCGTGCGTGCAACAGGCGTTCCAGGTCTCGCTCACAGTGCAATAGGCAGTCGCTTCCTTTCTCTGAAAATGCTGCGGCCGGGAGGGTTTCACTCGCCCGGCCGCAGCAGATATCAGGAACGGCGAAGCCTCGCATTCATCGCAATCACACAGATCAGGGATTAGTGCGCATACATGAAGTTCACCTCCATGGTTTCTTATATCGGATTGATCTGTCTGATCCCTCTCATGAATAGTTGCGCAGGGAGCGGCACTTCATCGCCGGGTGCTCTGCAACCGACGATTACGTGGGTCGCCCCTGCCGCAATCACTTACGGGACGGCACTGAGTTCCACACAGCTGAATGCCACTGCCAACTATCCGGGCACTTTCACATACTCGCCTGCAGCGGGAATTATCCCGAGCGCAGGAACGCAGACGCTTAGCGCGAACTTTACCTCCAGCAATCCCTCCCAGGTTGCCTCGGCAACCGCGTCGAATTCGATCACAGTGAACAAGGCGACGCCGGTGGTCTCCTGGAGCACGCCCTCGCCGGTCTCTGTGGGGGCGGCGCTCAGCAGCGCTCAGCTCGATGCCACGGCGAGTATCGCCGGCTCCTTCACCTACTCGCCCGCTGCTGGCACAGCGATGAATACGGCCGGCACTCAGACGTTGGGTGTTACGTTCACGCCCGCGGATACCGCAGACTATAACTCTGCCACTGCCAGCGTATCTCTCACCGTAAATGGGGCTAGCTCAGGGACTCCGAACTATTCCTGGACCAACGTGAAGATCGTTGCCGGCGGCTATATTACAGGCCTCTACTTTCATCCCACCGACCAGAACCTGATGTATGCAAGGACCGACATCGGGGGGGCATATCGCTGGGGTCCCAATGACTCGAAATGGATGCCGCTGCTCGATTTCACCTCGAGAGCCGATAACAACTGGGCTGGCATTGAAGCACTGGGACTGGATCCCACTGACCCCAACAGGCTCTACCTGGCGGTCGGAGAGTATGACGCCAGCTGGGCTGGCAATGGAGCGCTGCTGATCTCCGATGACCAGGGGGCCACGTTCAAGACAGTTCCACTGAACTTCAAGAATGGCTCCAATGAGCCGGGCCGTGGAACAGGCAACCGGATCGCTGTGGACCCCAACCTGCCCAGCATGGTTTACTTCGGTACTCGCGATGCCGGACTACAAATCTCGGCCAACTATGGAAGTACCTGGAGCCAGGTGGCTGGTTTGCAGGTTGTAACCTCTAATCCGGACTGCAGCGGCAACTCGGAATCCGATGGCGTGGTGTCGGTGATTCCGCTCCCGTCGAGTGGTACTTCGGGTTCCGCTACGGCAGTGGTATACGCCATTGTGGCAGGCACTGGAACCGGAGGCACGTCGCAGGGAATTTACGTAACGACCAACGGCGGTTCTTCGACGAGTTCATGGATCCCGGTTGCCGGACAGCCTTCCTTCACTGGGGCTACCACGCCCCTCGCACCCCTCCAGGCCGAGCTCGGCCCGAATGGAGCAATCTATATCCTCTATGGAGACCAAGCCGGCCCAAACTGTATGACCACTGGCCAGCTCTGGGAGTTCACCCCTGGCTCCAATCGGACGTCTGGAACATGGAGGCAGCTTACGCTGCCCAATCAGAGCGACGCCATCAACAACTCCAATGGTTACGGCGGAATTGCGGTGGACCCCAGCCATAGTGGGTATCTGCTCTTGAGCACCCTCGATCAGTACTGGCCCACCGGAGACGTCGTCTACTACTCAACTGACAATGGCCTCACCTGGCGGGACGTTTCGTCCGAGAAGACCCCAGGCCTGCCCTATTCGGTTTCCCCGAATCTGGCCACGCACAACGACTCAATCGCCCCGTGGTTTGGTCCGACGGACACGCTTACCACGGGAAATTGGGTCACGGCCCTGGCGATCGACCCCTTCAATGCAAATCACGCCGTGTACGGGACTGGGGGCATGATCTGGACAACCACTGATATGAGCAATGCGGTTCCCAGCGCTAGCTCGGTGGGCATTGTGGACTGGACTGTCGGCGCCAACGGCATCGAGGAGACCGCAGTGGAAAATCTGTGGGCGCCTCCGTCCGGGCCTACGATCCTGCTTAGCCAGATCGGCGATGTCTATGGATTCGCGGATAAGGACCTGACGACTGCTCCGCAGTCGAACTTGAGCAATCCCGCAGCAACTCCCTCATCGATGGACTTTGAGCAGAACACCCCAACGACCGTCGTGCGCGTCACCGATGGATCCTACGGAGCGACACCAATCGGTGAGCTCTCCACTGACGCCGCGAATACATGGATCGCGTTCGCCTCCATGCCTTCGGGGACCAAGGGCGGTGGCACGATCGCGGTTGCGCCAGATGGCTCTTCGATGGTGTGGGCGACAGAAGACACATCGTCGGTCTGGTACTCAAAAAATCAGGGCACTACCTGGAAGGCTTCAACCGGGATTGGTGCTCAGTCGCAGGTGATCAGCGATCGTGTGAAGCCGGGTGTGTTTTATGGGCTCTCAAATGGCACGCTCACCCTGAGCACTGATGGCGGGGCAACATTTACCACCGCACAGCATGGGCTGCCCGGCAATGGCCTTTTGGTAGCCCTTCCCGACGCCCAGGGGGACCTGTGGCTTGCAGGGCAGGGCAGCGGCCTATATGCGAACTCCGGTTCTACTACGTCTCTCGATTTGACGACAGTTTCAGGAGTTCAGGATGCGTATCATCTGGGCTTCGGAAAGGCAGCTCCGGGATCGGCTAGTTTGACCTTATTCCTCGATGGACAAATCTCTGGCCAGTGGGGATTGTACCGTTCGACCAATGGCGGATCGTCATGGATCCAGATCAACGACAGCTCCCATCAGTGGGGGGGGATTGGTCCGGTCTGCGGCGATATGCGCACTTTCGGCACCGTCTACTTTGGAACCCAGGGGGGAAGGGGGACCATATGGGGGACGAGTGCAAACTAATCGCCTGAACAGGAGATGGGGGAGTAAGGATAGCGGCGCGCGTTATGCGAGAGATGGAGCATCATGGCTGTTGATTTCGTGGTGCTCATGACAGCATCTCGGCTAGTGCGACTCAAGCTGAAAGGCAGCCTGCGGTGTGTTTTCGAACTCACCCGAAAACTAGGATCAGACGTTCAGATAGATAAAGAGCTTTTTTAGAAAAGTAGAGGATTATGTTCCGCTCAGTCACCCGAATTCTGCCCATGATTGTTTTTTGTGCCATCTATTTTTCCACGGCACCCGCGGTTCTTGCGCAATCTGCCAATATCCCGCCCCGCCATATCGTCGTGAACCTCGACGCTACCTCGGGCCCGGTGGATCACTTCTACGATTTGTCGGTAGGGTCGGACTATCCGGGAACCCTGATCCGCCCTGATAGTCAGGAGCAACTCAAAGTCGTTGTCGATGAACTCGGATTCCGGTACATCCGCTTTCACGCCATCTTCCACGATGCTTTGGAGACCGTACAAGTTAACAACCGCGGAAAGATCGTCTACAACTGGACGAAGATCGATCAACTTTACGACGACTTGTTGGCCCGGCACATCCGGCCGTTCGTCGAACTCGGCTTCACCCCGAAGGCGCTTGCCACATCGCAGAGCAGCAGCTTCTATTGGCAGGCAACACATCGCACCCAAAACCGGAAGGCTGGCACGACCTGGTCGACGCTTATATCCGCCACATCGAGGAGCGTTACGGAAAAGACGAAGTGCGCACATGGTTTTTCGAGGTGTGGAACGAGCCAAACCTCTCCGGCTTCTGGGAGGGTGGCGATCAGAAGGCTTACTTCGAACTCTACGATCTGACGTCGAAGACGATCAAATCCATTGACCCTGCGTTACGGGTTGGGGGACCGAGCACTGCGGGAGCGGCATGGGTTCCCGAGTTTCTCGCGCACGTGAAACAGAGCGGGGCTGCGGTTGACTTCGTGAGCACGCACACCTATGGCGTCGAGGGAGGATTTCTGGACGAAAATGGAGTCGGCGACACAAAACTGTCCTCTGCACCCGACGCAATCATCGGCGATGTGCGGCGCGTTCGCGACCAGATTTCGGCCTCACCGTTTCCCGGGCTACCGCTCTATTTCACCGAGTGGAGCACAAGCTATACACCGCGCGACTCAGTGCACGATTCCTACATCAGTTCCCCCTATATCCTGACCAAGCTCAAGGCCAGTCAGGGATTGGTGCAGGGTATGAGCTACTGGACGTACACCGATCTGTTCGAGGAACCGGGCCCGCCGTCCGCACCCTTTCAAGGAGGCTTCGGGCTCCTCAACCCCCAAGGCATCCGCAAGCCCGCGTTCTTCGCTTACAAGTATCTCCACGCACTCCAGGGCGAGAGCGTCACGACCAGCGATCCGCAGGCATGGGTCGCCACCCAGCATGGCGATCTTGCCGCTGTCATCTGGGACTTCGAGCAACCCGTTCAGATGGTGAGCAACCGGTCCTTCTATACCAGGCTCATTCCCTCCCATGCAGCGGCGCCCGTCGAGTTGCAGGTGACGCATCTTACCCCTGACACTGCTTACCATCTAGAGATACATCGCGCCGGCTATCGCGCCAACGATGCGTATTCTGCATACCTTGAGATGGGCTCTCCCAAAGAACTGACTGCGGCCCAGATCGCGCGGCTGAACGAACTCACGCGCGATCTGCCCGAGACCGACAAGGTGATGCGAAGTGGGCCCAAAGGAACAATCGTGTTGACGGTGCGGATGAATAGCAATGATGTTGTGCTCATCAGTCTGAAACAAAGCGCACACATCAATTGAAAATCTGGAAGCTGCCATGCATCCAGTTGCTTGGGGTAGTTCAGCCGACCGAGCGGGCGCAACTGACTCAATGAAACACCGTCGACCAAAGGAGAGATATGAAGCTGAAGCAGAGGCAACTGGCGGTCCTAGTCTTGGCTGTATCCGCCCACGGGTTGCTCCTGGCGCAGCAGCGGCCCGCTTATCTGGATACCCATCTTTCGCCCGCGCCGCGCACCGTGAGACGGCTCGCATGCTGGCTGATGAATCGATGGTGCTGACGAAGCGTTACGAAAAACAACCCGCAGAAGGAGATTGTATTGCTTAGATCGGGATTCTTGAGTGAGAGTCAGAAGGCCTGCTACACGGGCAACTTCGTCCGGGTGTTATGGGTCGCGTGCCTCGCCGGATTAATGCTACTGTATCCGCTGTCGGGACGCGCAGGGCAAGCCGCGACGAAGGCCGTGGTCAATCCGGCTATCGTCCCGCAAGATCGTCTGCAGGAGGTCTGGTGGGCACAACGGCATCAGGCGGTGCTGGAGGCCGTTCATCAGCATCCGGAGACGGCGTTGTTGATGATTGGCGATTCGATCACCAATGACTTCGACAAAGCCGAGCCGCCGGACCAGGATCTACAGCCGGTCTGGCAGCAGTTCTACGCACCGCGTCAAGCCTTAAACCTTGGATTCAGCGGTGATACCACGGCCCATGTTCTGTGGCGGCTGGATCACGGCGAGGTGGAGGGCCTTCATCCCAAGGCGGCGGTGCTGCTGATCGGGACGAACAATACAGGAGCGTTCCACGAGACAGCGGAGCAGACCGAAGCAGGTATCGATGCGGTCGTCGGAGCACTAGAACAGAAGTTACCCGCGACGAAAATATTGCTGCTGGGGATTCTGCCCAGCGGCTTGGAGGAAGATACGGTTGCACAGGACCGCAAGGTCAACGAGTATCTGGCCGCTTGTTATTCCGAAGATCCGCGCGTCAGCTATCTTGACGTCAGTTCGCTCTTCTACAAGCACGGTGCCCTCAACGAAGCATTGTTCTATGACCCCCGCATGCCGTGGCACGGCTCGGCACTGCATCCGGATACAGTGGGGCATCGCATGATGGCCGAGGCGATCGAACCTGCGCTGGCCGAACTGATGGGCGACACGCCCCGCATTCCGCTCGCCTCCATGACCGAGATTAATACGGCGCTAATTCCCGTTCCACGTCTGGAACTGGATTCCTACGACTGGTACGCACGCCACCACGCCGAGCTCGCGATCGGGAAGCAGTTGAACCCTCAGGTTGTGATGATCGGGGATTCCATTACGCACTTCTGGGCAGGTGCGCCTCTTGCCCGAACGATGAACGGGCCGGGATCATGGGACCTCATCTTTGGTGGTAAGCCTGTTCTCAACATGGGTTTTGGTTGGGACAGGACCCAGAATGTGCTTTGGAGAATTCGCCAGGGAGAGTTCGACGGACTGAGCCCGCAGTGGATTGTCCTCGAGATCGGGACGAACAATCTAACTGGCAGTTCGCACGCGCGCGAAAACACGCCGGAGGAGATCGCCGCGGCTATCGCCGAAATATGCAGACAACTGCACCAGCGTTCTCCACAAAGTCAGATTGTTTTGATGGGTATCTTCCCGCGCGGGGAAAATCCGAAAGACCCGATGCGTACTTCCATCGCGAAGACGAATGCTTTGCTGGCGCAGGAATTTCAGAACGACGTGAACGTCAGTTTTCTCGATATCGGCGCGCGCTTTCTGCAGCCGGATGGCACTCTCCCAACCTCGATCATGCCTGACGGCACGCATCCGAGCGAAGCGGGCTATCGCATCTGGGCAGACGCTTTGCTCGATGCCGGCGTAGCTGCTAACAGAAACGTTCAGCCTTGATCGCACCGTGATCGACATCTAGAAAAAGCTTCATCTTCATCACATTTCCGCTGGAAAGGCCCTTATGCCACTATTGACACGTCGCCATCTGCTCCACTCTGGTCTCACGCTCTCACTCGGGTCCATCGTTGCCGGTCGCACTGCGCGCGCGGCGGAGTTTCTCGGTCCTTCTGATGAGATGTCCAATTCCGCCATAGCTCCCCGGGAGCGCTTGCTGATGGACTTCGACTGGAAGTTTTTTCAAGGGAATGGATCCGATCCCTACCTCGATCTCGGCTTCGGTGCCGGGCAGGGAGACTTTGCGAAATCGGGAGACTTCGTCTTCGCCAAAGAAAAATTCGATGATGCGAAGTGGCGCAAGCTGAACCTGCCCCATGACTGGGCCGTCGAGCTCCCGTTCGTTCACGATGACAGCTTGCAGGGCCACGGCTACAAGCCGCTTGGCCGCCGCTATCCAGCTACGAGTGTGGGCTGGTACCGCCGTGCCTTCGAGATTCCCAAAGAGGACAAAGGCCGCCGCATCTCCTTCGAGTTCGATGGAGTATTTCGCGATGCCCTTGTCTTCATGAATGGCTTCTTCCTCGGACGGAATAACAACGGCTATTGCCCGTTCGCCTTCGATGTCACCGATTACGTGAACTGGGGCGGTGATAATTTCCTGGTTGTGCGCGTGGACGCGAGCTTGGGCGACGGCTGGTTTTATGAAGGCGCGGGTATCTACCGTCACGTGTGGATGCTCAAGACCGACACCGTCCACCTTGGCAGGTGGGATAGCTACGTCCGCTCCGAAGTGCAGGACGAAACGTCCCTCCTGCATCTTGGCGCGTTGGTGCAGAATCAGGGAGAGCACTCGGCCTCCTGTCGTGTGCGGTGGACAATCCTCGATCCGCAGAAGAAGCGGGTCGCCAGCGGCGAGTCGGCATTGCAGCAAGTGTCTCCAGACGGGTCGGCGAGTTTTACCACCAACATAAATCTTCCGAAACCGGAGCTCTGGTCTCCTGAAACACCGGCGCTTTATACGGCGGAGGTTGCCGTCGAAGCCGATGGGAAAGTCCGCGATGCCGAAGCGGTACGTTTCGGCGTGCGCACGGCCCACTTCGATGCGGATAAAGGATTTCTGTTGAACGGCAAACAGGTCAAGATCAAGGGCACGTGCAACCATCAGGACCATGCCGGCGTAGGAGTCGCCTTGCCCGACAGCTTGCAATGGTTCCGTCTGGCGGTTCTGAAGGACATGGGATCGAACGCTGTACGCACCTCCCACAACATGCCGACACCGGAATGGGTCGAAGCCTGCGACCGGATGGGCATGATGATGCTGTGCGAGACGAGGCTGATGGAATCCACATCCGACGGACTTGCGCAGCTCGAGACGATGATCAAACGCTACCGCAACTCACCCTCAATCATTTTGTGGGGCATGGGCAACGAGGAGTGGCCGCTCCAGGGCCAACCCGCGGGCGAGGCTGTCGTCGCAGCTATGGTCAGCCGTAGCCACGAGCTCGATCCGACGCGCCTGTGCACCGCCGCCACCACGGCTCCCTTCGATAACTCGGTCTCCAAGGCGCTCGATGTAGAGGGATTCAACTATACCCTCAAAGAGATCGATGCCTACCGCAAGGCTTATCCCCATAAGCCGTTGATTGGCACCGAGACCGCAAGCACCGTCTCTACGCGCGGTATTTATTCCACCGACCCATTGCGGAACTGGGTGAGCGCCTACGATGTGAACCATACGGACTGGTCCGAGGTCGCGGAGGAGTGGTGGCAGTTCTACGCAGAGCGCGAGTGGCTTGCCGGCGGCTTTGCGTGGACGGGCTTTGACTATCGCGGCGAGCCCACGCCCTATGGCTGGCCATCCATCAGCTCGCAGTTCGGCATCGTCGATACCTGCGGCTTTCCGAAGGACAATTTCTTCTATTACAAGGCATGGTGGGGAAGCGATCCAGTGCTGCACCTGTTGCCACACTGGAACTGGGAAGGACGCGAAGGCGAAGCGATCTCTGTTTGGGCGCACTCGAACCTCGATGAAGTCGAGCTGTTTCTGAATGGCGTCAGCCACGGCCGCCAGAAGGTCCCTCTTCGCGGCCATGTCGAATGGAAGGTGAAATATGAGCCCGGGGTCCTGGAAGCTCGCGGCATGAAGAATGGAGCTGTCATCCTCACCGACCGTCGCGAGACTACGGGTGAGCCCGAATCACTCCGCATCACCAGCGACCGCATGGAAATCGACGCCAATGGGCAGGATGTTGCCATGTTGCGCATTGAAGCACTCGATTCCGTAGGTAGGCCAGTTCCTACGGCAGATGTGATGGTCACCTTCAAGGTCAGTGGCGAGGGCACTTTGATCGGTGTCGGCAACGGCGACCCCAACTGCCAGGAATCAGATCAGGGTCCGAAGCGCAGTCTGTTCAGCGGGCTTGCCCAGGCGATTGTGCAGTCGACGCGCCGTTCGGGAACGATCGTCGTTGAAGCCTCCACCGAGGAATTTGGGAGGAAGCTGAAGAGTGCGCGCGTGGAGATAAAGAGTCGAAACGTAACGTTGTCTCCAAACATCTCACGATTGAACCCCAGGCGTTCGAGGAACCAGTTTTTCGCGATCATTGCATCACTTGTCACAGCGCTCTCCTGACCGCCCAGTCTTGGTCAAAAGCCGTCGACTGCGGTGCGATGGATGTGGGAATGACCCCATCGCCAGACAAGCGCGCCGACCTCCCCGTGGCCCACATGAGCCACGCTCCTCCCACGCGTACCACACGGCAGTCACGATAGACCACTGACGTTTCTCGAGAACTACGGTTTGGAAATGCAGATCGGTGCGGATGCATTGACGCAGACTTTCTTCGTCCATCAACGTTTCCCTTGCAGTCGGGCGGCGAACCGTACATTTGATCAACTTCGAATTTACCGCGCGCACCTTCGGCCCGGATGAGATGGTGACCACTCATCGGGCAACCAATCGAGTGGTGGTATAAGACTGTACCGGGTGGCGGAATTGGTTGTAATCAGCCTAATACTACAGTTGTAGATAGTGATCGGATAGGAGCTGCCGGAAGCAATCAGGCAAGGGGGCGGCGCGCCACGGTTTTCGTTTCGCTCTTGAGCAAAGCTTCGCCACCGGTGGATGGGGTCCTGATGAAAGCTTCCGCAAGCCGATCGAGCCAGAGATCTCCCAATCGCCGCCTTACGAGAGCAAACGCACGGCTACTTCGTTGCATGAGTGCGCAAAACTCAGGAGCAGTTTCAACCACTACGTGTTGCCCTCAATGCCCTACGACCTCAACAACTGATTGATCCGGCCCGCTCCACGCGGCGGCCCCTTCATGCTTCAACTGATGCATCGCATCATCCCACGAAAGCTTCGTAATGGAGCTAACCCCCTTTTCATACGAGTACGTATTCCCGTCGTCGGAGAAGAGCGTAAAGCTCGCATCCGCTCCCCGATACACCCTCACTGAAGCAATGGTCTGTTTATCCTTCGTGCTCTCAATCTCCGATCCCAGCGGCACAATCGAACCTGCTCGCACAAACAGCGGCAGCGTATCGATTGGCGCATTCACCGTGATGGTCTGTCCGCCCTTGATCCGTTCATTGGTCCAGTAGTTGTACCAATCGCACCCTGCCGGCAGATACACCTTCCGCGTCGTCGCTCCCTGCTCCGTCACAGGAGCCACAAGGAACGCGGGCCCAAACATATATTCATCCGGAATATCCACGACGTTCGGATCGTTCGGGAAATCCATGAACAGCGCCCGCATATAGGGAGCGCCCGTTTGATAGCTCCCATACGCAAGCGAGTAGGTATACGGCAACAGTTCATAGCGTAGACGAAGATACTTCGCGAGGATAGGTTCTGCCTCTTTGCCATAAGCCCAAACTTCGTTATGTTCCCTCTCGCCGTGCGCTCGCATCACAGGCTGGAACGCTCCCCACTCAAACCAGCGCACAAACAACTCCGGATAATCCAAGTAGTTGCCCACGTTCGCGCGCGCATCGGCAGGATCGATCAGCGGCGTATGCTGCGGCTTATAGTTCGCAGGAAGCCATGGCGAGAAGAAGCCAGCAATATCGGTATCCCAGTACGGCATGCCCGTAGCCGTAAAGTTCAAGCCCGCAGGAATGGAGCGCTTCAGCATATCCCACGTCGACGTAATGTCGCTCGACCAGAAGATCGTACCGTTCCGTTGCGCACCAAGGTACGCCGCGCGGGCAAGAATCATCACCCTGCGACTGTCTCCGAAGTCTCGCCGGAATCCCTCGTACACCGAGGCCGTGTGGAACAGCGGGTACACGTTGTAATACCGTGCCCCCGAGCCAATCGAGAAGAAGTCCTTCGCCGGATCGATATCGGGTTCCGTCTCGTCCAGCCAGACGTAGTCGAAATGATCCGGCTTGATGTACCGGTCTCGGATCTGTTCCCAGAACCACTTCGCCGCCGCTGGATTTGTCGTGTCAATGTTCGGTCCGATGACATCGATGAAGCGGCCGGGGTCAGGGACCCCCGCTGCATCATCAACGAGCCAGCCTTTCTTCAGCAGCATGTCGTAAAACTGCGTGCCGCGAGCATAATGCGGCCACACGCTCAGCAGTGTTTTGATGCCCATGGCATGAAGCTGATCGTTCATTGCCGCAGCATCAGGCCACCGTGCGGGGTCAAGATCCATCTCGCCCTGCCTGGTCATATTCAGGAAGTCCACAACCAGAACATCCAGCGGCAAATGGCGATCGCGATATCCCTTCGCGACAGCCAGCAGTTGCTCCTGCGTGGGATAGATCGCCTTGCTCTGGATGTAGCCATACGTCGCCTTCGGCAACATGTGCGTTACACCCGTCAGTTGGCGATAGCCGGCATAAATCTCATCCGTGCTTTTGCCTGCGATCACAAAGAAGGAAACACGATCCCCAATCTCCGACGACCAGACATTCTGCTGGTTGAAGCCAAGATCAACCGTGGTCTTCGAAGGATTATCCCAGATCAATCCATAGCCCCGGCTAGACACCATGAAAGGAACGCATACATCCTCTCCGCCAATCGCGGTGTAATCATGCCAGCAATTAATCCGATGATCCCGCAGGTCAAGAAACCCCTTCTGTTGCTGCCCGAGGCCGTAGTAGTGTTCATCGGTCGGCGAATCGAACGTCGCCATCACGCGATAGCCGGGATCGTCCTTCACCAGCTTCGGCGCGGCAGCGTTTACCTGGTTGGGAACCATCCTCCAGTTCCGCATATGCAACAGCATCTGCCCCGAAGGCGTCGTTACCGTAAGCGAGTCGTCGCTGGGCCCCTTCTTGCCGCGACCGAAATAATGGTCTCGCAGGGATTGATTCAACTCGTCCAGCGGCATCGGATGCGGCTCCCCCGACTCCGGCACGTTCGCCGCAGACAGATGCACAACCAGTCTCCCCGAGCGAAATACTTCAGTGCCATCCGCTGCTGTCTCGTGCGTCCAGCCGCTCATGGCGGGCGTTCCCACAAAGCCATATCCCGGCGCCGCCGTCGCCAGCGCCTCGGTCTTGCTCAGCGTCACCCGCAGAACGTTGGGCGCGTAGGGTTCGAGAACGATCGTTCGGCCCTCACGGTTCAGCACAAAGCTGCTCTCTTGCGCGAGCACGCTCACACTTCCAACCAAACAAAGCGTAATCGTCAGCAGCGCAGCGGCTCGAGCCACAGTGCGAACCGGGGTCGCGGCACGCTGATCTTGTCTGGAATTCCGGAAATCACCGCAAAAGGCAACGCCCTTCAGGGCGAGGAATGGGCTTCGCATTCTTATCTCACCAGGCAGCGTCAATCAGGTAGACGCTTTCTTTCCGTAACAATGAAAACCTGCGAAGTGTCTGGGCCAATGCTGATCGTGTCAATCCTTCCTTCGTCTGCCAACTCCTCCACAATCGCCTATTATCCAGCGGCTTCTCGTGCTGCAATCCCAAGGACGCCCCCAACGAATACACCATCACCGACTCGACCATCGTGTTCTCCTACCAGCATAGTACCGGCGCGCGCAAAAGGAAGCTCACGGCAGCCCATTGGACGCAGCAAGTAAGGGCTGAACCCCAAGGATTCACATCGCGTACCCATGGCAAAGCCGAGCGCTTCATCCTGGCCCCTCTGACCGAGTGGGCGTATGCTCACTCCTGCCAGAACTCAGACCGACGCAGCCAGCAACTCCCACACTCGCTTCACCTCTACATGCGGCATCCCCCTAACGCTATCCTCAAACAACAGCCCCCTCCTGCGGATCAGGTCTGGACAGGAACAACTCTTTGAGCCACCACTCTTGGTTCTACAGTTGTAGATAAGTTTTATGCTGAGCGTGCTCTGGATAAGCGATCGCTCTGCAAATGAGATGGAGAATCAACTGGCGGGATGGAAGCGTGAGTTGCAGCGAGGCCATAGCCAGATCGCGGGGTTGTTTGCGCGATCGGAGGTTCGTGGGCGCAGTCAGGTGTACCTGCAGGGGTTGTTGAGCGGATGCGAACGGAAGAACGGCTGGCAGATGGTGGAGTGGATGGGCGAGGCATCGCCCTACGCGATGCAGCATCTGCCGGACCGTGCCTGCTGGGACGCGGATGCAGCGCGGGACAGAGTACGCGAGTACGTGGTGGCTGCCTGGGACGGCCCGGATGCGATGCTGATCGTCGATGAGAAGGGCCTTGTGAAGAAGGGCATTCGTTCGGCCGGAGTCAGGCGCGAGTACAGTGGCTCGGCCACGCGGATTGAGAACAGTCAGGTCGGCGTGTTCCTGTGCTATGCCAGCGAAAAGGGCGCCGCGCTGGCGGATCGTGCGCTGTATGTGCCGCAGGAGTGGACCGAAGATTGCGAGCGTTGCCCCGGACGGGTATTCCGGACACGGTCGAGTTTGCCACCAAGCCGGAGCGGGCGCGGCAGATGATCGGGCGCGCCCTGGACGCAGGGGTTCCGGTGGGCTGGGTAGCGGGCGATGAGGTCGATGGCAGCGACAGCAAGGTGCGCCGGATGCTGGAGGCCCGGCAGGTGTCCTATGTGCTGGCCGTGGCCTGCAAAGCACCTGTGGCGGCCTGACTTTGAGCAGCAACGAATGGACGCGATTGCGCAGAGCCTGCCTAAACGCGCCTGGAAACGCCATTCCACTGGCTCGGGCAGCAAGGGCGAACGCCTCTAGGACTGGGCCCTGGTGCGCGTGGTCGAGCAGCTCTGGCAGATTGAACAGTGCTTCGAAACGGCCAAGGGGGAGTGCGGGCTGGACCACTACGAGGTTCGTCACTGGCAGGGATGGCAGTGCCAGATCACTCTGGCCATGCTCGCCCACCCCGTGTTGGCGGTGCTGCGCGGCCGAGGAGAAAAACTCTCCCGGGCGGCGTGCGCGTAAGCGTGCCCGAAGTGCGCCATCTGCTCACGTGTCGGCTGTGGCCCGGTAACGATCAACTTCAAAAGCCTCTCACAAATCTTTTCACAGCGGTGAGTCACTTCTCTGGGTTTTTACGCAGGTTGGGTATGAGGGAAACCTGTGGGCACACAAGCGGAGAACCACCTGTGCTCTCTGAACCGTCATGCTGACACGCCAGCGTGCCTGTAAACGCCAGTGCCTATGTGGGCATTCGGCATAGTCCAGAACGTTGCTGAGCTCCATACTCGACCCATGAAAGAAGAGCTATGCTTAGACTTCGCTCCGCACTCATCAACACTCTCCTGACCTGCTTTGTTTTGCTTCCGGTCGCAGTTTCGGGCCAGGCGCCATCCGGGGACGTCATAATTTCCAGCAATACGTCCTGGCCCACGGCTAACTACAGCGTGACGAGCTTAACAGTGCAAAGCGGAGCTGTGCTGACGATCGGCGGCGGGTCGACGATCTCAGTGACGAATGGGATTACGGTCACTGGCAACTCGACGATCGTTCTGCAATCGTTGAACAATACGGTGCAGGTGAGCGGGAGCTGGCAGGGCGCAGGTGTTACCTTGCAGGCCGCGTCACTATCTGTGGCAGCCGGCAGTTCCATCAATGCCGATGCTCAGGGTTATGTTTCCAATGCTGGCCCTGGGGGAGGAGTCGGCGGCAGTGGTGGCAGCTATGGAGGCTTGGGCGGGAGTGCTCCATCCACAGTCTCGGTCTACGGGTCGGCAACGACGCCGACCGATCTTGGTTCCGGAGGCGGTGCTGCACAATATGGTGGCAGTACAGGTGGTGGTGCGGTCCGTTTGATCGTTAGCGGTAGTTTGACCAACGATGGAATCATCTCGTCGAACGGTGGTGATGTGGTCCCGGGTGGTCCTGGCGGTGGCGGTGCCGGCGGCTCGGTCTATGTGACCACGGGTACTCTGGCGGGCGCAGGAGTCTTTACTGCCAATGGAGGATCGAACACAAATCCAGCAACCAGCGGGAGCAGAAGCGGTGGTGGCGGTCGAGTTGCCATCTACTATGCCAGTGCGAGTAGCTTTACTGGCTTCATCGGCACAACTGCTGCAGGTGGCCTGTTCCCCGGCACACCAGCCAATGCGGGTGCGAACGGAACGGCAGCCTTCTTCGATACGTCCGCTGCAAATCCCGGGTTGAACCTGTACCAGAGTTTCCAGTTGCCCGCAAACACAAGCGCAAGTTTTAGCCAGATTGCGGTTCAAAACGGAGCTGTGCTGACGATCGGCGGCGGGTCGACGATCTCTGTGACGAACGGTATTACGGTTACCGGCAACTCGACGATCATTCTGCAGTCGGCAAACAACACGGCGCAGGTGAGCGGGAGTTGGCAGGGTGCAGGTGTTACCTTGCAGGCCGCGTCGCTGCAGGTGGCAGCCGGCAGTTCCATCAACGCCGATG
>VFSW01005143.1_pt1 | contig 19400 bp, 6 predicted proteins | sample 5358111 | NCBI WGS metagenome assembly VFSW01 (sample SAMN11554181, study PRJNA540505) | mine drainage metagenome | isolation source: sediment from site ElyBrook_90M | place: USA: Ely Copper Mine, Vershire, VT | collected 2017 | reverse complement strand
CCCGGCGGCTGCTTCGGAGGCTGCTGCGGTGCCATCAACGCGCTCTGTCGATCCAACGGTTCCTGCTGAAAGCGCTGGGGTGTCAGCCGTTTCGCGCCTTCCTGACGTGGCCCACCAACACGTCTGCTCAACGCTTGAGGCAGTCTTGGAGCGGGTCACGTACGCCAACGATGAGAGTGGCTATACCATCGCCAGAGTCAGCGTCCCACGCGGTGGGGCCGACCTCGTGACGGTCGTGGGCAACCTGTTGGGCGCGCAACCCGGCGAGAGTCTGCGCCTGGAAGGGCGGTGGAAGAGCCACCCTCAGTATGGCCGCCAGTTCGTCGTCGAGCGGTATACCACGGTGCTGCCCGCCACCATCCAGGGCATCCGTCGCTACCTGGGATCGGGCCTGATCAAAGGCATTGGCCCCAAGATGGCGGAGCGCATCGTGGCCCGCTTCGACGTGGAGACCCTGCGCATCATCGAGGAGGAACCTGCCCGACTGATCGAAGTCCCCGGCCTTGGCCCCAAGCGGACAGCAGCGATCACCGTTGCGTGGGAGGAGCAGAAAGCCATCAAGGAGGTCATGGTCTTTTTGCAGGGCGTGGGCGTCTCAACAAGCCTAGCGGTTCGCATCTACAAGACGTATGGCGACGCGGCGATCGCCGTGGTGAAAAACGAGCCGTATCGGTTGGCCAGTGATGTGTGGGGCATTGGGTTCAAAACCGCCGACAAGATTGCCCAGGCGATGGGCGTCCCTCACGATAGCCCGGCGCGGGTCAAGGCGGGTCTCCAATATACCCTCTCGGAGGCCAGCGACAACGGCCATTGCTATCTGCCCGTGGAGGAATTGATCACTCAGGCGACGGTGATCCTGGGCGTCGAGGCGCCGCTGGCTTCCGCGTGCCTGGACGAGTTGGCGCATGAGGAAGGGGTTGTCCGCGAGCGCCTGCGCGTGGCGCCGAACGGTGACCCCAGCGAGGCCAAGGTGGCTGGGGAGGTCAGGGAGGCTCGTCTCGAGCGGTTCGATGATCCGGCGACAGCGACAATGACAGCGCTACCACGCGCCGACGGCGAGGAGGACGCGGTGGGCGGGGAGCACCGTGGCCGGCGTCCGCTCGTCGCGCCGGGCCGCCCGGACGAGGCGACCCTAGTGGAGCGCGAAGCATCGGCCCCCTCCACCACGACAGCGGTGTATCTGGTGCCGTTCTATCGGGCGGAGGTCTCGCTGGCCCACCAGCTCCTCCGGTTGCTCCACGCGCCCCAAGACCGCCTCGCCGCCTTCCAACACGTGGACTGGACGGCAGCGCTGGGCTGGTTACAGACCAGGAGCGGCGGCGCGACTCTGGCGCCGGAGCAGGAGCAGGCGGTTCGTCAGGCCCTCACCCAGCGGGTCTCGGTGCTCACCGGTGGGCCGGGCTGCGGCAAGAGCTTCACCGTGCGTTCCATCGTCGCACTGGCCCGCGCCAAAGGCGCCAAGGTCATTCTGGCCGCGCCGACGGGCCGCGCCGCCAAACGCTTGGAGGAGTTGGCGGGGATGGAGGCCAGTACGTTGCATCGACTGCTCCAGCTCCGTCCGGGCGGGGATGCCGCATTCAATCGCGAGCAGCCGCTCGACGCCGACCTGGTGGTGGTGGACGAGGCAAGCATGCTGGATGTCTTGCTGGCCAATACGCTCGTCAAAGCGGTGGCGCCAGGCGCCCATCTGCTGCTGGTGGGCGATGTGGATCAGTTGCCCAGTGTGGGCGCTGGTGAGGTATTGCGTGACCTCTTAGCGGCAGAGCGCCTTCCACGGGTGCGATTGACCCAGATTTTCCGGCAGGCCCAACGCAATGGCGTCATTACCAATGCCCATCGCATCAACGCTTGGCAGTACCCGCTCACGCAGGGGCTGCCCGATTTCTTCTTCTTCGTCGAGGAGTATGCCGACCAGGTGGCGGCGCTGACCGTCGACATCGTGGCGCAGCGGCTGCCCAAACGCTTTGGCATAGATCCGCGACGAGATGTGCAGGTGCTCTGCCCCATGCACCGGGGCGCTGCTGGGGCGGGCGTACTCAATGAGCAGTTGCAGGAGGTGTTGACTCCGGCGCGTGAAGGGTTCCCCGAACGACGCTCTGGCGGCCGGGTCTATCGGGTCGGCGATAAAGTCATGCAGTTGCGCAATAACTACGACAAGCAAGTGTTCAACGGCGCGGTGGGGGTGGTGACGGGGATCTCCTTCGAGGATCAGCAGCTGCGGGTACGTCTGGAGGAGACCGCAGTCGGTGGGGAGGAGGTGCGCTACGGGTTTGACGAATTAGACGAACTGGCTCACGCTTACGCGATCAGCATTCATAGGAGCCAAGGGAGCGAATATCCCTGTGTGGTGATCCCCCTCTCGACGAGCGCGTGGCAAATGCTCCAGCGCAACCTGCTCTACACGGCGGTCACGCGGGCCAAGCGGCTCGTCGTACTGGTGGGCAGTCGCCGGGCGCTGGGCAAAGCCGTGCGGACCGTCAGCGCTGGTCGCCGCTACACCGGGTTGGCGATCCGGTTGCGCTAGGCAGACGACCTCTAATCGAGTCAGGTACCCTCCAAAACGCTGGTTCCGAACCGACTGGATCGGATGCCTCTGTGAACGATGAGCTTTCTTCGCGCTCTCGATCCTGGGCACCTAATTATGGTGTGGATTGAAGACCCCAGAAGGATCGGCGACAAGGTGGAAGATTCCGCATGTTGTGACGCGGTATGCGTCCGCGTGCCTCTACACCTTGTAACCGTTCACATTAGCGCGTCCGATCATCGACTGCCGTGTGTGTCGAGCCGCCGTGCTTCGTCACTCGTGGCCGCATTCGTATTTTACTAGGCCGTCGGATGATGCTTGCGTCCGTGGCTTTATTCGCCCAGACAAAGGCCTCTCCTGGCCCAAGCCCGGTAAACATGGCTGGCGTGAGGTCACTCAGCGCCGACAGTGATCGCTGAATATGACGTAGCCAACTCGGCGCGTTAAAGCGATGGAGCACGACAGCAGACGACAACTCGATGATCGCTGATGGGACATGGATTGGGTCTTGCGAGGCGATTACCACTGAGACCCCGCGATGGCGCATCTCGCGGATGACCTCAACCACTTGATTCCCAAGCGTTCCATCCATGTACTTATGCGCCTCATCGAAGACAATCAGCTTATTGAACCGGCCACCACCTGCGCCACCTGCAGGGCCTCCTTCACGCCCCGCGCCAGAAAAGACATTCAGCATGGTGACGAACAGGCCAAGCGCTTGCTCCTTCTCCACAAATTCGTCGCGAAGGTCCACCACGATCAGTCGTCCGGGCCGGAGCAATGATCGTAGCGAGCGGCTATCATCTATGAACCGGGCCGCAAAGTCCAGGCGTGTCTGCGCCAGCACGCGCTGGGTATCACTCATCGGCGCCTGTCGCACCCCTGCATGGATGGCCTCCAAGGTGAGCGCGCTACGCGCCTGACGCATGGCTTCGTTGAGTAACTTGAGATACAGCGCATCATTGCCTGTCGCACCCATGAGAAAGCGCCAATCTGCGACAGAGAGCTCCGCGCTGGAGAAAGCAATGGGTTCGACGGTGGCGGTGGGAAACTCCCGGCGCCGTGCCTCCAAGGTATCAGCAGTGGTTAATACCAGTATATCCTGGAGCGATTGTGGCGCCGCCCGCCAAGACGCCAGCGCTCCTGCTTGCGTCGGATCGTCATTCGGCTGCATCATTGAAACAAATTCAGGAGGGTAGTCTTGGGTTTGACTAAAATGAAAGACCACCGCGCCCAGGGGCTCCGGCAGCGTATTTAGGTTGGGGAGCTGCATCGTGGACAATTCAATGATCGAGCCAACCGTATAACTCTTGCCGCTGCCCTGTACCCCAAAGACGCTAATGGTATTGCACCCATTCAGATCAAGCGCGATGCGTTTGCCTGGCTCCGTTGCCACAGTCCCAAGCAGTCCATATTGTGGAGTGGGGTGCGACTCACCCAAGAGGACATCATAGCGAACCTCTGTGGGTGTCAAAGGCGCTACTTCCGGGGTTGGGTCTTGGGGATGTGACCCGCTGGGACTGTCTCGGCGCGCGATCCGGTGTGCGCTCGGAGCCGATTCTGGCGGGGGCGTAGCGATCACTGTGGCGCGCACTGGGTCACTAGGGTTCGCCGGGCCTGTGTCGACTGTCCCCAGTGATGCACGAGGCGCTACGCTTTCGCGATTCAGCGCCTCGTGCTTGAGGCCTGGGAATTCTATGGAAAGCGCAGGATCATCGCCCCGCGCGCGATGGCCACCAAACGTGGTTCGTATGGCCTTCCAGATCTCATCCTTTGCCACCGTCGGTGTGCTCTGTGTGCTTTCGGGAGCTTGCCCTTCTGCTGCGACCTGCGCTCGCTCGACGAAGTGGCGCAGGGCATCAGCGACAATACGGTGAATGCTTTCACGCCCGATAATCCAGATAGGTGTTTCGTGATCTGCCGCGTCCTGCGAGGTCGTTGCTGCTGCCAGGTGAAACATCAGCCCGACCTTGCGTACAGACAGCGTATACCCGGCATCAAGATCAAGGAACAAGTGGCGCAGCAGGTTGGCCTGGTCTGGTTCCACCAGCCCGTACCGAAGGGCGCGATCCAAATAAAAAGTGAGGACCTCTCCGAGTTGCCAGCATTGAAGCCCACGATCAACTCGATCAGGATCCTGCATATGCGGATCAAACCGCGCGCGTAGCGCATCTTCGCTGCTTTGTAACTGTGCGGTAATCCCACGACGCAACTCGTCGCTGAGACCACTGCCAGCATAGCACTTGGTTTCGACCAGCAAGAACTCCAGATGGCGTTGTTTGGGAGTCGCTGAGACGATGAGAAGATCGCCACGCAGGTTCGCGCCCGATGCTGCGTCTTCATGGGTCGTGAGTTCTGGATGGGCGTCTAAGGGAATGACAATGGCTTCCTCAAGGAGTCCATACGCTTCGAGGAACAAGCGTGAGAGCGCCATGCCCAGCGCACCCTGTACCTGGGTAGGGGACGAGAGTAGTTTGAGCGCCAGCCGTCCTGAGAGGGAGCGTAACGCTTCCAAGAGGACATGGGATCCACCTTCCTGTGCCTCAAGGTGAAGCTGTGCGGCGGCTGGCGCCATAAGATGCGCGACCTCGTCATCAATGCGAGTCGTCAGAAGCAGCTGACGCCCAGGAGACGCCAGAAATTCGGGCGTAAAGTCGAGGAGATAGCCAGGATGGTCATCGTAGCGTGGCGCGTCGAAATAGTCAAGTCCCAGATGGGGATCGAGCGTGAGCACCCAGGTCGACGCCGCATGTGCGCTATAGAGGAGTGACTGATTGGCAAGTGTCAGGTCGAGCATGGCGACTGCTGTGAATTCGCGCAGCTCTGCCATCTCTGCAGTGGGAGCAAGCAGATTCGCCTGGAGCGCGCCTACGGCGGACAGCAGGTTCGCGAGGAGGCGCGAGCGCCCATCCGCTGCTGGCAGCTCTGGACATGCCACTGGCGCTGGCCGCCGAATCCAGGTAAATGTGCGTCCTCGCCCCACGAACCGCTGTGGCGCATCCTGGACCAGTCCGTAGACGAAACTACTCCGCTCTGTGTGGTCGACGCGGGCAACGCGCAGCGCAATCGGGAAAGCGTCTAAGAGAAGCGTGATATGGGCGGGATACTGCGCAGGCGCCTCCACAAAATCACGCAGCTGGTTGCGTGACCATGAGAGCTTGGGAAACAAAAATGACTCGCCGTGACCACGTAACGTCGCCGCCGCTTCGGAGATTGGTCGCTCGGGATCAGCCAGGGCAAGAAACGCATCGCCGACCCCTTCACGCTGAGGGCGATCTGCAAAGAGGCGCACCACATAGCGAAGGGAGTGCGGGTTCATAACGCGGCGTTGTTCAAGCTCTACCAGCGCCGCAACGATGAGCGCAGCATCCCCAGGATTGATGACATTGATGACCAGGGTCTGGGTATAGGGGTGCTGACGAACGAAGAGTTCCAACTTGTCGGCCAGCGCCTGGGGGCAAAAATCGGCATTCGATTCATATGCTGCGCCAGCGCCAAGGCGCGCCCGTAATTGTGCCAGTGCCGCACGTGAATCACGCAAACGTGGTGGGAGATAGGCTGCCCACCCTCCTGGGAGCGGACCAGCCTCCACATAGCCTTCTTCAGGACCGAGCACTAGCAGGGATGGGAGGCCATGCGCCGAAAAGATCGTGCGAAGGGTATCCGCGATCCGACGGGCAGACGCTCGATGGTTCCACGCATCGCGCATCCACAGGTGATTCAGGTGCTGCTCTTGTAACGCCCAGAGCATCCGCAAAGGATGTGTTGGCGCAACCAAGGCGACGTCGCCATACTCCGGCAGATCGGCGTACACCACGTCGAGGTGGAGCGCTTGCCCATCGCCAGTCTCTAGCCAAGTGTGATAGATGTGCGCATAGCGCTCAATCAAGGGCGCGAGCGCCTGGAGATCCGCCAACGCAATCACCGGTGTGACCGTACGGAAGGGCTCCAGATCATGGAGCGCGGCGAAGAGTTGGCTGCGGGCCTGCGCCATATCAGGGGGCGCCTGAATCGGCAACGGATCCGCGTCTACGGGACGGTTACCCAGCCGCAAACGATAGTGCCCCCCTGTTTCGGGATGCGTCAGCGTTTCCGCCTCCAACCGACGAAGTCGCTGGCTCAGCCGTACTGAATACTGGCGGCGCGCATCGAAGCGAATGGTGGCATACGCGCTCTCTGCTTGCGCCGTTACGGGCGTTGCCCATTCGATTTGCTGGATGCGCGTGGTATCGGGGTCTTTCCCTGCTGCGATGGCTGCCACGCGCGCGAGGAGTTCCGCCTCGGTGAGACCGCGAACGAACGCATTCGCGACGGGCGTAAACTCACCGGGATCAATATCGGCCTCAGCGGTTCCTTGGATCAGCAGAACGTCATCAGTCTCATTGATGCGTTTGCTCTCCGCCTGCGCCTCAGGATCACGGAGGGGCTGATCCGGAAACGGATCGCCGTTGGGGTCGAGGGCAATAACGCGGAAAAAATGCACGCCTGAGGCAATCTCCGCCAGATTTTTGATGGTGCGGCTTCGCCGGGCGGTCTTGCCCCCGGTATTCCTAATCAGGGAACTTTCCCAGACCACCACATGATCGGCATTGAGCATCTCGACGCGGAAGTAGGCCAGTCCTAAATCGCGCATATCCATTGGTGGAGGATCAGTCTGCCAAGCGACCGTCACTTTCTCCGAAACCTCCAGGAGATAGATACCATCGTCCGTGCGACGTGGCAACTTGAGCGGCTCGACGTCGATGCGAATGGTATCTGGCGCGGGACGTGACTCAACACTAAGGGGCCAGTATTCTAGCGCAAGATCACGCCACACAGGATCGCTCGCAATTGCCTCGCCCCATTCCGTGACCACTTCTGGACGGCGACGATGTAAAAACGCGATCAGCCGCCCGCGAAACGCATCATCGGTGAGGGGCAGTCGCAACACGCGCTCGAGCGCGGTGGCTTCTCCTGCTTGAAGCTGCTGGACGAGGGGTATATTGCGCTGACCGAGACGGTAGCGTACCTCGTCAGGGCGATCTACCAAAGCATAGTCTGGGATCAGCCCCACGGTGTAGAGGGCAGCCCCCAACACCCACGGCTCCTCGCGTTTTTGCCAGACAACCGTAGCGAGATACATGAGGCGGGAGGTCGTCGTGAGTGGCCAGCCCCGGTCTGTCAGGGCTTTGAGAATGTCGATCGCGCGGCTTCGGAGCGCAGGTGGAATGCGTTCGGCGAGCGTTGTTTCGACCTGCCTATGAAGATCATGCGCTGGGATGACGCGGAATGTCGAAATATCCACGCTATCTCCTGCTGCGAGTTGAATATCTGGCGGGAAGAGTGCGATGACCACCGACGTCTCTGCATTGCGCCGCTCTACGACCTTGTGGACTGCCACCCGCCACGGTTCTGGCCCTGTCACCCGATCCACGAGATAGACTTCTGCTGTCGGAAGTGCCTGTGCAGCGAGTCGCGTGGCCAGGCGCTCCAAGACAGGGCGTGGCAGGTCGGAGACACGCATACAGTGTCCCGCTGTTGCCTGGGCAAGCTCCTGGCGCAGACGTCGTTCAAGCACATCTACCCAGGCGTTTTGCATCTCTTCCGCAGGCAGGGGGCGGAGTTGTTCAGTGCTCTCTGTTATGGCTCTACTCACGTCATTCCGAGCGCTCTGGTTATTCATGGAGGCTCACTTTATAGCGTGGCCGGAGCGTCTGCGAGTTATAGGCGTCCGACAGATCGGTGAAAAAGCCAATTTGACGCAGCCGTTCGCGCAGGGCAAGTTCGTTGCGGCGCCACGCCTCCTGTTCCTCAGGAGGCGCTTGGCGATGCGATGGAGCATAGATGACGAAACCATAGCGTGTGCGCAACCATTCGATGAAGTCATCGATGAGCAGGCTTCGCGAGTGGAGCGCGCCGTGGTCATCACGGTCTACCACGGCAATCTGTACCAACGTTTCGAGCAGATCAGCTCCCATACCGAACCAGCGCGGCGCTCGTGCGCCTGCTGGCTGCTTGAGGAATCCTCCTGGTTTGTTCTTTTGCGTCAGCGCATCTAAAAGGGTGATGAGGCGACGTCGCTCGTTCTTGAGCCGCTGCAAACATGCCAGTTCGACGTATTGCTCCAGCGGTGACAGTGCTGGCACTCGTAGCAGCGCTTTGACGATGGGGGTTTCGTCCTCCTCGTCCGTCTCGGTAGTGAGCACGTCGGCGATGCGCGCCGCGAAGAAACCATTCATATCGGCAGGCGGATCCATCATGACGGCAAGGAGGTCATCTACGGTGCGAACTGGAGGGCGTTTTCCTGCCAATGCTTGCCCCACCGCATAATCTTTCAGACGATTCAGCAGAATGACACTTCGTACATATGCTGCGATCCCGTCAATGTGGGTTGCTGCAGAAGTCCGCGCGAGCTGCGCCGAAGAGGAGGTGGGATCGTCAGTCATATCCATGACGATCTCAAAACTGTAAGGGCACGCAGTGAGGTCTTGACAGCGCCCGTCGTCCAGCGGGCATACGGCGCAGAGCTCACCTCGTTGCGCGCAGCTGACCCGCTCCGGCACCAGCGTAAAGAGCCGCAGCAAGAAGAGCGCCAGGTGTAATCCCAGCACCGTCCTGACGTAGCCTGCCAGGACATGGCGCGGTACGACATTCTCATAGGCAAGTAGGCGCCGCAAATCATCCGCCATAATGCGCCCCTGCCCAACGCAGAGTGGTTTGATCGGATCGGGAGGGGCCACACTGGCGTGATCGACCTTCGTTCCATCCGCCAGACCCAGGACCGCCAGAGTTTCGAGATCGAGGGATGTGGTGCGGTCGTACTGATCGAGTGTACGATCCAGCCCGCGACCGAAGAACTCTTTCAGCTGTGAGAGCAGCGGACGATCCGCATAGAATAGCATGGCCCAGACCTGCATCGACGCGCCAAAATCGTCTACCGCGCTCGGGTTAGTCAGCTTGAAGGCGTTCAGATGGAACGGTCTTGGGCCCACCAACATCTCCTTCTCCAGCTTGCCGCGATTCATAATCTCGAACAGATCGTTCGCTAACCAGGCGCGTGCTATTTCGGGGTGGTGGTCAAAGCCGGGAAAACGGTCGGGGCTTTTCACCATTTGTTCGACGAACGCTGCAACATCAAATATCCGCCGCCGCCGACGCACAATAGGGCGGCCATCGTAGCGCAGCAGTTCAAAGAGTTTGAGTAGCATACGGTCGAGTTGAATGGATTTGCGGTCAAGGTAGGTGATCTCATCCGCCTTAAATGCGCGCTGCTTGATCTCAAGGGGTTTCATGGGCGCTCCTCGCTGAGTTCGACGCTGCCAGGGAGCGCGCCGACGCTAATCTTCATCATCGTCTCGTCATTCGCGACGATCACAAGCTCTTTCGTTGGTTGGGCAAGCAACTGGCGCTTGAAGAGCGCGAGATTGATGAGAAATCCTCGGCCAACATCCATCGCCGATACGTAGCCCTCCTGTAAATGAACCAGCATCTCCAGCAGATCGAGGTCAAGATCGAGTTGTACTCCACTCGGTTTATGAAGCAACTGAAGACGATCAGGCTCTGATTCGACATAGGGCGCAGCCACCTGCCCTATGCGTAAAACGAACTCAGCAACGGGTAAGCGGCGGAAGGAGCGGAACTCTGAGTCGGCTTGCTCGTTTGTGGCAAGCCAAAGCGCCTGGTGTGCGCGTTCAGCATCCAGCATGCCCTCATAGAGTGAGATCGCACTGATCACTTCCCGACGCAGCGCCGCGTGGATAGGTTCGTCACCGCCCGTCAGCGCACGCGTAAACTCACGCACCCGTTGGTAGGGGAGCATCGCCCACCAGCCGTCGTCTGCCCGCTCAAAGTACACTTGCCGACGCGCCGCTTCATGTGTCCGTCGTGATTGCGTCACATTCGCACTATAGCCATTGCCAGCCAAGGCGCGCGCGTGTGTAAGTAACTCATCAGGATAGGTCGAGGGACGATCTGGAAAACCCATGCGACGGGGGCCATGTCCACGAGCGAGGTTTCTGTCCTCTTCAGGACTGGGTACAAGCGCAACATCCACCTCGGCAAGCAGCGCTGCGCCTCGTTCGAGTTGCGTGTCTGCAGCGACACCAACGCCACCAGGCCCCTGGAAATAGACGAGATCGAGGACGTCGAAGGGATCGTCGGTAGCGAATAGCGCCGGGATCTCTTCACAGGTGTGATCGCGAAAGAGGATATGCGAGATCAGCGAACGCACGTCACGCATCGTAAGATGGCGTCGCCGACGCAGGCGTACCAGATCAAGCAACGTGCGCAGCCGCTCGGTGGCCGCCCCGCCAGACGTCGAGTCGCGGAAGGTATCGACGTTATACTTCAATGGGCACTGGGCCTGATACTGGCAGGATTCACAGGGCTTCCAAAACGGGCCATGGACGATGGCGTCGAGTTGCCGACTAAAGATGGAATCAACGCCTCCGGCCGTGACTGATCGCAGGTTCAGATTCACGACGATGGTCTCGGTATGTGTGTGGGCAGCTGCAGGATCGTCGAGCGTTGCGATGATAGCGGTCGCAAAATCCGCATAGGCAGCACGATGCGTCAGAAGGAAATCGCGCAGACGCCCCTCGTTGATCGCCGCCAGTCGGATGGCGTCATCTGGTGGCGCGCCGATGGCAAATGGCGCGAGGAACGCGCGCAACACCTCATCACTCGTGCGGTCAACCTCATCCTGACTGCCATCGTAGAGGGTGCGAATCTGCCGCCCCTGATAGCGGAGTACACACCCGTTGCTCGTCTGTTGCTCGGTGGTCGCGCCCAGGCGTTGCGCGGTCTGTTCCACCTGCTGGATGAACGCCGTTTTGCCGTCGCCGGCGTTACCCGTCACTAACGCAAGGCGGTGGCTCCCGGCCAAAACGGATTCCGTGAGACGCTTATCGAGTCGCGTCTCGACGTAGGTGGCTGCGGCTACATCATCCATACCGCGTGTGCCGCGATTGGTGCGTCGCGCTTGGCTCGAAAGCGCAAGGAATTCGCGCACCATAGGATTGACGTTTGCTGGCGCCTCCTTCAGCAGTTGCGACAGACGTGGCGAGAGGGAGAGCCGTCGCTGTTGGCTCGCCGTGATGATCAGAGGGTCAATTGCGGCGAGCGCGAGGCGCATCTCGGTCGCCGTGCTAAAGCGATCCGTAAAGGAGGGCGCACAGGCTTTCAGCAGGAACGCTGCCAGTTGCGGCGCGAGCTCTGAGCGATACTCGTGGGGGTCCCGTGGCGTACGATCGAGGCGTGGTTGCGCCTGCTCGTAGGGATGTGTGAAGCACAGCAGTTCGTAGAGCACGACCCCGACCGCGAAGAGATCGGATGAAGGACTCCATTGGTCAAGGCCCGCAATGACATCGGGACTTTGATAGGGTGGCGTACCCGACTGCGTCTCCACTCGCTGACCGGCGTGTGAGGCGATGTTGAAATCGATGAGGACAAGGCCGCGTTCAGAGAGGATGAGGTTTTGCGGCTTGATGTCGCGATGGACTATGCCCTCCGCTTGCAGTCGTTGCAGTTCATAGAACTCCTCACTGGAGATTTCCCCCTCCTCCTTTCGGTTGTGTAGCTCCTGGATGCGGCGATGATTGGGGTGGATCACTTCGAGCGCTTCAAGCAGTTGCTGCATGGCAGCGACGGCCTCGGCGGGAGCGAGTCGTTTCTTGCCACGCGCATAGGCTTCTAGGGTCTCTCCTTCGACCAGTTCGGTTACAAGATACCACTGGCCAGTGCGCGTCTGATCGGCCCAGACGGCGCGAACAATATGCTGATGCGTCGGGAGGGCGCGCAGGATCGTGATCTCGCGTTGCACCTTATCATACGGCACCGAGGCGTTGAAGACCTTGATGGCGTACTCACGATCGTCCATTGCCCAATAGACACGATAGACTATTGAGAAACCGCCACCGCCCAGGCGGGCCCGTACCGCGAACTTGCCATCAATCACGTCTCCTGGCTCGTAGGCGTCTTTGGGACCAGTCACCGGGCGCGAGTCATCGCCCTGGCGCAATTCTTCGAGCGCGACGAGCACGCCTTTGGTGTCATCCAATCGGAGCGCCGGATCCCCGCGCAGGAGATGGGCGCAGATTTCGCGTAAGCGTTCAGGAGCCTCCTGAGGCAGTAGCTCCGTGCGGGTGAATGCCTCGCCGGGCGCGGTGAAGGGAGGCGCACCCGCGAAGAGTTCATAGGCGACACAGGCTAGTTCGTAGAGATCAGTTGCTGCTGTGGGTTGACCATAGGCGGGTTGCTCGATCTCCGGAGCCAGATAGCGGTGGTCGATGTCGCCGAGCAGTTCTTCGCGCCAGACGGTCGCGGCGCCCGCCACCAACAGCTTTGCCAGATCGAAGTGCGCCAGCCGCGTCACGCCATCTTCGCCAAGCAGAATCGTCTCTGGTTCAATATGGCGGTGAATGACGTCGTGCGCGTGTGCGTGGGCCAGGGCGCGGCAGATCCCGATCAATACGTCTAGCCGCTCCTCTACGGTCATTGGCGTGCCGTCCAACAAGCGCTGGCGGAGGCTTCGTCCTTCGGCGCCGTCCAGCACTAACACGACGCGCCCCTCATCATCCTCGAAGGCGTCACGCGCCGCGACAATGTTCGGGTGGCTGCCCATGCGCAGCAACGCCTCCGTTTCTCGCATCAATGCCGCTCGCCGGTCAGCGCGTTGCCGTTCACTGAGCAGATAGGGCGAGAGACTGACGACGCGCAGCAGGACTTGAGGGGCAGCAGGCATATTCACACGTTTCGCACGATAAAGCGCCTCACTCCCGTTCTGTTCCAAGAGTTCCTCTACTTCATACGCGCCAAAGCGCAATGGCCCAGAGCGTGGCTGCAACTGCACACCGAGCGCCTGCGTGATGGCGCCGGTCAGGTCAGCGATAGCCTGCGGCTGCTTTTGGCCCTGTGTGGCGTCCAGGAGGAAGGCGACGAGATCTGTCAGCGCAAACGTACGCCGCGCCGCTCCTGCGCTCAGATGCAGCACTTCAGGACGGCTGGCGAGACAGACGAGGGCTTCTGTCCACACCCGTGCCAGCGCAGGGGTCGTATCTACGAGCCGCGATTTGAGGATACGCGCCTTGCGCTCGACCGTGAGTTGTGGCGCTCGACGGGTATTGCCATTGACCAGCCACTCACGCTCGTCACCCAGGATCTGGCCATGCCAGTCCTTCACTTCGATGACATAGACAGCATGCGGCGCGACGACAATGACATCGTACTCGAAGCGCTGACCACCCCGGTCGGCGATCTCGGCGTTCGGCAGCACCAGGTACTGCTGTGGCAGCTGCTCGACCAGCAACTCAACGACGCGCCGCTCGCCCTCGTTCACCGGCGCATCGCTGCCCGTGATCGTTATCAGCCGAGCCATGCTTCCACCTCCTGGATCGCCTGTTCCTCGTACGCATCCGCCTGTTCGCGTAGTTCGAGCGCGCGCTTGGCCTGGATGAGAAGGTGACTTGGAAGATTAGGAATGCAAAGAGCAGATAGCCCTTCAGGATTCAGTTTTGGAATTGACGTGCCATACGAGGTTCTCAACAATGTACGATGACCAATCTCACTGCGTAGAAAAGAGAAAACCCTCGCAGTTTGCACTTCCTCAGGGAATGTAATGACCATCAAGTCTTCAGAAGCTGCCCATCCATTCATTCTTTTCCCCACATATGCAGGTCTTCCAAGGAGACCGTATCGTTGCCCGGACCTTTGTACAAGTATTTGGCCCGCATAAACGAACGAATGTGCTTTCTCTGCTTCAAGCGTCATGAGATACTGCCTAAAAGGCACACGCACCTGGTATACATCGATGCCTGAAACGAAGGGCACGCCGCGCTTGGCAAATACCCGCTTCGCTGTGCCAGCTCTAGTAACGTTTCCTATCTGGCCAAGAGGAGTTCCATCAAGGGCTGTTGACTCGACTGCCCATCCGGTGTGATGAAACGCATCAAGCCGATAAGTAAGTGTCGAGCGACGGGCAATGCCTGTAGCCTGCGCATGATCGTGGCTGCTCGGCATCGGCCTAGCCAACTCATCGAAATAGCCAGCCGCCTCGTCGAGCAGGTGGCTGGCCTCGGTGCGCGCCTTCGCCGCTTGCGTCACAAGTGTGTGGATGCGCGTCTGAAACACAACGTCTGGAATCGGCACTGGCAAATCAGCGATATGCTCCCGCTCGATGTGCTGCACGACGTTGCCGTACGTCTTCTGACGGATCATCGCCTGTGCAGGCGCCGACGAGAGAAAGGCAAAGAGGTAACCCGGTTGAATCTCCGTCTGATAGGGTACGGCGCGCATAACGTGTTGCGAGGCTGCAAGCCCTGCAAATTCAGGACGTACAAAGGCTGTGCGGCCAATAGTGCCTGAGCAGGAAATCAATGTCCAACCTTCTTCAATCAACAAGGTAGTGATCTGAGGTGTATTAGTACGCGAGAGGTAAGGAATGCCGACCAAATCAGCGAGAAGAATATCTGAGCTACTCAAAAACATCACGCCTCGTTGAGGATCACGGACATACGTCCGAGCAAACCGAGGACCATTAAAAATATTCGCAACGGCATCAAGCCTACGCCAGCCCCAGGGATGATGCAGGCGAATGTGATCGCGCGCGGCGAGGCCGCCGCTGGCGTAGGTCGCTGCATCGAGGCGCAATCCCTCTTCATGCGCCCAATTGCTGCGCCCGATGAAGACGCTGGCGCCGGTTTCTGCGTCTGCCATTGGGTGACGTAGTGCGCTGTCAACCTTTTCTGATGTCGAGTTGAGGTTACTGTTTAGCATACTGCCCGCCCTTCAGCAATCGTAAGAGTTGGTGCACGTCCTTGCTCGACCCAAGTCCGATATGTCCGCGCGATAATTGGCAGATCATCCGCTTTCTGTCTGCGCCGTAGCGATCGCGCCTCCGTGATCTCATGCCCATCGCGCAACACGGCTAATTCTACCTCGTAGTTCTCGTACAGTTCGTAGCCATCAGCATCGCGTCGATAAACCTGACTGCCGCGACGGTCATGTCCCACGAACTCAGCTACTGCCATGAAGATTGGATAGTCCTCCTCACCGCCCGCATTGACCTCCTGCCGCGTCTTCTTCTGCAGCAGTAAGAGCGATGCTTGCACACCTACCTGTGGCAGGAACGCTTCCACTGGCAGATCAATCGAGCCCAGCACTCGGGCATGCCGCAGAATCCACGCGCGGATATATTCGTTGCCAGGATTGCCCAGGATGCCGTCTGGCAAAACGATTCCCATGCGCCCGTCTGGTTTGAGCCATTGCATACAACGCTCGATGAAGAGGATCTCTGGAGGCATCTTCGCTCGTATGGTGCCCTCTTGCATCACCCACACGCCATCCGCAGTCTTTGTCCATTGGTGGGCAAGATCATACCCTTGGAGCACCGTGGGATCGTCAATGGGAATCTTTGCCCCGAAGGGTGGATTCGTCAGCACCACATCAAACGTCTCGAACCCCAACTGTTCCGCGCCGCGAAACGCCTGAGTGGCGATGGCGGTTGCCGTCACCTCTAGGCTATTGGCGACGTAGAGATTGCCGCGCCCGTCATTGTTGAGCACCATATTCATCTTCGCCGCTCGCTGTAGTTCAGGATCCAGATCCACGCCAAAGAGACATTCCTGCGCATGGCGCGCGGCGTCCGCAAGGATATCACCGCGATTGCGCAGGCGACGTAATGCGGCGGCTGTAGGTGTGGCGAGCGTCTCCTGACCGATCTCCTCGGCGCGTAGACGGCGGAACCGATCCAGGCAGGCGACCAGAAATCGGCCACTGCCACAGGCGGGGTCGAGCACGCGCTCACCTGGCTGCGGCGCTAACATCTCTACCAGCGCCTCCACGACATTACGCGGGGTGAAGAACTGACCCCGCTCGCGCTTCATGGTCGTCGCAACCATCGCTTCGTAGGCCATGCCCTTAACATCCCCCTCAGCGTCAAGGAAGTTGTAGCGGGCGAGCTCGGCAGCGATCCAGGCCAACTGCTTTGGCTCTAGCTCGATCTCATCACCAGGTCGGAAGATGCCAACGAGCGTTGGCTCACGTTTTACCTGTGCGAACACGCCTTTGATGCGCCGGGCGATTTCCTGCTGTCCCTGCGCTTCGGTATGTTCGGTGACGCCCACCCAGAACTGACGGGGATACGCACTGCTGATCCGCAACTGCTGTTCATCGTAGATCTTGGCAAAGATCAGCTTCACTAATTCCGCGAAGGCGCGAGGCGCCGTCATAGATTGATTGCCATAAAGGTAGTCATGGCAGCGTAACACCGTCTCACGCAGGTCCTCGGCAACGGCGACGCGCGCGACTCGGCGATCGGGGCGATCCATATCTTCCAGAGTTTCGCCATTGCCGGGGAAGTCGGAAAGTTCCCTGAACTCCGATTCGAGTGGCCCTACGATTTTGCGGTAATACGCCACATCTCGGCCATTGGTCCATAGGCCGAATTCGCAGGATACTACAGCGTCAAGCAGATCTTTGAGCAACTCCACGCCGCGTATTTTGTCAGTTGGCTTCACCATTGGCGCCTGTACGACGACCAGGCGTTGTGCATGCTCCAGGGTATGTGGCGCTCCTTGCGTGAAGACCACCAAATCAGCAACTTTCGTACGCCGTTTGCCGTTGATCGTAGTCGGTATGGCTGCATCACGCCCTATCATTTCAAGGGGAAAGCGATATTCGCTGGCAAGCACATGGATCATACGCTGCACGGTGTATTCTTTATCAGTCTGCTTGCGCTCTTCACCGGTCAGAATGTCTACAAGTGTGTCGGGCTGTTGATCCGGCGCCTCGTGGGCGTCTTCGTCCTCGACGTAGTCTGTCGTCTCATCGATCATACGCCCTCCACTCCTGTATTCTAGTAGCTTCGATAAGTTGTTCGGCCTGGCCACTTCATCGAAAGCGAGTTCACCACATCCGCTGGTCGGAGAAGGTCTCAGCTGTGTTGTTCAGCTATCGTACTCTTCATACGTGTTCGTGGTCAATCGTTCCATGTACCGGGGTCTCCGTGATGAAGGGAGAACGTGGTCAGCAAGTAAACGCACTGACTCTCCTCCGTTGCAGTCGGTAGGTGGTGCGCAACCGAAACTCACTTGGTGACCACCTACGCTTGTACCGCTTGCTCACCGCCTGAGCCAATCGAGCTTCCCACTTCATCAGGGAGACCTATGTACCGCGCGAGGTACCTGTGTGGCTAAACGACCTGGTGCCCTGCATCAGGCGCGTGGTGCGCAGCTCCTTTGGTGAGACACGCCAAGGCTATGACGTCAGCAGTGTGACGTTGGTATTAGTCACCCAGTCGAAGCAACCTCACTGGCGCGCGCCACTGGTTCCAGGGAAAACGCATACAATAGACTGGAGGATGAACCAGTAATACCCGCTGCACACGTTCATTGGAAGTCAATGCGCCGAACACTTGTGACATCACGGCGGTTCTTTCTATGTTGGCGTGTCGAAAGCGTCACACTCCTGGGCGCTGTACCCGACAGCGAACGACGATGGTGGTCTCCTGCCACACGCATAGTCCTCCTCACGGTCTCCTATGCCATCGTTTATGCCAGCTTGCTATGCCAACCTAGGAGACGGTTCATCTCGGTTTGTGAGGTTCATACTCAGCTCTTTGAGATCCCCCTCAATTTTCATGAGAACTAGTTACTCCGTTGATGGAGGCGGGTCGAGCACCAGTGCATCCCCAGGGGTGATCTGCAGCGCACGGCAGATGCGTTCCAAGACGTCCAGATCGATGCGCTTCGTACTTCCCCGCATCATACTGAGCGCCGTGTTGAGCGCAATTTGTGCCTCGTTCGCGAGTGTCGCTGTTTTGTACCCTCGCGCCTTGGCAAGTTCACCGATCCGATTCTTGATCGCAATACCAGCTGCCCCATCTCCCTGGTTCCCACGTTGTCCCGCGTCGCCCGTCGGTGAACCTTGGCGCACCTGCCCTGCTCTTGTCTCCCGTGTCTCCCGTTTCTTTCGTGAGATCAGGATACTCGTTGGAGAAGGACACTTACCCCTTGCCCCTGGGTACTGCTTCTAGTGTACGTAGTCCTCGATGAGCTGTCAAGTAGTCGAGTTCTCTGCTACGCGACTACTTGACAAGTCGAATAGTTGATGGCACTGTGTGAGGAAGGGTAGGGACGGCGCAAGAGTGTTTCCTCCTAAAAACAGCTTTCGCGTCGAAGTCTCATGTCGAAATCTCATTGAGAAGGGGAGTTTTAGTACGTAGAGGGCGCTAGTCGGTGCGATGAGTGTTTGCTCTTGACTTGGACTGCTCGGCGAGATGACCAGCAATGACCAGCAAGGGAAAGTAAAAAGTAGAGGATCACCCTTGAATGAACGATACCAGGTACACATCACTATAATTTGGGAGCGAACCATCGAAGAGGATTCCCGCGAGGAGGCGCACGCCGATGGAGCAAACGAAATCGAGTCCATGTCGCCCTCTGGAAGCGACACGGGGATTGGCTCGACGACGCCCTACGCCGAGCAAAACATCACTTAAACATCGCCTAATGGAGCGAACATCAACGCGAACCTTCTGCCCGTAGCGAGAAGGGATGAAACCGATGGATCTCGATGATCTGCTAGCGATCTGGCGGTGGCAAGGCATCGATCCGGTGATCGAGACGCCACCTACCTGAGCTGCGGTGTGGGAGCGCGCTCGCGCTGCCGAGATTCCGTTGGGACGGCTGCTGGTGGTGAAACACCCGCTGCGTCCCAACATCGGCGGAACGTTCAACTCGACCACCCACGACATCTGGGTCTGGTATGACACCCGCGATACGACCGACGCAGGTGCGCAGTCGGGGGGGGGGGGGCCACCCCCCCCCCACCGCGGGAAATAAGAGACACACCACCCCCGCGGGAGGGCCCCCGGCCCCCACCAGAGACCCGGGGGGGCGCG
>VFSW01005142.1_pt1 | contig 19400 bp, 16 predicted proteins | sample 5358111 | NCBI WGS metagenome assembly VFSW01 (sample SAMN11554181, study PRJNA540505) | mine drainage metagenome | isolation source: sediment from site ElyBrook_90M | place: USA: Ely Copper Mine, Vershire, VT | collected 2017 | reverse complement strand
CCCCCACCCAGGCGCCGCCAGCGACGCCAGTGGGCGCGGTGGACGGGCCTTCGTCAGGCCCCGGGCAGCCGGGAGCCGCGGGCGCGCCGGGAGACGACCAGGTGACCCAAACGACGACAGCGCCGACGAACGCTGAACGGCCGGTGGAGACAACGCACGTGCACCAAGTGGCGCCGGAGTTGGCCAGCAGCAGGATCAATACAACGCCGGTGGATGCGCCCGCGGGCGCGCCGTTGCATCCTGAGGAGAAGACGCCGGACCCTCCAAAGGCACCGCAGCAGACTAGTCCTGAGATTGGATCGGGACTGGCTGAGCACATCACCATTGACGACTTCGCCAAGGTGGAGCTGCGGGTAGCACAGGTGCTGGTGGCGGAACGGATTCCCAAGGCCGACAAACTGCTTCGGCTGGAGGTGGATCTGGGGTATGAGAAACGACAGATCTTGGCGGGAATCGCGCAGCATTACGAGCCAGAAAAGCTGATCGGGCGGAAGATTGTGATTGTGGCGAACCTGGCTCCGCGGAAGATGCGGGGACTCGAGTCGAATGGGATGCTGCTGGCGGCTTCGCTTCCGGATGGGGCTCCGGTACTGGCCGGATTTCTGGAAGACGTTCCCCTGGGAGCACGGCTGAAGTAGGGGTCGAGCGCCGGGAAATCCATACGCATGAATCGCTCATGATGACGATTGGTTGGCTTCCGATGAGGCAATTCTGAATGAGCGTGGGTAAGCAAGCCTGGATCTGAGAAGGTGCTGCTTGACTTTGACGAGAGGGAACCTGGAAGCGAATCTGCCGGCGACCAAGGGCGTGGCTAGAAATGGCCGTCGTCGATACCTCTGTGATGATCGATTACCTGGCCGGGCGCGCGAACGTTCAGACGGAGTGGCTGGATGGGCGGATAGACTTGCAACGGATCGGAATCACGAGTTTGACCTTGAGCGAGATTTCGCAAGGCGTCCACGGCGAAGAAGACTTTGACGAAACTCGCGAAGCGTTGAAACGCTTTGCGATCAATGAGACCAGACGTGAGAAACTGGCTGTCGCTTCCGCGCGCAATGATCGGAGACTGCGTACGATGGGCCTGACGATTCGCAATACAACCGACAGCTTTGTTGCGACATTCCGCGTTGAGGAAGGTCACTTTCGGTTGCACAATGACCTGGATTTCGATGCCTCCGAAGTTCATTTGGGACCGAAGGTCATGTACCCCCCGGCGAGACATCCGAACTGACAAACATTTGAAACGTGAGGCTACCTTGCTGATTGATTCGCATGCGCACCTGGATAGCGAGAGGTACTCCGACGATCGGGCTGAGATGCTGGAGCGCGCCTGGCGGGGGTGTGTGGGGGCGGCGCGGGCCATCGGCATAGGCGAGGGGCCAGGGGAGATGCACCGGGCGCTGGACTTCTGCCGGGAGTTCAATGCGCGGCCGGAGAGCGGGGTGTGCCTGCCGCGGCTTTATGCAAGTGCCGGGATTTATCCGCACAACGCGCCGGAGGCAGACGATGCGGCGCTGGCGAAGCTGGATGGGCTTCTGGGGGAGCCGGAGGTGATTGCCTGCGGCGAGGTGGGACTGGACTACTACCACGAAGGCGCGGCGCACCAGGTTCAGCGCGAGGGGCTTGTGCGGCAGCTTGAGATTGCAGCGAAACGGAAGCGGCCGCTTCTGATCCATTGCCGGCCCAAGGATGGGGCGACCGATGCCTGGGAGGATCTGTTCGAAGTTCTGGAGGCGCACTGGCGGGGCACGGGGCTGGGCGGCGTGATGCACTGCTTTGGCGGAGGGTGGGAGCAGGCGCGAAGGTCGCTGGACCTCGGGTTTCTGATTTCATTTGCGGGGAACATCACGTATCCCAAGGCGCAGCCGTTGCGGGATGTGGCGGCGCGAGTGCCGTTGGATGGAATGCTGGTGGAGACGGACGCTCCGTGGCTGGCTCCGGCGCCGTTGCGCGGCAAGCGGAACGAGCCGGCGCTGGTGGCGCACACGGCGCAGATCCTGGCGGGGTTGAAGGGCGTGTCGGCGGATGAAATTGCAGCAGCGACGACCAAAAACTTCTTCCGGTTGTTTCCGGGCATTTCCCCAATGCGCGCTGGATAGGTAAGATTCGTGATTGGCGAAAATTCCCAGGCAAAATGCCGGGGTTAATTTCGATGCGGCAGAAGCTATTTGGGAAAATGCGCCATGGTTGCGGCCTGACGTGGGAAACTGGAAGAGGGTAGTTGGCCGGGGGGGTGTGGGACCGGCACATTGAGGAACGTATGGCGCAAGAGAATTCGTTTGACATCGTGAGCAAGATCGAGATTCAAGAAGTGCGGAACGCGATCGACCAGGCTCTGAAGGAGATTCGCCAGCGCTTTGACTTGAAGGATTCACATTCCGAGATCAACTTGACGGAGGGCGACAAGGAGATCCAACTGGCTTCGGCGGGCGAGTACAAGCTGGAGGCGGTGAAGGAGATCCTGGGGCAGAAGCTTGTGAAGCGCGGCGTGTCGCTGAAGAATCTCACCTATGGGAAGCTGGAGCCTGCATCGGGGCAGAGCGTGCGCCAGAAGATAACTCTGCAGCAGGGGATCCCTACGGACAAGGCCAAGGAGATCGTTCGCCTGGTCAAGGACTCAAAAAAGAAGGCGCAGGCGAGTATTCAAGGCGATACTGTGAGAGTATCCAGCAAAGACCGTGATGAGTTGCAGGCCATTATTGCCCTGCTGCGTGGGAAAGACCTGGGTGTGGAACTGCAGTTTACGAACTACCGCACGAACTGAACGAAACCCGGCGGCCGGGGCGCTTCCCTATGCGGCAAGCCGGGATTTGGAATGACAGGAACGAGAACCGGAGAACATTGAGCACACTGGCGATAGCGACGGCGAGAGAGGTCTTCGATCTGCTGCGGGATGATCTCGTAGCGATCGAGCAGGAGTTGGGCCGAGACGCCGCCTCCAGCGTAAGCACGATCACGGAAATTGCGGAGTATCTTCGCGGGGGCGGGGGTAAACGCATTCGGCCTTCCCTGCTGCTGCTGGCCGCCCACGCAATGGGCTACTCGGGCCCGGGGGCTATCCGGCTGGGCACGGTGGTGGAGATGGTGCACACGGCTACGCTGGTTCACGACGACATTATCGACGGAGCGGACACGCGGCGCGGGCGGCCTTCGGCTAATACGACCTGGGGCAACGAGAAGTGCGTTCTGGCCGGCGACTGGCTCTATATGCAGGCTTTCAGGGTGGCGCTCGAGGAGAAGAACCTGCGCGTGCTGGACCTGCTGATCGGACTGACGCAGCAGATGGTCGAGGGCGAGCTGCTGCAGATTCAGAAGCTCGGCAAGGCGGTGTCAGAGGCTGAGTACTACGATCTGATCTTCCGCAAGACGGCGTGCCTGTTTTCGGTTTCGATGCGGCTGGGTGCAGTGCTGGCCGGAGCCTCTGAGGCGGACGAGGCCAAGCTTGCGGCCTATGGGCGCGCGGTGGGACTGGCGTTCCAAATAGTGGACGACGTGCTAGACCTGACGGCAACGGAAGAGGTGCTGGGCAAGCCAGTGGCCAGTGATCTGCGCGAGGGTAAGGCGACGCTTTCAGTAATCCACTCCGCCGACCACGGGACGGCCGCCGACCGCCAGGCGATTCAGCGAGTGCTTGACGATCGCAGCTTTGAGAACGTGAGCCGGCAACAGATCCAGGAGATCCTGGTGCGGAATGGATCGGTGGAGTATGCCATGACGGTTGCCGACCGCTACGCCGAGCAGTCGCGGCAGGCTCTCGCTCCCCTGCCCGAGTCGGAGTTCAAGCGTGCCCTGCTCTGGGTGCCGGATTTTGTAGTGGCGCGGGAAAAGTAGCTTAATCTAAAGCGGTTCGGCGATGTTTTTGCGGAACAATCAAACGGACGCGGGGGGCATCGCCAACCATCCCATAGTGGATGCCGACCCTTGTTGGATCATGCTGCGCGGATCAAGATGGATCATTCTATCACACAATAAAATATGAGTCTTTGCGCGATCAACTTTTGTTCCGAGTGCACTGGCGCATATTCTTCATTTCAACATGGCCCAAACTCACAATAGACCTGCCGGCATTACCATTCTTGCGTCCGCGTTCGTATTGATCGGTTGCGCCGGTACGATCGCTTTCCCGTTTTTCGCATTTTCCGACGACATGATGATGCTCGGTAAGATCTTTCTTGGCCCAATCTTTCATTCCGAAGTCCGGATCCATATCGTCACTTATCTGATTTGTTATGCGTGGTATCTGGTTTATGTCGCGTATGCCGTTCTTGGTTTTGGGCTGTGGAAGCTGCGGAACTGGGCGCGCAAGAGCGTGCTCTCGATATTGGCGGTTGCGGTGGGGATTGGTGTCCTCGCTTTGCCGCTCATCGTGCAGCCGTTTTCCATGGCAGTTTCGATCATGATCGGCTGTGTTCTCCCTGTGGCATGGGTGGCCTGGTACCTGATGCGCCCACGTGTTCGCTATGCGTTTGGAGATTGGCACGCGAGTTCTGAGATGCCTCCCGCTCTTTCAATGCGGGGGATGATTGCGGCGGGGTTCGCGGCAATCTCAATTTCGGTGGGATTGTTTTTCTGCTCCACCCTCGTCGCGGAGGAAGCAATGGTGCATTCATCCGGGGTGTACCAGATGACATTGGACGCGGCGCAGGATTCGGCATGCCTTTCGGACGAGTTGGGTGTGCCGATCAGATCCGGGCGGATAATGTCTGGCAGTTTCAAGGAGAACGACTCGGAGGGGGCTGCGGCATTCAAGGTTCCGATTCGCGGTCTGAAAGGTAACGGAAACCTGGAGGTAATGGCGGAGAAGCGCGAGGGCAGCTGGAGTATCAAGTCCCTGGTTCTGGTGCGCAACTCCAAACGAACTCAGATTGTCCCTGAGGAGCCTACGTCGGGTTGCGAGTGACTCTGGTGATAGAGCATTTTCGATCCGATAGCTGCCTGGTTTCTTCAAAGAGCGGAATCGACGAAACGTCGGCGCCGAGATCAGCCGTTTTCCATCAGCCTTCGCAGGGCCGCGGCGTATTGATCCGGGAGGGGCATCTTGTTCAGGTCGGAGTCGCAAACGACGTGGACGGTTTCGCCTTCGGCCAGAACCTTATGCTCTTCGCCTTCCGGGGCTTTGCGCAGGATGCGGTAGGCGAATTTGAGGACTGATCCGCGGAGGAGCGAAGGGCGGGTCTCGATGAGGATCTCGTCGTCGTAGCGGGCGGGGGCGCGGTAACGGCATGTGGCCTCGACGACCGGCAGGATCAGCTTGTGATCGATCTCCATTTGGCTGTAGGCGAGGCCTAGGGAGCGGAGCAGCTCGACACGGCCAATTTCAAACCACACCAGGTAGTTGGCATAGTAGACAATGCCCATCTGGTCGGTTTCGGCATAGCGCACCCTCTGGGGGGTGATTACAGGCATGGGTAAGGCTCTCTTCGATCAGTGTTCAAGGGACATTGGTCAGGGATCAGTGAACAGTGGTCAGTAGCTTACGGCAAAAAACTGACAACTAGAGACTGAACACTGACCACTGTTTTTAAGGCTTTACGTGAGTGAAGATGGGCAGCTTGGTGACGTCGTTGAAGATGATGAAGGCGAAGAAGACCACCAGGACGACGAAAGCGGCCTGGTAGATGCGCTCCTTCACGTTGTGGCTGATATCGTGGCGCAACACGCTTTCAATGAGCAGCAGAAGAATGAGTCCGCCATCGAGGATGGGGAATGGCATGAGGTTGAGAATTCCGAGGTTGATGCTGATGGCGGCGGCCAGACCGAATTTGGGCAGCCAGCCTTTCATTTCAGCGGCCTGACCGGCCATGCGCGCAATGCCGACGGGACCGGAGAGCTGGGAGACGGCGACCTTGCGCGTGAAGAGGCGGCCCAGCACCTCAACGATGAGGGTGGAGTTATCGACGCAGAACTCCCGGGACTGGGCGGCGGCCTTTCCGAAAGGAAGCGGATCGGTACGCAGCGGTGTGCCGACAGCTTGGAATCCGAGCTTCCAGCCGGTATCAAGCTTGGCGGGCTGAGCTTCGAGGTTCAGGTGCTGGCCATTGCGGAGCACGCCGAGAGTGAGCCGGGCGCCCTGGCCGTTCTGCATGTAAGCCAGCAATGTGGAGACAGTATGAAAAGGACGGCCGTCCACGGACTCGATCGCGTCGCCGGCTTTGAGGCCGGCTCTTTCAGCCGGGGTGCCAGGCTGGACTTCCTCGACGCCGATGGGGCCGGGCATGTATTGAGGCAGAATGCCGGCATCGCTGAAGTCAAACTCCTGCCCCTTTCCCAATTGCGGGATGTGAAGAGAAAGCTGGAGGGTCTTTCCGGCGCGATCGACCGTGATAGGGACGGTCTGGTCGAGGTTCATTGAGGCGCGGTTGCCCACCTGCATCCAGTCTGGATTGTCGACGGTATCGAAGCGGCGGATCACGTCGGATGGCTCAAGGCCAGCCTGCGCAGCAGCCGAGCCGGGAACGACCCATTCGATGGTGGTGGAGTCGACCACATATTTGGGAACTTCATTAAAGACGCTGAAGTAGAAAAGCATGAGCAGGAAGGCCAGGATGAAGTTGGCCACGGGACCTGCCACGCCGATGAGCATACGCTGCCAGCGGGGGTGAGCGGTAAAGGCCCCTGGGTCTTCATCGGGCCGTTCCGCGGAGCTGTCTGCCGGGCCGCTGATCTGATCGGGGGTTTCGCCGGTCATTTTGACATAGCCGCCGAGGGGCAGGAGGCAGACTTTGTAGTCGGTGTCGCCTCGTTTGATTCCGAACAGGCGGGGTCCGAATCCCACGGAGAAGGACTCAACACGAACGCCGCAGAGCTTGGCGACGGCGAAGTGTCCGAACTCGTGCACCACAACCATGACGCCGATAAGGACGATGAAAGAGACGACAGCTACAACGACTTCGTGAAGATTCTGCATAGATTAGACGTTCATTCCCTCGGCGCCGATCCACGAACCCGACCTACCGAAGCAGGTTGCGAGCCGTTTGACGCGCCTGCCGGTCCGCGGCGAGCACCTCGGCGATGGTTGCCGGATGCGCCTCCGGCGTGGAGGCGAGCACCCTCTCAATTGTATCCGGGATTCCGGTAAACGGGATGCGGCGATCGAGGAAGGCCTCGACAGCTATTTCATCGGCGGCGTTGAGAGCGATGCAGTGCGCACCCCCCTTCTCCGCAGCCTCAAAGGCCAGGCGGAGACAGGGAAACCGTTCATAATCAGGTTCTTCGAAGTCGAGATGGCGCAGCGCAGCTAGGTCGAAGGTGAGCGAAGAGGCGGGACGTTCGGGGTAAGCAAGAGCGTAAAGGATGGGCAAGCGCATGTCGGTGACGGAGATCTGGGCCAGGATGGAGCCATCCACGTACTCCACCAGCGAGTGAACGGTGGACTGAGGGTGGACCGTTACCCGAACCTGGCTAGGCGAAACGTCGAAGAGGCGGCAAGCCTCGATGACCTCCAACCCCTTATTCAGCATGGTGGCGGAGTCGATGGTGATGCGGCGGCCCATGACCCAGGTTGGATGCTTGAGTGCCTGTTCGGGTGTAATGCCGGGGAAACGGTCAAGGGGCGTCTGGCGGAAAGGGCCGCCGGATGCTGTGAGCCAGATGGTCTTGACCTCGGCGTGGGAGCCTACGCGCAAGCACTGGTGGACGGCGTTGTGCTCGCTGTCGATGGGAAGGATGGGAACGTTGCGCAGGCGGGCCGCGACGGTGAGGATTTCTCCGGCGGCGACCATGCACTCCTTGTTCGCCAGGCCGACGGGCTTACCGGCAAGGATTGCGGCATGAGTTGCCTCAAGGCCAGACACACCAACGATGGCGGAGACCACGAAGTCGGAGTCGGGCAGGGTGGCGCAGGCAACGGTGCCCTGTGTTCCATGGACGACCTCAATCCCGGTGATGCCGACTTGTTTGAGGCGCTGTTGAAGCTGGGCGGCGAGGTCTTCCGTAGCGAGCGAGACCATTTGCGGGCGCCAGCGGGTGGCTTGGATGCATGCCTCGTCGATGTTGAATCCGGCAGCCAGGGCGGCGACAGAATAGCGGTCGGGGAACTGCTCAACGATGGAGAGGGTGCTTTGTCCGATGGAGCCGGTGGATCCGAGAATGGAGATTCGTTTCAATGGATAAGGTCCAAAGGCGACGAGGACTCTTCTCAGCTTTGATGGAGCTTTGAACCCTGCTCACCAAACGCCAAAAACCGGCTTCATCCCCGAAGGAGATTCCTTTCAGATGCCTGCATTCCCTCAGCGGCTGATGCCGGGCCGCTTAGGATGCCTTTTCGGCGCGACTGGAGTCGTGTCGTTTCAAAACCGCCGCCGAGTCAGGATACCGAATTCAAGGTCGATGTATGTACCACGCAAAGAGCGACTTGGACGAACGAAAAAACAAACTAGAACCGCTGGTGAATAAGTTGAGCGTACCACAGGACCGGGGCGGCGAGGAGCAGAGCGTCGACACGGTCGAGGACGCCGCCATGACCGGGCAGCAGGGTGCCGGAGTCCTTGACGCTGGCTGAGCGCTTGAGGGCGGATTCGGCAAGGTCGCCGACCTGGGCGGCAATGTTGACGATGACGGCCAGCCCCAGCCAATACCACCAGACTTCGTCCGCGTAGGAGAGCTTTACGTAGTCCCACCGGGCGAGAAAGTTGGACAATTCAAGCAGGCCGGCGGCGACGAGCACGCTTCCGGCGATGGAGGCGATAGCGCCCTCCCATGATTTTCCGGGGCTAAGCGTGGGAGCCAGCTTATGACGGCCCCAGGGGCGTCCGACATAGAGAGCCGCAGTGTCCCCCGCCCACACCACAAAGAGGAGAAACACCACAAGCGACGGTCCGTTGGACTGTTCACGCAGGGCGGGGAGCGAGACGAGGGTAAACCCTGTGTAGAAGAGGCAGAAGATGGAGTTGGAGGCATCCGGAATCATGCGCGAGACCGGGCATAGAAAGGTGCAGTAAACGATCAGGCCAAGGCACAGAATGCCGAGGATGGGGGCCACCTGATCGGGCCATTGATAGCTTGCTGCGAAGAGCGCAAGGATGGCCACAACGACGGCAATGCGCGGTGGATTGGCCCCGCTGTGCCTCGTCAGGCCCAGATACTCCCAAGCAGCAAGAGCTGCCACCAGAGCCGCAGCGGCGGTGAACAGGCCCTGCCATCGGGGGCCTAGAAACACGAGAACGAGGACCAAAGGGATCAGGATTACAGCCGTAAGTACGCGTTTCATTCAGGGATGAGGATACACCGCTGGGGAGAGGCGAGATGTCTTTGATCGGAATTCGGGATCAGTTAGCGGCGATCTTGACGCGTTCGGCTTCTTCGTCGACGACACCGACGCTGTCACTGAGTCCGCCGAAGCGGCGCTCGCGGCGCTGGAAGTCGGCAATGGCCTCAAGCAAATGAAGGCCGCGGAAGTCGGGCCAGAGGCGCTCGGTAACGAAAATCTCTGTGTAGGCAATCTGCCAGAGGAGGTAATTGGAAATGCGCATCTCGCCGGAGGTGCGAATAAGCAGGTCGGGGTCGGGCATGTGAGAGGTATAGAGGTGGCGGTGGATGTCCTCTTCGGTGATGCGATCCGGGGAAAGGTTCTTCTGCTTCATCTCCGCGGCGAGGGCACGAAAGGCGTCTACCATCTCGGAGCGGCCTCCGTAGTTGAGCGCGAGGGTAAGGGTGGTGCCGGTATTGCGCGCTGTGGCGTCGGCTGCCCAGGACATCTTGTCCTGAACCTCGGGTGGCAGCTCGCGGGTGCGGCCGATGTAGCGGATGCGGACGTTGTTGTCCATCATGCGCTGGAGGTTGCTCTCGAGATAACTCTTAAGCAGGCGCATGAGGAAGTTGACCTCGGCGCGGGGGCGACGGAGGTTGTTCTCGAGCGAGAAGGCGTAGAGGGTGAGCCAGGGGAGACCGATGCGGGAGGCGGTTTCAGTGACGAGTTGGACGCTCTTGGCTCCCTGCTGGTGGCCGAGGAAGCGCTTGAGCGATCGGTGGCCGGCCCAGCGGCCGTTGCCGTCCATAATAATGGCCACGTGCTGGGGTAAGCTCTCCAGTTTGAGCGTCGCATAAACTGCGCGCTCCTCCGGGGTGAGCTCATGGATACGCAACGTGCCTGCAGGATACAAAATTAACCCGCCTCTTGAACTGGACCTGAAGTCGCTTTGCGCGGCTGCCAGGTTGGCGCCTGTCAAAACTTTGACGCCCAAAAGTTAACATCCGTTGCCGGATTCGCGGCGATCAAGGCACACGGTAAACATCCCGCGCCGTCTTTTCCAAACTCGGCCGCCGGGAAGACGTAGCAACATCGACCGTAGCACAACCAACTATGCGCCGCAACGGCGCGCGCGGACATAGGATGCAGAGTCCAGACCAGAATGGGAAAAACCAACCTGGGGAGGATGGTCCGTGGCGCCGGCAGTGATCCACGGGCTCAGGCGGTGCGCCGCTGGCCGGTTGCTTTATCGCGCAAGGTACCGTAAAAAAGGGTTCGCTGCAACGAATCCAGGTGGGGCAGCAGAGCCGCAATCTCCGCGAGGAACGGGTCGGAGAGGATCGACGCCACCTCTTCATCGCGACGGCTGCGCGTATCCCGGACGAGTTGGCAGACATCCACTTCAAGGGCCTCTGCCAGGCGCTCGAGCGAACCGAGGGTGGGGATTGCCTTGCCGTTTTCGATTTTGGAGATGTAGGTGCGTGGAACCTGCATGCGTCCGGCCAACTGCCGCTGGCTCAAGTGACGCGCACGGCGGATGTCACGCACCTGCCCGGCCACCTGCAATCCTGCCTCAGCCGTGGCCTGCACGGGGGGGACGGGCACAGGTTGGGGTCCGAGAACCACCGGGTCCTCAATATCAAGGGGTTTGTGGCATCTCCTGCACAGGGAGTTGGTGGTCCGGTACTGGACCAGGGTGCAGTGCTCACAGCGTATGACTTCGCGAGTGTCAGCACTCGCGAGAGCGGGGCTGACAAGGGTGGGTACACTCACAAGAGTGGTTGCCATGGATTGTTCGCGGAGCGCCAGAGCGTGGTCTCCGAGGTGCTTCTCAGCACCGCGACTAGAGCTAATTTGAGGTAGATGAACCATAATTGTCAAGTACGTACTTAGGGTCAACCCTAAGTTTCCCCCATCATACCCCTAAAAACCCTAAAAAAAACGAACCAAATTGTGCAACATGGAGAAATTATGAGCAAAGGTACCCAATTCGGGCGGGAAAATGCTTTAGAGCTATTACGGGAATGGACGCAAGGCGAAAGTCTGCGCAAACATGCGCTGGCGGTGGAGACGTGCGTGGTGGCTTACGGCGAGGCGGAAGCGGAACGGCTGAGCCTGGCGGAAGCGGAGCGCGAGGCGCTGCTGGAACTCTACTCGACCACTGCCCTATTGCACGACTACGACTATGAACGGCATCCATCGCGGGAGGAGCATCCGTTTGTGGGCGTGCGGGAACTGGAGAGGCGGGGATGGCCTGAGGAGATGCGCATCGCCATCCTGGGACACGCGGAGTATTCCGGCGTGCCGCGGGTGACGCACCTGGCGAAGGTATTGTTTGCTTGCGACGAACTGGCGGGATTCCTGACGGCGTGTGCGCTGGTGAAGCCGACCAAGGCGATTGCGGAGGTGGAAGTGGCGGGGGTGCGCAAGAAGATGAAGGATAAGGCGTTCGCGCGCGGCGTAAATCGAGAGGACGTGATCCAGGGAGCAGCGGAACTGGGGGTGGAACTGGATGCGCACATCGCATTCTGCCTGGAAGCGATGAAGAGAAGAGCCGGGGAACTGTGGCTTTAAAGGCCAGGCTATTGGCGGTTGGATTCCGATTGGGGCGCTACGGGCCATGACGGACAGTTGAGTGCGCAAATGAACCCTAGCGAGAGCGACCGGCCTCCCTGCCGCATCAGGAAAAAAGGAGAGATGAATCCGTGCGCTATATTGGGCGCGGGATTTATCTCTCCGATGATCGTTTTCCCAAAATGCCTCGGGGCTCTAGTGGGCGCGGCTGCCAGAGGATGGCGCAGGACCGCCGCCGCCCGAGGGACCTGCACTGACCGACCTGGACCCCATGCCGCCGCCGTTGTAAGAGCCTCCCATGTTGGAGGGTCCGCCACCGAACGAAGACATGCGTGTTGAGGAGGGCATGGGTGACCCACGTTGAATGGAAGCCGCGGCAATGGCGGAGCTGACAGGTCGTCCGTTTGCCGAGACCGAGGTGGGAACGTTGATGTAAACGGCCGTGGAGGCGGTTCCGCGGTTCACTGCGCGCTGCGAGAATTTATTGAGTTTACCCATTCCGTCCCGCGGGATACCGAAACCTGCCGAGTCCTTGCGGAATACGAATGAATTGGCAGAAGCGAGGTCAGAACGAACGAGAGGCCTGAGGTTCACCGCCGCGATGGTGGGTTCGTTTGCGCGAGGCGGGCGAACCGGGGCGACCGGAAGCCGTCGCATTTGGCCACCGTTCGGGCTGGCGGCGCCGTACGCCATGTTGTTCAGGCCGTTCCATCCCCCACCAGGTTGCCAACCCCAGCCGGTGCCGTCACAGAAGGACCAGCTCCCGTAGTGGTAGGGTGTCCATCCCCATGGATAGGGGGAGACCCAGGAGTAACCTGCGCCTTGATAGTAGGCCCAGGCACCATTGGAGTAGGGATCCCATGCGGCGCTGGCGAAGTAGGGACGCCACATGGAGCCGCATCCGCCTGCATCCATGAAGCTTCCGTAATAGGACATGTCGTTTATTCCATACGCATAGGGCGCGCTGGCAACTGCCATGAGAGACGCGGTGCGGGCGTGATATGCGCTGGAGTTCTTGTCCCAGGTGTCGAAGGTGTCGGGCGCGATGTCCTTGGTGACCTTTGGCTGCTCCTGTTCAAGCAATTGGAACTTCACCGTCTTCTTGCGCGGCACATCCATGGTTCCCGAGGGGTCGTTGATGCGCACGGCGCCGTCGAGTACGGCAAGCTCCGCCTCGTTGCCTTTGAGTTGGAGCCGGACATGGCTGGCGGGCGGCAGTTCAATCTTCTGCTGACCAAAGAGCAGGTTAAACGAATTGCTCTGGCCCTTGACCAGGCTCACGTAGGCCGTCCCCTTCAAGACAACGACGGAAGAGGCCGTGGCGCCGGTTGCCATCCGCTCAAGCTGGGGGAACTCCACCATGGAATCGGGCGCGAGCCGGAGGGTGCTGTTGTCTTCAAATTCGACTTCGGCAACGCCCGTCCCGGTCACGATACGGCTCTTCTCGACGATGGGAAGGTTCGTCATCGCCGGCTCAAAACCGCGGCCGATGTTGCGGTCAACCTCGACCGCGCCTTTGACCTCGCTGAGGCGCACGATGCGGACCTTTGAGGTTCGGGGAGGCGAAGCGGCCTGATCTGTAGCCTGGGCGGGAATAGTGGCGGCAAGCAGCAAGACCGAAAGACCGGCTGTCGCGAAGTGAGAGGAGAGTTTAGGCATGTCCGCCTCCTTTTTGGTTATGGCGAACGTTCGTAAGGACTACGTGGGTGATGGAGCGATCTTACAGCGACTGGCTCCCATCGTCTCGGTTTGCCGACAATGCTAGCACGAAATGGACACGGGTGACGAACGAACTTTGAGTGCACTTCGGTACTGCGGGAACGCATGGCTGCGTGGGAACTGGCGCGGATCTTGGACTGATCCGGTTCAGTGGGGCTGGATGAGTCTGGAAGGAGCTATGGCAGAGGATTTTTCGAACGGAGCTCGGCGACGATCTCGGCTGCGGCGGCGCGGGCTTTGATTTCCTGATCGGGTGGGAAGCTGATGGCGCCGACGCGGGCATGTCCGCCGCCGCCGTAGCGCTCACACACCTGGGCTAGGTTGACCATCTTCGCGGGGTCGGCCTTGGTCCAAGGATTGGAGCCGACGGCCACCTTGGTGCGGAAGCTGGACTTGGAGAGGCCGATGGAGTAGGTGGCGTTGGGGTGCAGGTAGTAAGGGATGAACTTGTTGAAGCCCTCGAGCGGGTGGTCGGAGATGTCGAAGAAAATGGTGCCGTCGCGTTCTTCGGCGCGGCTGCGAATCAGTTCGACTGCCTGTTTGTGACGCTCGAGCAGCGGCGGCAGGAGGTCGGCGATGAAGGGCTGAGCGAGCACTTCAGCCAGCGGCATCTCGGTGAGTAGCGGGATGAGGCGGGGAATGAAGAGTGGGTCTTGGGTGGACTCGATGATTAGCGTCAGCTTCATGGCGGGCGCAGCCATTTCGACGGCGGACTCGGGGCTCTCGTAGAGTGCGCCATCGACGATGTCGGCCCAGTGGATGAGCTCAGCCACGGGCGCAGTATCGAAGCCGAAGCGGGCGGAGGCGATGTGGGCCAGGAAACTGGTGCAGGAGGTGTAGTCGGGATCGAAGAACTTGCGGGCGGCGCTTGAGGGGTCCTGCTGGCAGGCGCGGAAGTGTGCCTGGTCCTGAGGGGTGAGGAAGGCCGACTGGTGATGGTCGAACCACCAGGTAATTTTGGGCGATGCCGAGTATTTGAAGTCGACGATGACGTTTTCGTCGCCGGTGAAGTCGCTCTCATTGAAGAGAGCACCGGCGCGATGCACCAGTCCGTGGTACTCATAGCTGGCGCCGGCCGCGATGCACTCACGGTGAAAACGCGTGAACAAGGAGGCTGAGCAAGCTCCGTCGAAACATTTGTCGTGATAAAACACGCGAACCCGCAAAATCAGCCGTCCTCCCGTTGGGGAAAAAACTAAATCCCTGGAACTGTTAAGGATCAAGGGCATGGCTGATTGTGTCAAGGAGCGGAGGTACCGTTGTGAAACAGATGAGTTGGTATACGAGAAACGATGGCCCGCAACCCGACACAGGAGGATCAGGAGTAAGGGGCTGCCATGAAGTTGACGGTGCTCCGCAAGGGTGCGCGGAACTTCCCACACGCTTCCAGCGTAAAGTAAAGTTCAGTAGAATCCTGCACAATTTCCATGTCGTTTTGAAGGAGTTCCATGGAGTCTGAAAACCAGCCGCCGCTGCCCGAGGTACCGCCCACGGAGGCAGTCGAGCAGTCTCCTGCGCCTGAGCTTCTTACTGTTATCCCCGCCGATCCCTGGGAGACGCGTGCAATGGTCTGGATGTTCTGGGGCGAACAGGGCTTGCGAGCTGGCTGGTCCGTGGTGGTCTTTGCGCTCCTGTTTGCTGTTTTTGCCGCAGGGGTGGGTTTCACATTCTTCCGTCTTCACCTGGTCAGCGGGAGGAACAATTTCTCGGCATCTTCAGCGTTCTTTGGGGAACTGGTGAGCTTTCTGGCAATGGTAGGCGCGGCGGCGATTGTGGCGCTGATCGAGCGACGCGGAAGTCCTCTGGCATTCAATCTGGCGGGGTCTAGGCGTTTGTTTCACTTCCTGTCGGGACTGATGGCGGGATTTGCGGCACTTTCAGCGCTGATCGGCGGACTCGCGTGGGGCTGGTGGCTGCATTTTGGGCCGGTTGCCCTTACCGGCGCGGAGATCCTGAAGTTTGGGGCGCTTTGGGCGGCAGCCTTTGTGCTGGTGGGATTTGTGGAAGAGGGGATGTTTCGCTGCTATCTGCAATTCACATTGACGCGAGGGATCAACTTCTGGTGGGCGCTCGGCTCGATTGGTGCGATCTGCATCGACCTGGTGTTGCGGGGCAAGGGCAACGGAATCTGGGGCGGCTACATGATTGCCTTGATGGGATTGGCTCCCTGCCTGTGGCTGCACGTGAAAAAGACGCCGAGTTCGAGTTTCTGGCAGGCGGCCTGGGTCACGTCGACTCTGTTCGGTTTTGTCCACACCGGCAACAACGGGGAGAACTGGATCGGCATCTTTGCGGCGGCAGCGATTGGTTTCGTCTTTGTGGTAAGCGTGTGGGTCACGGGATCAGCGTGGTGGGCGATTGGCTGCCATGCGGCATGGGACTGGTCGGAGACCTACTTGTATGGCACTGCCGATAGCGGCAACGTGGCCACTGGACATTTCCTGACGACTTCAGCCGCGGGCAGCACGCTGTGGAGCGGTGGCGCGAACGGCCCGGAGGGCAGCCTGCTGGTGTTGCCCGTTGTACTGCTTCTGCTGCTGGTGTTGCTGGTGCTTCGACGGAGAGGTGCAGAGGATACTGGCGCCGCTGTGGGAGCCGGTGTCGCCGTCTAAACACGGCAGCTAAAATACTGGCGCGTGGTGCAGAGGATTCCGGGAGGGTATTCTGTTGGTTGAACGATGGCCAACCCTGACGCTCCAGGCTACACATCCATACAGACGTCAACGCGCTTAATCAACTGGCGCCAAAGACGGTGGGCGCGAGTGTTACTGAGCTCGCTTGCTGGACTTGTTCTGGCCGGCGTGCTGGTGATTGGGCTGGCCTTGCTTTGGCTGCGCTCGGCGGCCCATTCCGCGCTTCCGGTGGTGGATGGAGACGTGCACATCAGCGGATTGTCGGCTCCGGTAACGGTGCGGAGAGACGCCCATGGAGTGCCGCATATCGAGGCGGCGACGCAGGAGGATCTGTTTGTCGCGCAGGGCTATGTAACGGCACAGGATCGCCTGTGGCAGATGGACATGTTCCGTCGCAATGCCGAAGGCGAACTGGCTGAAGTGCTGGGGCCATCTCTGGTGAAGCACGACACGGCCCAGCGCGTCCTTGAATTTGGCGCGATCGCGCGACGCATTTATGCGAACCTGCCGAGGGACGAGCGGGCAAGGTACGACGCATACGCGCGGGGAGTAAATCTTTACATCCAGCAACATGGTGATTCCCTTCCTCCGGAGTTCAAACTGCTCTTTTATCGACCGCAGCCCTGGAGCGGTGCGGACTCGATCAGCATTGGCACGATGATGGTGGACATGTTGGATACGCACTGGGACGTGAAACTGGGCCGGGAGCGCGTAGCCGCCAAACTGAATAACCCGCAACTGGAGGCGGAACTTTACCCGGTGGGGTCGTGGCGGGACCATCCGCCGACGGGAGAGGGGATCGATTTGACGCAGCCGAGGCCGGCTCTGCCGCCGATTACCGACGACGAGGAGGACCGGACAGAGGCAAGGTTAGGATCCCAAACTTTGGCAAAGGGCGCGGAAGGATGGGGCTCGCGTCAGGATGATTTGCATGAGCTGCGGGCTGTGCTGGGGTTGCCGCGGTGCGCCGGCTGCGCTCCGGGGTCGAATAACTGGGTGGTAGCAGGGCGGCATACGGCTAGTGGAAAGCCATTGTTGTCGAACGATATGCACCTGCCGCTGACGGAGCCGAATATCTGGTACATGGCGGACCTGAAGGCTGCGGGATTTCACGCCGCTGGAGTGACGCTGCCGGGGATGCCATTTGTGGTTGCCGGCCATAACGAACGCGTCGCATGGGGGTACACGGCGCTTTTTGCCGACGTGCAGGACCTCTACGTGGAGAAGCTGGATGGAAAGGGCAAATACCAGTCGCCGGATGGAAGCTGGAAGCCGCTGGTGGTAGACCACGAGTTGATTCGTGTGCGCGGAGGGAACGATGTAACGGTCGACGTGAACTCGACAGGGCACGGACCGCTGCTGGGCCCGATTTTGACGAAGGAGACGCGGGCCATAGCTCTGCGGTGGACTCTCTATGACCCGGGATTGAACTCGATTCCGCTGTATGCGATGAATTCGGCAAGCAACTGGACGGATTTTTCGAGCGCGCTGGCGGCGTGGTGCTGGCCGACGCAGAATGTGGTCTACTCCGACGACCAGGGGCACATCGCGTACCAGGCGGCGGGCAAGGTTCCGATGAGGCCCGGGGGGCTGGCGGGAGTTCCGATTACAGACGGACAGCACGAATGGCAGGGGTACATTCCGTTCAATGACATGCCGAACGCGGTCGATCCGCCCGCGGGCTTTGTGGCGACGGCCAATTCGCGGGTGACCACCGAGAAGTCGCCCTACAGCCTGTCGCTCGAGTGGATCGATCCCTACCGCAGCGAGCGCATTTACAAGGTACTGCAAGGCCGCGACCAGTTGACGCCCAAAGACATGCTGGCGCTGCAGACGGACATTTACAGCGAGGTGGACCAGGAACTGGCTCATCGGTTTGCATACGCAATTGACCATGCGGCGAACAGCGACGAGCGGATGCGCAAGGCTGCGGACCTGATGCGGAGTTGGGATGGGCGGCTGACAACGGACTCCGCCGCGGCTTCGCTAGTGACCCAGGCAAGGGCTGCGCTGTGGCCGCTGATCCTGGAGCCGAAGCTGGGAAAGGTGGCGGAAGATTACCGCTGGGCCGAGTCGAATTTTGCCGAGGAAGAGATCATTATGCACGGCAATATCGACTGGCTGCCGCCAGGCTACCAAGACTGGGATGCGGTGCTGGCCGAGGCGGTGAAACGGGGCATGGCGCGACGCAAGGCTCCGAGCGACGTGAGCCAGTGGGCATATGGGAGTTGGCATGTAGTTGATATCGAACATCCGCTGGCGGGATTCCTGCCGCTGGTAGGGCGGATGGCGCGAACGGGACCGTTGCCGCTGAGCGGGGACACAACGACGGTGAAACAGGTGGGCCGCAGTTTTGGGCCTTCACAGCGGTTCACGATGGACTGGAGCAACATTGACAGCTCGACGGAGGACATTGCGCTGGGCGAAAGCGGGAACCCGTATAGTCCGTGGTTCCGCGACCAGTGGGACGACTACTACAACGGGACAACGTTCGCACTTCCCTTCAGCCCGGCAGCGGTTGCGTTAAATACGCGGCATACGCTGCGCCTGCTGCCGTGAGCGCGCCGACCAGCCGCGGAGTGCGGACGATCCGCTTTGACGGGCGAGTGGTGCTTATGCTGGCCGCAGTGCTTGCGACCTCGTCCTATTGGGTCAGGGCAAACTCGTGCGGCCACGATTTTGACTTTCATCTTGTGTCGTGGATCGATACGCTGGACGGCTGGCGGCATGGCGTTTTGTATCCGCATTGGTCGCCGAGTTCGAATTTTGGCGCGGGCGAGCCTCGCTTTGTGTTTTATCCGCCGCTGACGTGGATGGCCGGCGCGATGCTTGGGGCATTGTTGCCATGGCGATTTGTACCCTTCGCCATGACGCTGCTTCTGCTGGCAGCTACGGGGATGGCCACGCGGGCACTAGCGAGGCAGGTGCTGCCTGAGGGTCAGGCGACTCTGGCCGGTTGCGCGGCCATGTTTTCCGGGTATGCGCTGTTTACGGCGTTTGAGCGCTCGGCTTTTGCAGAATTGACGGGCGGGTTCTGGATTCCGTTGATGCTGCTGCTTGTGCTGCAAGAGCGGCACGCGGTGGGCGCCGCCGGGGAGAGGGTTGGGCTGGTTCGGCGGATGCTGGATGGTTCCGCCCTGCCGTTGGCGCTTGTGGTGGCGGGAGCGTGGCTGTCAAACGCGCCGGTGGGGGTGATGGCGAGCTACCTGCTGGCCGGCTTTGCGCTGGCGGTTGCGATGGTGTCGAACTCGTTGGCCCCGGTAGGCCGGGCCCCGATCGGAGCCGGA
>VFSW01005141.1_pt1 | contig 19412 bp, 32 predicted proteins | sample 5358111 | NCBI WGS metagenome assembly VFSW01 (sample SAMN11554181, study PRJNA540505) | mine drainage metagenome | isolation source: sediment from site ElyBrook_90M | place: USA: Ely Copper Mine, Vershire, VT | collected 2017 | reverse complement strand
AGTCTGAAACGCTGGGTTGCCTTGAGCCGCCATGCGACGGACGGGCGTTTGCCGAAAGACAATAATCCTAAAAACCGTAGTTGAGATTTTTGTGAAAAAACAGCTGTGACTCAATACTGGCGTGCATTTGCGCCAAATAATTCCAACTGCTCCGTGTTTGCCATGACATGAATTGGCTGTAATCAAGCAATGGCGCGGCTTTCAGTCTGTCCAGGCCGTTTTGTTATAACTTCACCCATTTGGAAAGGCCATAAAAACCTTTGAAAGCCAATATCTGTCTGGTTTTCAGGCAATTTGAGTGGCTTCAATTACGGTTTTTAGGATTATTATTGTGGTTGGCAAACTCGGGTTAGGATGAAACATTCTGATTAGGCAAATTGGCATAAAAAAGCCAGGTAAACACCTGGCTTTTTTGCTTATTGCAGAGAACGCTGTTAAGCGCCTTCAGCACCAGGACGATCCATCAGTTCGACGATAGCCATCGGGGCATTGTCGCCCTGACGAAAGCCGCACTTGAGGATGCGCAGGTAGCCACCATTGCGAGTCTGATAGCGCGGGCCCAGTTCATCGAACAGCTTGACGACCATTTCGCGGTCGCGCAGGCGGTCAAACGCCATGCGGCGGTTCGCCAGCGAAGGCTTCTTGCCCAGCGTGATCATCGGCTCGGCAATGCGACGCAGTTCCTTAGCCTTGGGCAGCGTGGTGGTGATGGCCTCATGACGCAACAGCGAGTTGGTCATGTTGCGCAGCATCGCCAGACGGTGGCTGCTGGTAAGGTTGAGTTTTCTAAGTCCTAAACGGTGACGCATGATCTATCCTTCCCTTATTTCGTATTCCACGAACTGACTTTATGCACGCTCACCCAGACCGACAGGCGGCCAGTTTTCCAGCTTCATGCCCAGCGTCAGGCCCTTGGAGGCGAGTACATCCTTGATTTCGTTCAGCGACTTGCGTCCCAGATTAGGGGTCTTCAACAACTCGTTCTCGGTGCGCTGGATCAGATCACCGATGTAATAAATGTTTTCCGCCTTCAGGCAATTGGCGGAACGCACGGTGAGTTCAAGATCGTCCACCGGACGCAGCAGAATGGGGTCAACCTGCGGTGCGCGTGGCGCCTCGATCTCGGCTGGCGTGCCTTTCAGCTCGGCAAACACGGACAGCTGATCGACCAGAATACGCGCGGCATAACGAATCGCCTCTTCGGGATCGACCACGCCATTGGTTTCGATGTCGACGACCAGTTTGTCCAGGTCGGTACGCTGCTCAACACGGGCGCTTTCCACCGCATAACTGACTCGACGGACCGGGCTGAATGAAGCATCCAGCAGGATCGTGCCGATACTGCGCTCTTCATCGGCGACACGTCGTGCAGTAACGGGCTGATAGCCGCGGCCCTGCTCGATTTTGATTTCCATGTCGAGTTTGCCGCCCTTGGTGATGTGAGCGATCACATGGTCAGGGTTGACGATCTCCGCATCATGACCGGTTTCGATGTCACCGGCCGTCACCACGCCTTCACCCTTTTTCGACAGCATCAGAGTGGCTTCGGAGCGGCTGTGCAGCTTCAGTGCAATGCCCTTAAGGTTGAGCAGGATATCGACCACGTCTTCCTGCACGCCTTCGATGGTCGAATACTCATGCACCACACCTCCGATCTTGACCTGGGTGATGGCATAGCCCGGCATCGAGGACAGCAGAATGCGGCGCAGGGCGTTGCCCAGCGTATGGCCGTAGCCACGCTCGAACGGCTCCATGGAAATACGGGCGCGTACGGGCGACGCCACCTCGACATCTACAACACGTGGCTTCAGAAGTTCGGTAGCACTGTTTTGCATGCTGGATCCTCTATTTAAAAGTGGTTCAGTGATTACTTCGAGTACAATTCAACCACGAGATGCTCGTTGATGGTTGAGGGCAACTCGGCACGTTGCGGCTTGGCTTTATACACGCCCTTCAGCGCCTTCACATCCACTTCGATCCATTCCGGGAAACCGCGCTGCTCGGCGGCCTCGACCGCAGCCTTGATGCGCAGTTGAGTCTTCGACTTTTCGGCAACTTCAACGACGTCGCCGGCTTTGACCTGATAAGACGGAATATTCACGCGACGACCGTTTACCAGAATGCCGTTGTGGCGCACGATCTGGCGCGATTCGCGGCGTGACACGCCGAAGCCCATACGATGAACAACGTTGTCCAGACGGCATTCAAGAAGCTGCAGCAGGCTCTCGCCGGTCACACCCTTGCTGCGGTCGGCAATCGCATAGTAGCCTCGGAATTGACGCTCCAGCACGCCATAAATGCGGCGCACTTTCTGCTTCTCGCGCAACTGCACGCCGTAGTCCGACAGACGCACCTGTTTCTGACCATGCTGGCCTGGCGCGTAGCTGCGGCGTTCAATGCCACACTTATCGGTAAAGCACTTCTCGCCTTTCAGAAACAGCTTTTCGCCTTCGCGGCGACACTGGCGGCATTTGGGATCAAGATTGACAGCCAAGGTTTCTCTCCTGCTAAATATTAACGGCGCTATCTATACAATCTATACAATGGCGCTGCGGGTTAAATGCGGCGCTGCTGTTAGATACGTCGCTTTTTGGACGGACGGCAACCGTTATGGGGAACGGGGGTTACGTCGGCGATGGAAGTAATCTTGAAGCCGACCGCATTCAGTGCGCGCACAGCAGACTCGCGCCCTGGCCCGGGTCCTTTGATTTTGACTTCAAGATTCTTCACTCCGTATTCCTGAGCTGCTTTACCCGCAGCCTCAGCCGCAACCTGCGCGGCAAACGGCGTGCTCTTGCGCGAACCGCGGAAACCGGCACCGCCCGATGTTGCCCAGCTCAAGGCATTGCCCTGACGGTCGGTAATGGTGATGATGGTGTTATTGAATGACGCGTGAACGTGGGCGATTCCTTCAGCCACATTCTTTTTTACTTTTTTACGTATCCGGACGTTTGTCTTAGCCATGATGTATTCCTCGTGTGGCAACCATTATTTGGTTGCACGAACAGCTTTGCGTGGACCTTTGCGAGTGCGGGCATTGGTGCGAGTGCGCTGGCCGCGAACCGGCAAACCGCGACGATGGCGCACACCACGATAGCAACCAAGATCCATCAATCGCTTGATGTTCATGGAAACCTCACGGCGCAAGTCACCTTCAACCGTAACCTTACCTACCTCGTCGCGCAGCTTTTCCATCTCGCTGTCGTTAAGATCCTTGATCTTGGCCGAGGTATTGATGCCTGCCGTCGCACAAATTTTCTGCGCGCGGGTACGGCCAATGCCGTAAATCGCAGTTAATGCGATAACGGTGTGTTGATGGTTCGGGATATTTACCCCAGCGATGCGGGCCATGCACTTACTCCCAGCAAATGACTAATTTAGAAAAAGTCGAAGATTTTAACAGTTCCGTGAACCAGAATCAACCTTGACGTTGTTTATGGCGAGGATCTGAACAAATGACGCGCAACACGCCATGCCGTTTCACCATTTTGCAGTGGCGGCACAGTCGTTTAAGTGAGGCTCGGACTCTCATCGTTTTCTCCTGAAAAAACTTTGTTACTTGGCGCGAAAAGTAATCCGCGCACGGGATAAATCATAAGGCGTGAGCTCTACAGTCACCTTATCACCGGGCAAAATGCGAATATAGTGCATACGCATTTTGCCAGAGATATGGCCAAGTACCACATGGCCGTTTTCCAATTTCACTCGGAAGGTTGCATTGGGAAGGGTTTCAAGAATCTCCCCCTGCATTTCAATTGTTTCTTCCTTCGACATTTCTATCCTGTCATCAACGTGCTTAGCGGCCGACCATCCCGCCCTTGAAGCTCGCTTTTTTGAGCAAACTCTCATATTGATGGGACATCAGATAGGACTGAACCTGAGCCATAAAATCCATCGTCACCACCACGATAATCAGCAGCGAGGTGCCACCAAAATAAAACGGCACATTAAACTTCACAATCAAAAACTCGGGCAGCAAACATACCGCCGTAATGTACACCGCACCCGACAGAGTCAGCCGAGACAATATCTTGTCGATATGACGTGCCGTCTGATCTCCTGGGCGGATACCCGGCACAAACGCGCCGCTCTTTTTCAGGTTATCCGCAGTCTCCTTCGGATTGAATACCAACGCCGTATAAAAAAAGCAGAAGAACACAATCGCAAGCGAATACACCATCACGTACAAAGGCTGGCCGGGCGACAGGGTTGAACCGATATCCTTGAGCCAGCCCATCCCCTCGCTGCTGCCAAACCAGCCTGCCAGCGTCGCGGGAAACAGGATGATGCTGGAGGCAAAAATCGGCGGGATCACGCCCGACATATTCAGCTTCAACGGCAGATACGAACTCTGTCCGCCATAAATTTTGTTACCCACCTGACGCTTGGCGTAATTCACCAATACCTTGCGTTGGCCGCGCTCGACGAAAACCACGAAGCCAGTGACTCCAATCGCGCCCACAAAGAGCAACAGAACCAGTGGAATAGAGAAGGCTCCCGTCCGCGTCAATTCCAACGTGCCGCCAATCGCATGCGGCAAGCCGGAAGCGATACCTGCGAAAATAATCAGCGAAATGCCGTTGCCAATACCGCGCTCAGTAATCTGTTCGCCCAGCCACATCAGGAACATCGTTCCGCACACCAGTGTGATCACCGCCGTGAGACGGAACAGCAGACCGGGGTCAATCACCAGCCCGTGCTGGGATTCCAGTGCGATGGAAATTCCCAAACCCTGAAACAGGGCCAGAAACACTGTGCCGTAGCGGGTGTACTGGGTAATTTTCTTGCGTCCGCTTTCGCCTTCCTTCTTTAACTGCTCCATCTGAGGCGAAACGACCGTCAACAACTGCATGATAATCGAGGACGAAATGTACGGCATGATACCCAGCGCGAACACCGTAAACCGAGACAAAGCGCCACCCGAGAACATGTTGAACATGCCGAGTATGCCGCCCGCTTGGGACTTGAAGAGCGACTCCAGCGCCACCGGGTCAATACCGGGCACAGGAATGTGGGCGCCAATGCGATAAACGAACAGGGCCGCCAGTACGAAAAGCAACCGTTTCTTCAGATCACCAAACTTGCCTGCCGCATTGAGCGTCGGGTTGCCAAGAGCCAAAATCGTACCCCTTATTCCGCGATCTTGCCGCCAGCGGCTTCAATCGCTGCGCGTGCGCCCTTGGTGACAAGCAGACCCTGCAGCGTTATTGCACGCGTAACTTCGCCGGACAGGAAGACTTTAACGCTCAATGCAGAACCCGGAATAACGTTGGCTTGCTTCAGCACCAACAGATCAATCGTGTCTACCGGCAGATTATTGATTTCCGACAGTCGTACCTCGGCGGTGTCACCGCGGACCTTGGCCAGAGAAACAAAACCACGCTTGGGCAGGCGACGCTGCAAAGGCATTTGTCCGCCTTCAAAACCCACCTTGTGGAATCCACCAGAACGCGATTTCTGACCCTTATGCCCGCGACCGCAGGTTTTCCCGGTGCCGGAGCCAATGCCGCGACCGACTCGCTTCGCTGCTTTTTTGCTGCCATCGGCAGGCTTGATAGTATTCAGTTGCATTTAGCCCTCGCACTTCACCAGATAGTAAACGGTGTTGATCATGCCACGAACCGATGGCGTATCTTCAACTTCAACCGTATGACCGATGCGCTTTAATCCCAAACCGCGCACACAAGCACGGTGAGACTCGATAGTGCCGATCACGCTCTTGATCTGAGTGACCTTCACCTTGGTAGATTTTTTTGCCTTTGCCATCACTTACCCCATGATCTCTTCGACAGTCTTGCCGCGCTTGGCCGCAATCTCGGACGGCGTATTCATTTGCTTCAAGCCGTTGAGGGTGGCGCGCACAATATTGTACGGGTTGGTCGAGCCGATGCACTTGGCGAGAACGTTATGCACGCCCATCACCTCGAAAATCGCACGCATTGGGCCACCGGCAATAATACCGGTACCTTCGGAAGCCGGCTGCATGTAAACCTTCGCAGCGCCATGACGTCCGATTACGGCGTGATGCAAAGTGCCCTGTTTCAGGTTGACTTTGATCAAGTTACGCCGCGCATCATCCATCGCTTTTTGCACGGCGACCGGCACTTCACGCGACTTGCCCTTGCCCATGCCAACACTACCGCTACCATCACCCACTACGGTCAATGCTGCGAAGGACATGATCCGACCGCCCTTGACCACTTTGGTGACACGATTGACGCCAATCATTTTTTCCTGCAGGCCGTCGCCGCGATCTTCTTGCTGATTTTTCTCAAATTTAGCCATCATCAACCCCGCTTAGAATTTCAGACCGTTTTCGCGCGCAGCTTCAGCCAGCGCTTTAACACGACCATGGTAGTGGAAGCCTGAGCGGTCAAACGCTACGTTTTCTACGCCAGCAATTTTTGCTTTCTCAGCGATTCGCTTGCCAATCAGAGCGGCCGCATCCTTGTTGCCCCCTTTCGGCAGATCCTTGCGCACCTCCGGCTCAACGGTAGACGCGCTGACCAAAACCGCGCCTCCGCTCGCATCAATGATCTGGGCATAAATATGGCAATTGGTTCTGTGTACCAACAAACGCACCACCTTCAGTTCTGCGATTTTGGCACGAGTTTTGCGTGACCGACGCAGGCGTGACTGTTTCTTATCCATGTCTATTGCCCCTATTTCTTTTTGGTCTCTTTCAGGATCACCACCTCATCGGAGTAACGCACGCCCTTGCCCTTGTAAGGCTCCGGACTGCGATACGCACGAATTTCAGCGGCGACCTGACCAACGCGCTGCTTGTCAGCGCCCTTCAAAACAATTTCAGTCTGCGTCGGCGTAGTAACGATGACGCCTTCAGGCATTTTGTGGTCAACCGGATGAGAGAATCCCAACGAAAGACCCAGCATATCGCCCTTGGCAGCCGCACGGTAACCCACGCCAACCAGGTTCAGCTTCCGCTCGAAACCTTTCGATACGCCATGTACCATATTTGCAAGCAGCGCACGCATGGTGCCGGACATTGCATTGGACTGCATCGAATCGTTAGCTGCCTTGCACTGCAACTGGTCGCCAGTTTTAACCACCGACACATCGCCGTTCAGGCGCTGCTTCAGCGTGCCGAGCGGCCCCTTGACTGTGATTTCATCGGCGCTTAGTGTCACTTCCACGCCGACCGGCACGATCACCGGATTTTTAGCTATTCTGGACATCGCTTACCTCACTATGCCACTACGCACAGCACTTCGCCGCCGATACCGGCTGCACGCGCACTGCGGTCTGTCATCACGCCCTTGGAGGTGGAAACAATCGCCACACCCAGACCGTTCATGACTTTTTGAATTTCGCCATTACCCTTATAAATACGCAGTCCAGGACGGCTTACACGATCGATTTTTTCGATCACAGGCCGGCCTGCGTAGTATTTCAGGCGCACTTCCAGCGAAGGCTTGCCGGACTCGTCGCGAACTGCAAAATCATCAATATAACCCTCGTCCTTCAACACTTTGGCAATTGCCATCTTGAGCTTGGAGGAAGGCATGCTGACGCTCACTTTTGTGGCACTTTGACCATTGCGGATACGCGTCAGCATATCAGCGATCGGATCACTCATACTCATACTATTCTCCCGCTACCAACTGGCTTTAATTACGCCGGGAATTTCACCGCGCATTGCATACTCACGTACCTTGGTACGCGCCATGCCGAACTTTCTGAACACACCGCGTGGCCGCCCAGTCAGAGCGCAACGGTTACGCAAGCGCACCGGACTGGAGTCGCGTGGCAACTGCTGAAACTTGAGGCGGGCCGCATAGCGATCTTCATCGCTGAGCTTTGCATTGTTCATCGCCGCCGTCAGTTCCGCACGTTTCGCGGCGTATTTCTTCACTATCTCGCGGCGCTTCTTGTCACGATTAATCAAGGATAACTTAGCCATGCCAACCTCAGTTCTTGAAGGGGAATTTAAACGCGGCGAGAAGCGCGCGCGCCTCTTCGTCGGTCTTGGCGGTCGTCGTGATCGAGATATTCATGCCACGCAACGCGTCAATTTTGTCGTAATCAATTTCCGGGAAAATAATCTGCTCTTTGATACCCATGTTGTAATTGCCACGGCCATCAAACGCTTTGCCGGAAATACCACGGAAGTCACGAATACGCGGAATCGCAATTGAAACCAGGCGATCCAGAAACTCGTACATCTGAGTGCGGCGCAAAGTCACCATGCAGCCAACCGGGTAATTGTCACGAATCTTGAAGCCCGCAATCGACTTCCGGGACATCGTCACCACCGGCTTCTGACCAGCGATTTTCTTCATGTCGCCGACGGCGTGCTCCATCACCTTCTTGTCCGCCACCGCTTCGCCCACGCCCATATTAAGCGTGATCTTTTTGATTTGCGGCACTTCCATCACCGATTTGTAGCCAAACTGATCCATCATCTGCTTGACCACGGTATCTTTATAGTACTGCTGTAAACGAGCCATATTCATTCCTTACGCGTCCAGCACTTCGCCGTTGGATTTGAAATAGCGGACTTTACGTCCATCCTCCAGCACCTTGATGCCAACCCGGTCAGCTTTTTGAGTAGCCGGATTAAACAACGCGATATTGGAGATATCAAGCGGCATCTCCATTTCGACGATGCCACCGACTACGTTTTTAACCGGGTTCGGCTTCATGTGCTTCTTCACCTTATTGACCCCCTCAACGAGAAGGTGATCATCGCCCATCATGCGCAGGACCAAGCCGCGCCTGCCCTTGTCTTTGCCGGTGATCACAACGACATCGTCGCCTTTGCGAATTTTGCGCATCTCGATTCTCCTTACAGGACTTCTGGTGCCAGCGACACGATCTTCATGAAGCGCTAGGTACGAAGCTCGCGAGTCACCGGTCCGAAGATACGGGTGCCGATAGGTTCCAGTTTATTATTCAGCAGGACGGCGGCATTGCCGTCGAATTTGATGAGGGATCCGTCAGGACGGCGCACACCCTTGGCAGTGCGCACTACAACGGCGTTGTAGACCTCGCCTTTTTTGACGCGACCGCGCGGAGCGGCATCCTTGATGCTGACCTTGATGACATCGCCGATGGCGGCGTAACGACGCTTGGAGCCGCCCAAAACCTTGATGCACATAACTCGGCGTGCACCAGTGTTATCCGCGACATCCAGCACAGATTGCATTTGTATCATTTTATTTCTCCAACTTAATCCGTCCGGCAGCTGCCTGCATCAATCAGCGCAGCGATCTTCGACGGTCAGTTTTGGCTTCGGCCCGATTATTCGGACCGCTCGCCCAAAAAGAGCGAGATGTTAGCGTTTCCCTGGGGGAAACGCAAGCACTTTATACCAAGCGGCTCTTTTCAACCAGGGCGGACACACGAAATGCCTTGGTTTTTGCGATTGGACGACATTCCTCGATGGTCACCAGATCACCCTCACGGTACTCATTGCTCTCGTCGTGGGCGTGATACTTCTTGGATCGGCTGATCACCTTGCCGTACAAGGGGTGCTTGACCTTGCGTTCAACCTGCACGGTCACGGTCTTGTCCATCTTGTCGCTGACCACACGCCCGGTCAGCGTGCGTGTTACTTTATCTTCGCTCATGCTTGTCTCGCCTTTTCACTGATCAGCGTGCGTACGCGCGCAATATCCCTGCGCACCTTGCCCAACTGATCCACTTTGGTGCTCTGCTGCGTGGAAATCTGCATGCGCAAGCCGAACTGGGCGCGCAACAGTTCCATCATCTCCTTGCTCAACTCTTCAGTTGACTTGGCTCTTAATTCGCTGGCTTTCATGATCAACCACCTAACTGTCTGGTTACGAAAGTGGTCTGGATCGGCAACTTGGCCGCAGCCAGGCGAAACGCCTCGCGCGCCAGTGTTTCTTCCACACCATCCATTTCATAGAGCACTTTGCCTGGCTGAATCTCGGCCACATAGTACTCGGGGTTACCCTTACCGTTACCCATACGTACTTCAGCAGGCTTTTGGGAGATCGGTTTGTCAGGGAATATCCGGATCCAGATCCGGCCACCCCGTTTGATATGACGCGTCATGGCGCGACGTGCCGCCTCGATCTGGCGTGCCGTCAGACGACCGCGACCAATCGCCTTCAGACCGAACTCGCCGAAGCTGACCTTGTTACCGCGGGTCGCAATGCCGGTGTTGCGGCCTTTATGCTCCTTGCGGAATTTCCTTCTAGCTGGCTGTAGCATGTTTTGCTCCCGACTTTCTTGGTTTGCGTTCCGGCTCGACCGCTGCAACTACAGGAGTCTCACCCTTGGCCGGTGTCTCGCCTTTGTAGACCCAGACTTTGATCCCGATAATCCCGTATGTCGTTTTCGCCTCGGCAGTGCCGTAATCGATATCGGCGCGGAGCGTATGCAGCGGCACTCGGCCTTCGCGATACCATTCGGTACGCGCAATCTCGGCACCATTAAGGCGACCGGCGCTCTCGATTTTGATGCCTAGAGCACCCAGGCGCATGGCATTCTGCATCGCACGCTTCATTGCGCGGCGGAACATGATGCGTTTCTCAAGCTGCTGCGCGATATTTTCGGCGATCAATTGCGAATCGATCTCAGGCTTGCGGATTTCCTCGATATTAAGATGCACCGGTACGCCCATCAACTTCTGCAGTTGGGATTTCAATGCTTCAATATCCTCGCCCTTCTTGCCGATCACCACACCCGGACGGGCGCTGAAAATCGAAATCCTGGCATTACGGGCCGGACGTTCAATAATGATCCGGCCCACCGAAGCATGAGCCAGTTTTTTCTTGAGAAAATCGCGCACCTTGATGTCGTCAGCCAGCATGCCAGCAAAATTCTTGCTGTTGGCATACCATTTTGAAGTCCAGTTCTTGAGCACACTCAGCCGAAAACCGATTGGATGAATCTTCTGTCCCATATTCTTTCCTTTAGTTTCCGACGGTGACTGTGATATGACAGGTAGGCTTGAGTATCCTCGCGCCCCGACCTTTTGCACGGGCGCGAAAACGCTTCATCGTTGAACCCTCGTCGACCAGAACGGTCGCAACCTTGAGTTCATCAATGTCGGCACCCTCATTATGCTCGGCGTTGGCAATCGCAGACTCCAGCACTTTCTTGATAATCACCGCGCCCTTCTTCGGGCTGAAGGTCAGGACGTTCAACGCACGGTCAACGGGCAGGCCGCGAATCTGATCGGCAACCAGCCGGCCTTTTTGCGCCGACAGCCTGGTACCGCGTAATACAGCACTAACTCTCATCATAGCCTCTCTTATCTCTTGGCTTTCTTATCCGCCGCATGCCCTTTGAAGGTACGTGTCAGCGAAAATTCACCCAGCTTGTGGCCGACCATGTTCTCCGAAATGTACACGGGGATATGCAGCTTGCCGTTGTGTACCGCGATCGTCAAACCCACGAAATCCGGCATCACCGTGGAACGGCGCGACCAGGTCTTGATCGGGCGCTTGTCATGGGTTGCGCGCGCTGCATCCACCTTGCTGATCAGGTGCACATCAACAAATGGACCTTTTTTAATAGAACGTGCCATATCTGTTACCTCTTATTCGACGGACGGCGATTCACAATCATGCCGGATGTGCGCTTGTTGCTCCGCGTACGATAGCCCTTGGTCGGCGTACCCCACGGGCTGACCGGATGACGACCTGCGGCAGTCCGGCCCTCGCCGCCACCGTGAGGATGGTCCACAGGGTTCATCACAACGCCGCGGACTGTCGGGCGAACACCGCGCCAGCGCATCGCACCAGCCTTGCCGATGGAACGCAGGTTATGCTCGGAATTGCCGACTTCACCAATGGTTGCTTTGCAATCTACATGCACCTTGCGCACCTCACCGGAGCGCAAACGCACCTGGGCGTAAGCGCCTTCACGAGCCATCAGTTGCACGGAAGCGCCGGCAGAGCGGGCCATCTGGGCACCCTTGCCGGGTTGCATTTCGATACAGTGAATGATGGTGCCCACCGGAATGTTACGCAGGGGCAGCGTATTGCCCGGCTTGATCGGAGAATCCGAGCCGCTCACCACCTGAGTGCCCACGCCCACACCCTTGGCTGCAATAATATAGCGACGCTCACCGTCGGCGTAGCACAGCAGGGCCAGATGCGCGCTGCGGTTCGGGTCGTACTCCAGACGTTCGACTTTGGCCGGGATACCCTCCTTGTCGCGCTTGAAATCAACCACACGGTAATGCTGCTTGTGTCCGCCACCTTGATGCCGTACGGTAATGCGCCCATGATGGTTACGACCCGCGTTGCGCGACTGGCTTTCCAGCAGCGGTGCGTGAGGCTTGCCCTTGTACAGTTCCGGCGTGACGATTTTTACTACAGCACGCCGGCCCGGTGATGTCGGTTTAACTTTGATAATTGCCATCGTTGCTCTCCTACTCGCCCGCTGCGAAATTGATTTCCTGGCCAGGCTTCAGGGCGACGTAGGCCTTTTTCCAGTCCTTGCGACGGCCTGAAATTTTACCGAACCGCTTAACCTTGCCCTTGACGTTCACCACTTGGACACTGTCCACTTCCACCTTGAACAGCAACTCCACCGCTGCCTTGATTTCCGGCTTGGTGGCGCTAGTCACCACGCGGAAAGCCACTTGCTCATGCTTGTCCGCAATCATGGTGCTCTTCTCGGAAACCTGGGGTGCCAGAATGACCTGCATCAGGCGTTCCTGATTAAATTTGGGCGCGTTCATGCGTACATCTCCTCAAATTTTTTCACCGCACTGCGGGTCATCAACACATTCGGATAATGCACCATGCTCACCGGATCAGCGCGATGCGCTTCCAACACCAGCACATGCGGCAGATTCCGGGCCGACAGGTAGAGATTCTCATCCATCTCGTCCGTAATGATCAGCACCCTGTCCATCCCCATGCTCTTGATCTTTTGCGCCAACGCCTTGGTCTTCGGCGTATCGACGGAGAAGCTCTCTACCACCGAGAGCCGACCCAGCCGCGCCAGCTCGGAAAGAATCGAGCTGATGCCGGCGCGGAACATTTTTTTGTTGACCTTCTGGCTGAAGTTCTCATCAGGCCTGTTCGGGAAAATCTGCCCACCGCCACGCCACAAAGGACTGGAGGCCATACCCGCACGGGCACGACCGGTCCCCTTTTGACGCCATGGCTTTTTGGTGCTGTGAGCGACTTCGCTACGGTCTTTTTGGGCGCGGTTGCCGCTGCGGGCATTAGCCCTGTAGGCGGTTACAACCTGGTGAACCAGCGCTTCATTGAATTCGCGACCGAACAACTCATCCGAAACAGCTACGCTGGCGGTCGATTGTCCTTGGTCATTAATCAGTTTCAATTCCATTATGCACCTGCCTTTACGCTCGGGCGCACGATCAGATCGCCGCCCTTGGAGCCGGGAATCGCACCCTTGATCAGGAGCAGTTGGCGCTCGGTATCGACACGGATGATTTCAAGGTTTTGCGTAGTACGCTTCACGGCGCCATAGTGCCCAGCCATCTTCTTGCCGGTAAACACGCGACCGGGATCCTGGTTCTGACCAATCGAGCCTGCGCTGTTATGGGAACGCGAGTTACCGTGAGTGGCGCGATTCGAGCTGAAGTGGTAACGCTTGATCGCGCCGGTGAACCCTTTACCTTGAGTGGTACCGGTGACATCCACCATTTGACCGACCTGGAACAGGTCAATGCTAACAGCGCCGCCCAAACTCATCTTGGCAGCATCTTCGCCAGTCACCGTGAATTCCTTGAGAACACGGCCAGCATCAACACCTGCCTTGGCATAATGACCAGCCAAAGGTTGGGTGACACGGCTCTTGCGGCGTGTACCGAATGCAACTTGAACAGCGGTATAACCATCTGTTGCGGGAGTTTTAATCTGGGTCACGCGATTGTTGGACACGTCCACAACGGTCACCGGCACGGAAGTTCCGTCCTCGGTAAACACGCGGGTCATGCCAATCTTGCGACCGACAAGTCCTAAGCTCATCACAATTATCCTTCTTACAAGGCCGGTTACGATTGACCGGCGGTTTTAACAGCAAACGATCTCTCATGCGCTTTCCCCACACTCCCCTTCGGGTCGCATAGGACAAGAGCGCATTGAAAGTCGGATTACCATTTGGTGCAAAATGCACGCTTGAAAAAAACAGTGAAGTATACACCGTTTTAACAACCGCATCAATTTTGCCTGATCTACTACTACTTCACTAAGTTACAGCTTGATTTCCACATCCACACCCGCCGGCAGATCCAGCTTCATCAGCGCATCTACCGTTTTGTCGGTTGGATCGATGATGTCCATCAGACGCAGATGAGTACGGATTTCCAACTGGTCACGCGAAGTCTTGTTGACATGCGGCGAACGCAGAATATCAAAACGTTCGATACGGGTGGGCAAAGGAACCGGGCCTTTAACCACAGCGCCAGTACGTTTTGCGGTTTCCACAATTTCCAGCGCAGACTGATCGATCAAACGATAATCAAACGCCTTCAGGCGGATACGAATTTTTTGACTTTGCATGTTTAAATTCCTGTGAGGAGTTAGGAGTTAGGAGTGAGGGGGGGGAGGAACGGGTTTCCCGCCTCACTCCTCACCCTTCACTCCTCACTATTTTTTACTCGATAACCTTAGCCACGACGCCGGCGCCGACGGTACGGCCGCCTTCGCGAATCGCGAAGCGCAGGCCTTCTTCCATCGCGATCGGCTGGATCAGCGCGACCGTGATCGAGACGTTGTCTCCGGGCATCACCATTTCCGTGCCGGCAGGCAGTTCGATCGCGCCGGTCACGTCGGTGGTGCGGAAGTAGAACTGCGGACGATAGCCCTGGAAGAACGGGGTGTGACGACCGCCTTCGTCCTTGCTCAGGACGTAAATTTCGGCGGTGAACTTGGTGTGCGGGGTGATGCTGCCGGGCTTGGCCAGCACTTGGCCGCGCTCGACTTCTTCGCGCTTGGTGCCGCGCAGCAGGACGCCGACGTTGTCCCCGGCCTGCCCTTGGTCCAGCAGCTTGCGGAACATCTCTACGCCGGTGCAGGTGGTTTTGACGGTGGGCTTGATGCCGACGATTTCGACTTCTTCGCCGACCTTGATGATGCCGCGCTCGATACGTCCGGTGACGACGGTGCCGCGACCGGAGATGGAGAAGACGTCTTCCACCGGCATCAGGAAGGCGCCGTCAATGGCGCGCTCGGGCTGGGGGATGTAGCTGTCGAGGGCGTCGGCCAGCTTCATGATGGAGGGTTCGCCGATGTCGCTCTGGTCGCCTTCCAGCGCTTTCAGGGCGGAGCCGATGATGATCGGGGTGTCGTCGCCGGGGAAGTCGTATTTGCTGAGCAGTTCGCGCACTTCCATTTCGACCAGTTCGAGCAGTTCGGGGTCGTCCACCATGTCGGCTTTGTTCATGTAGACGATGATGTACGGTACGCCGACCTGGCGGGCCAGCAGGATGTGCTCGCGGGTCTGCGGCATCGGGCCGTCGGCGGCGGACACCACCAGGATGGCGCCGTCCATCTGGGCGGCTCCGGTTATCATGTTCTTGACGTAGTCGGCATGGCCCGGGCAGTCGACGTGGGCGTAGTGCCGGTTCGCCGTTTCGTATTCGACGTGCGCGGTGTTGATGGTGATGCCGCGCGCTTTTTCTTCCGGCGCGCTGTCGATCTGGTCGTAACCTTTGGCTTCGCCGCCAAACTTCTTCGACAGGATCGTGGTGATCGCCGCCGTCAGCGTGGTCTTGCCGTGGTCCACGTGACCAATCGTACCTACGTTTACGTGCGGCTTCGTCCGCTCGAATTTGCTTTTTGCCATGATGACTTCCCTTCTATTCTAAAGAACGATTATTTCTTGTTAATAATTGCTTCGGCGACATTCTTCGGCGCCTCTGCATAATGCTTGAATTCCATGGTGTACGTCGCGCGACCCTGAGTCAGCGAGCGCAACGTGGTGGAATAGCCGAACATTTCGGCCAAAGGCACTTCAGCCTTGATGGACTTGCCGCCGCCAGCCATGTCATCCATGCCCTGGATCATGCCGCGACGGGAGGAAAGATCGCCCATCACGTCGCCCATTTTCTCTTCGGGCATTTCGACCTCCACCGCCATCATCGGCTCAAGCAACACCGGGTTGGCTTTGCGCATACCGTCCTTGAACGCCATCGAAGCAGCCATCTTGAAGGCGTTTTCGTTGGAATCGACGTCATGGTAAGAACCGTCGAATAACGTCACTTTCACGTCGACCACGGGGAATCCGGCGAGCACGCCGTTCGGCAGAGTTTCGCGCAAACCCTTTTCCACTGCGGGAATATATTCGCGCGGCACGGTACCGCCCTTGACGGCATCGATGAACTCAAAGCCCTTCCCGGCTTCGTTCGGGCCCATCTTGATCCAGACGTGACCATACTGGCCGCGACCGCCGGACTGCTTGACGAACTTGCCTTCGACTTCGACCTCTTTCCTGATCGCCTCGCGGTAAGCCACTTGCGGCGCACCCACATTGGCTTCGACACCGAATTCGCGGCGCATCCGGTCGACCAGAATTTCCAGATGCAACTCGCCCATGCCGGAAATGATGGTTTGATTGGTTTCTTCGTCGGTGCGCACGCGGAACGACGGATCTTCCTGCGCCAAGCGATTAAGAGCCAGGCCCATTTTTTCCTGGTCAACTTTGGTCTTGGGCTCAACGGCGACGTGAATCACCGGTTCGGGGAATATCATGCGCTCCAGAATGATCGTTTTGTTCAGGTCGCACAGCGTATCGCCCGTGGTCGCCTCTTTCAGGCCCACTGCGGCCGCGATATCGCCCGCGTACACTTCCTTGAGCTCTTCGCGCTGATTGGCGTGCATCTGCAGAATCCGACCGATGCGCTCTTTCTTTCCCTTGATCGGGTTGTAGATAGTGTCGCCGGTTTTTACCATTCCGGAATAGACGCGGAAGAAAATCAGCTGCCCAACAAACGGATCGGTCATGATCTTGAACGCCAAGCCGGCGAATGGCTCGTCGTCGCTCGCCTTACGGCTGCCGCGCTCGCCATTTTCCAGCTCACCTTCCACTGGCTTGATATCCGTTGGCGCCGGCATGTAGTCAATCACGGCATCCAGCATTGCCTGCACGCCCTTGTTCTTGAATGCGGAACCGCACAACATCGGCACGATTTCGTTTGCAATCGTGCGCTTGCGCAGGCCGCGTTTGATTTCAGCCTCCGACAAATCACCCTCTTCAAGGTATTTGTTCATCAGTTCTTCGGACGCCTCAGCCGCGTTTTCAACCATCTTCTCACGCCACTCTTTAGCAGTCGCCAGGAGTTCAGACGGAATATCGCGCAGGTCGAACTTCATGCCTTGGGAGGCTTCGTCCCAGTAAATGGCCTTCATGCGAATCAGGTCGACCACGCCCTCAAACTTGTCTTCCGCCCCAATTGGCACCTGGATCGGCACCGGATTAGCTTTCAGGCGGCTCTTCATCTGGTCATAAACCTTGAAGAAGTTGGCGCCAGAGCGATCCATCTTGTTGACGAAGGCCAGACGCGGCACATGATATTTGTTAGCCTGGCGCCACACGGTCTCAGACTGGGGCTGCACACCGCCTACCGCGCAGTACACCATGCAGGCGCCGTCCAGCACGCGCATAGAGCGCTCCACCTCGATAGTGAAGTCAACGTGGCCTGGAGTATCGATGATGTTGATGCGATGCTCGGGGTAATTATTGTCCATCCCCTTCCAGAAACAGGTCGTCGCTGCGGAGGTAATGGTAATTCCGCGCTCCTGCTCCTGCTCCATCCAGTCCATGGTGGCTGCGCCATCATGCACTTCGCCGATCTTGTGCGATACCCCGGTGTAAAACAGCACCCGCTCGGTCGCGGTGGTCTTGCCGGCATCAATATGCGCGCTAATGCCGATGTTGCGATATCGTTCAATGGGTGTTTTGCGTGCCACGGTTAAAACCTTTACTAACGCCTTATTGCCACAAAGTTCACAGAGAACATGGAGAAAACAGCCAGCCTGAGCCCCGCAATCTCCGTGTTCTCTGTGGCTAAATTAGAACCTGTAATGTGCGAATGCCTTGTTGGCTTCGGCCATACGGTGTATTTCATCACGCTTTTTCATCGCGGAACCGCGGCCTTCAGCGGCATCCAGCAATTCGCCAGCCAAACGGAAGCCCATCGATTTCTCGCCACGCTTGCGCGCCGCATCCTTGATCCAGCGCATCGCCAGAGCAGTGCGGCGAACCGGGCGAACTTCAACCGGCACCTGGTAGTTGGCGCCACCGACCCGGCGGCTCTTCACTTCGACGGAAGGGCGCACATTCCCCAGTGCCTGAGTAAACACCTCAAGCGGGTTCTTGCCGCTTTTCTTCTCAATCTGCTCCAAAGCGCCGTAAATAATCCGCTCGGCAACGGCCTTTTTACCCGCCGTCATCAACACATTCACGAACTTGGAAATTTCCGCACTACCGAATTTCGGATCGGGCAGGACTTCACGCTTGGGAACTTCTCTACGTCTTGGCATAATTACCTCGGAGCTATCTTTAAAATAAATTAGCTTTTAAATTGGTTTAAGCCGCCTTCGGGCGCTTGGCGCCGTACTTGGAGCGACTCTGTTTACGATCTTTCACGCCGGCGGTATCCAGGCTGCCGCGCACAGTATGGTAACGAACGCCTGGCAAGTCCTTGACACGACCACCACGGATCAACACCACCGAGTGCTCCTGCAGGTTATGGCCCTCACCGCCGATGTAGCTGGACCCCTCGAAGCCGTTGGTGAGGCGCACACGAGCCACTTTACGCAACGCCGAGTTCGGTTTTTTCGGCGTCGTGGTGTAGACGCGGGTACAGACGCCGCGCTTCTGCGGGCCACCTTCCAGCGCAGGCACTTTGCTCTTGGCAGGCGTGGGCTCGCGCGGTTTACGCACTAACTGGTTAATCGTTGGCATTGATAAATCCATTCCTAAAAAAATAATGGGGACGACAACCGTTGCCGTCCCAAATATATGCACAGCGCCGAAACCGCAATGAGCCCGGCGCAGGAATTCTAGCCGCTGCTAAAAAGACTGTGGATTCTATTTTCTCCCTGACCAAATGTCAAGCTCCCCATGCGGTTATTCACGGTAAAATTGCTCTCCCCGTAACCGCTTGATTAATACTGCCGAAGAAGCCACGCTGTTTTGTCCCCTCGCCCACTTGTGGGAGAGGGGTTCTCACCGCACGGGGGCTACCTCAGGCCGAAAGCTCGCTGCCTTCCGGTGCTGCCGGCGACTCTTCAATCGCCTCTGCACCCATCACTAACCCTTGGCCCAACTTCTGCCTGCGGCGAGCAGTGTGGAAGGCCAAGCCGGTACCCGCAGGAATCAGGCGGCCAACGATGACATTCTCCTTCAGGCCACGCAACTCGTCCCGTTTGCCCATGATCGCCGCTTCGGTCAGCACGCGCGTCGTTTCCTGGAAGGAAGCGGCGGAGATGAAC
>VFSW01005140.1_pt1 | contig 19412 bp, 15 predicted proteins | sample 5358111 | NCBI WGS metagenome assembly VFSW01 (sample SAMN11554181, study PRJNA540505) | mine drainage metagenome | isolation source: sediment from site ElyBrook_90M | place: USA: Ely Copper Mine, Vershire, VT | collected 2017 | reverse complement strand
GGGGTAGGGGGAGGGTTTCCATATTACGTCGCGCGAAGCCGTGTTCGCCTGATGACCATGGCGGCCGCGTAGCCGGCGGCCGGCGGGCGGGACTCGTGAAGAAGGTGCCTTAGAACCCGATTGGGCCACGCGCTAACATCGGAGGCGATGGCGGAATACCTGGAGGGCCTCTCTCCAGTCCTCATGGTTCTCCTGGGCTGGCTGCTCGGACTGCTTACGCCAGTGATTGCCGAGCGGATCCGACGCCCATACCGCCGCCGCGACCTGATGCAAGGCGTGGTTGATGAGATGCTCGGCCTCCAGCACACCCTGGTGGCGGTCGCCTACAAAATACGGACGCGGAACGCTGAGCTGTCCGACGATTTTCTCGACAAGATTCTGCCCATCCTCGATGCGCACACGGGACCGGATCGCAGTCAGGAAATCATTGAATTCGTGAAGGAGATCCGTCGTTGCCCCGAGGGACAGCGGGTCGCAACACATCAGCTTATGCGCAAACCCGACCGCGTCGTCGGGTTACGCCAGTACGCTGCGCCGTTGTTTGCAACCCAGATGTCCGACGTCGCGATTTGCAGCCTCGACTTCCAGCGGGCCGTGCTCAACATTCGACGCCACCTCGACCTCTACAATCAGCTCGCGGCTCTCGCGGAGTCGCTGTTCAGCCGGAGCTTCGACAACCGTGGCCCCGAGGAGCGGGACGTACTGAGAGCAAACGTGGAACGGAACTGCCGCGATGCCGCAACACAAGCCGAAATGGTCGTGGACGCTATTCTCGACCTCAAGATTCGCTACAGCCGCGGTAAGTGAAGCCCCGACAGCGCGGCGGGCGAAGCATAATGGCGTTATGCGACGCCATGCTCCCTTGCGATGCGGTGCGCTGACGATCGCGGCGGTGGTCAGCGTGCTCTGTGCTGACACTGCTCAATGGGGCGCGGTGCATGACGACCTGCGGCTGGGAATCGGTGTGGCGACGGCGCCCGAGCCCTCGCTGGGCGTGTTGTTGAAGAACATGCGCGCGGAAGAGCGGGCGCTTCATATTGGCATCGATGGGCCGGTGGGGCCCGCGTACAACGTGACGATCACCGCACGGGCGCCGCACGGGAAGCCAGAGGAGGTTTTCGACTCCAATGTCCTGAGATTGCCCCCGGAAGGCCTCATGTTGCCCAAAATCGCGCATATCGATCCGGGGAGAGTTCAGGAGTTCCTCTTCCCCATGCGACACCTGTTCTGCATCATCAACAAGCAGAACATTCCGCTACAGACGCTGCTCGCCGAGGGCTACACGGTGCAGGCCACGTTTGACGATTTCGGCGCGCACGTGACGTCGCCCGAATTCTCGCTCCCCAAGTGACTGCGGCGCGATGCTTTCACGAATGGCCGAGCACGCGGTGCGGCGTGTATGGCTCTTCGAGGGACTGCATCTCGGCCGGGTCGAGCGTCACGTCGAGCGCGGCGATCGCGTCTTCGAGGTGTTCCATTCGGCTTGCGCCGACGATGGGCGCGGTGACGCCGGGCTTGGCGAGCAGCCAGGCGAGCGCCACACGCGGCATGGATGTCCCGCGGCGCTGGGCAACTTCCGCCAGCCGCGCCGCGACGGCGAAGTCGGAGTCCTGGTAGTACATTCCCTTCGCGTAGTCGTCGGTACGCGCGCGGAGGGTGTCGCCGAAGTCTTCCTTGCGGCGGTTGCCGGCGAGGAAGCCACGGGCGAGCGGGCTCCACGGGACCACGCCGATGCCCTGGTCCACGCACAACGGGATCATCTCGCGCTCCTCCTCGCGGTAGATGAGATTGTAGTGGTTCTGCATGCTGACGAAGCGCGCCATGCCCGACTGCGCGGCGAGTTCTAGCATGCGCGCGAACTGCCAGGCGAACATCGACGAAGCGCCGACATACAGCGCCTTGCCGCTGCGCACCACATCGTCGAGGGCCTCGATGGTCTCCTCCATCGGCGTCTCGTAGTCGAGGCGATGGATCTGATAGAGGTCGACGTAATCGGTTCCGAGGCGTCGCAGGCTGTCGTCGATGGCATGATGGATGTGCTTGCGCGAGAGGCCGCGCTGGTTCGGATCGTCGCCCATCGCGTTGAAGACCTTCGTGGCGATCACCACCCGGTCGCGGGGCGGGCCGAAGTCGCGCAGCGCGCGGCCGAGGATTTCCTCGCTCACTCCGGTCGAATACATATCCGCGGTGTCGAAAAAGTTGATGCCGAGTTCGATGGCGCGGCGGATGAACGGGCGGCTCTCCTCTTCCTCGAGCACCCACTCTCGCCACTTCTTCGAGCCGTAAGTCATCATGCCCAGGCAGATGCGCGAGACCTTCAGGCCCGTGCGCCCAAGCCGAACGTATTCCATATTGCCTCCTTTGGTCGAACCCGCCTCCCGCTATGTCAGCATGCCGGCGATGCAGGCGGTCATGAAATTGGCCATGGTTCCGGCGGCCACCGCGCGCAGGCCCAGCCGCGCGAGGTCCGGCTTGCGCGATGGCGCGAGCGCGCCGATGCCGCCGATCTGAATCGCGATCGAGCTGAAGTTGGCGAAGCCGCACAACGCATACGTTGCGATCAGGAACGACCGCGGATCGAGCGAGGCCTTCAGCGGGCCGAGCTCCTGAAAGGCGACGAATTCGTTCAGCACCAGACGCGTGCCGAGCAGATTGCCCACCGTCGCGCAATCGTGAAAAGGCACCCCCAGCACCCAGGCCGCCGGCGCGAACACGAAGCCGAAGATATGTTCGAGAGAAAGATGAAAGTTGCCGAGAATGCCGTTGGCCATCGCGATCAGCGAGATGAAGGCGATCAGCATCCCGCCGACGTTGAGCGCGAGGTGCAGACCGTCGCCGGCGCCGCGCGCCGCCGCGTCGATGACGTTCACTCCCCCCTTTGGCGCTTCGACGCGCAGGGAGCCAGCCGTCGCCGGCTGTCCGGTTTCCGGGATCAGAAGCTTCGCGAGCAGGATCGTCGCCGGCGCGGTCATGATCACGGCCGTCAACAGGTGCTTGGCTTCGACATGGGCCATCAGAACATAAGCGCCCATCACGGCGCCCGATACGTGGGCCATGCCGCTCACCATGATGGTGAACAATTCGCTCTCGGTCAATCCTTCGAGGAACGGCTTGATCGTCAGCGGCGCTTCCGTCTGGCCCATGAAGATGCTCGCCGCAACGTTGGTCGCTTCCGCGCCGCTGGCGCCCATTACGCGCTGCATGACAACCGCCATCGCGCGCACCAGCAACTGCATCACGCCAAAGTAATAGAGAATCGCGAAGAAGCTGGCGGTGAAGATGATGATCGGCAGGACCTGGAAGGCGAACAGCACGCCGAACTCGGCCGTGTTCGCTCCCAGTTTGTCGCCGAAGACGAAGCGGCTGCCGGCCTCCGAGTAGTGGAGCATGGCCTTCACGCCGTCGCTGGCCGCGTCGAACACGCGCCCGAAGCGCGTCTTCAGAACCAGAAACGCGAACAGGAACTGCAAGCCAAGTCCCCAGGCGATGAGCGTTGGGCGGATTACGCGGCGGTGCTTCGAAAAAAGGATGCAGGCCGCCAGGATCGTCGCCAGGCCGATCAGTCCTGTGTAGCGGCCCATGGCGCCAGCCGCGCTTAGCCGACCACTTCGAGGATCAGGTCCCGTTCCTCGGGAGCGCTCGAAGAAATCCGGAACGCGTCCTCGATCAGATCGGCGGCCTCGTCCACGTTGGCCTCGTTGGTGTAATAAAGGCGGCAGAGCACGCCGCCCGCGTCCACGCGATGGCCGGTTTTCACTTCGAGGATCACGCCCACCGCCGGGTCGATCGCATCTTCCTTCGTGTTCCGCCCGGCGCCGATCATGGCCGACGCCTGGCCCACGTATTCCGCGTCGATCGCGCTGACGAACCCCGCGCGCGGCGATAGGATTTCCCGCGCGCCCGTGGCGTTCGGCAGCAGCTCGAAGCGGTCGAGCACCTGCGAATTGCCGCCCTGCGCCGTGATCACTTCCTTGAACTTCCGATAGCCCGACCCGTCGAGCATCATGCGCTGCGCGAGTTCTCGCGCTTCGTCGAGCGAGGGGACGACCTTGCCCAGATAGATCATTCGCGCGGCGAGCTCGAGCGAAATGCGCGCCAGGTCCTGCGGCCCGGCGTTCTGCAAGGTCTGCGAGACTTCCATGATTTCGAGCGCGTTGCCGACCGCGTAGCCGAGCGGCTGGTTCATGCTGGTGATCAGCGCCTGCACGCGCTTGTCCGAGCGGCGCCCGATGCCCACCATCATCTGCGCCAGGCGCCGCGCGTCGACTTGCTTCTTCATGAACGCGCCCGAGCCGACCTTCACATCCAGCACCAGCGCGTCGATGCCCTCGGCAAGCTTCTTCGACATGATCGACGACGCGATCAGCGGAATCGATTCGACCGTCGCCGTCACATCGCGCAACGAGTAGAGCTTGCCGTCGGCCGGGGCGACCTCGGGCGATTGGCCGATGAAGGCGAGGCCATGCGCGGCAAGCTGCGCGCGGAATTCGTCGATGCTCAGATCCGTGCGGAAGCCAGGAATCGATTCGAGCTTGTCGAGCGTTCCGCCGGTGTGGCCGAGCGCGCGGCCCGACATCATTGGCACTACAACGCCCGCCGCCGCCGCGATCGGCGCCGCGATCAGGCTCGTCTTGTCGCCCACGCCTCCGGTCGAATGCTTGTCGACTTTGGTTCCGGGAATCCCGCTCAGATCGATCGTCGCCCCCGAGTTGAGCATCGAGTGCGTCAGCGCGTCGACCTCGTGGTCCGACATGCCCGAGAAATACACCGCCATGAGAAATGCCGACGCCTGATATTCGGGAATCTCGTTCCCCGTGTAGCCTTCGACAAACTGTGCGATCTCTTCCGGGCTCAGCTCCTCGCCGTCCCGCTTGCGTTGGATCAGGTCTACGATGCGCATCAAGCCTATCAGCGTAGCATCTTATATGCTTGAAAGTAAACAATTATGGCGAGCCTCGCCGCGCTGGCCCGAAGAGACGGGCAGCCACGCCCGCCCGTGTGCCGGGCGAGAGTGGCCGTGTGTACGTCTTCGCCGCCGGGCCGCTACTGCACGACGACGTTCACCGAGTTGGACATCGCCGGTCCTTCGGTGAGCACCAGCGGCACGGTTCCATTCACTCCGGAAGGAACGACAATCGCCGTCTGATAAAGACCGGCAAAGTCAGGCGAGGCCACCGAGGCGATGACGGGCGCTGTCGCGCCGCCGAGCGTCACGGTCGCCGACGCCGTCACGAAGAGCGTGCCTGCGGGCGTGAGGCTGCCAGTCGTGAGCGGAGGCGTGGTTTGTCCCAGACCGGTTGCGAAGACCAGCAGCACGTCACCGGCGTGGGCCGGGTTCGCCGCGGTGATCAGCGAATAGTCCGTCGAGCGCAACACCGCCGCCTGCCCGCTCGAGCCGACGTAGATCGAAGGAGCGAGGTAGTCTACGTTTGCCAAAAAGCTGGCGCCGGTTCCGTTCGGAGAAACCACGGTCACCGGCTGCGAACCGGCCACGGTCTCAAACGGCACTTGCACGTTGATCTGGCCGGGCGCGACGTAAAATAGCGGCGCCTTCACGTCGCCGAACATCACGCTCACGCCATCGAGCGAGAGCGGGAGCGAAGAATAGCCCGAGAGGGCGGCTAGGCCGGAGGTGTAATTCGACAAATTCGTGCCGTAAATGGTCACGATTTCGCCCGGCGCGACGGTGGTCATCGACCCCATGGCGTTGCTCACGACGGAGGAGACGGCCGGCATATTGGTGTTGGCGGCCGCCAGTTGCGCGCGCGCCGCGCCGCCCGGGTTCACCGTCGTGTGGATATTGACGTAGAAGTCCGACGGCATTTGAACGAGCGAGTTGAGCGCCGCCACGCCGGCATCGTCGCCGACGGTCACCGCCGAATACAGGTTGCCCACGCCGCTCGCCAGAACGCGCGAGCCGCCGGCGATCCCGGCTGGAATCACCACCGCGCCGGCTATGCCCGCCGCGCCGCTGTGAATGTGCATGCCGACGAATGTGGCGCTCGCCGGGAACTCCGGGTTTACGTCGAACACCGCTGTGCCCGCCGCGACGCTGCCGTCGTAGTTGCGGAGCAGGTAGAGCGAGAGGGCCGCCGGCGCGCTGGCGGTGAGGCCGGTCACAGCCGGAACTTCGTTGGACGGCATCAGGACGAGCCCGTTGAAGGCGTTCCACTCGGTCATGCGAAGCTGGCCGCGAATTTCGCCGCCCGGATACGCCGGCGTGTGAATGTTCACGTAATAGCCGCCGGGATTCCCGATCAGATCGGCCGCCGCCGCGAGGCCCGGTGCGTCCGTGGGGTCGAGATCCACGGCGTAGTGAAGATTGCCCGAGCCCGTGCTCGTGCTCACGCTAGTGAGTCCGGAGCTGATGATCACCGGTCCGCCTGTGCCCGCGGCGCCTTTGTGGATGTGATAGCCAACGATGGTATCGCCGGCCTTGAAATTGGCGAAGTTCGTGTCCATGACGACCTGTGCGGACGCGGGATTCCCGGACGCGTCGTTGGCGAGAATCACCTGCACGCTCACGACGCCGGACGCGTTCGAGTCGATTGCGGCGCTACCCAGACGATAAGCCGTCGTCAGCTCCGACGCGGTGTCGAGAATTCCCATGCGCACCGAGTAACTCGCCTCGAGTAACTGCCCGCGCATCGCGCCGCCGGGGTTATCCGTCGTGTGGATGTTCAGATAGTAACCCGCGGGGTTGGCCAGGATGCCTTGAACGGTCGCGACGGGTACGGCGCTCGCGCCACCGAACGGCGTCTGTTCGAAGATCGAGCCCGTGCCAGGCGCGGCCACGGCAACGGTGTCTGTGCCGCCCAGCCCGCTGCTGATCACGACAGGCCCGGCCACGCTAGCCGCGCCCTGATGGATGTGCATGCCGGTGATTGTAACGGCGACGCCGAAGTTGTAGTCGGCGCTAAAGTCTACCGAGCCGGAAGTAATATTGCCGGACGAATCCTTGATGATGTGAAGCCAGACCGTCCCCGATCCGGTTGCGGTGGTGTCCGCGGTTGCGGCCGGCACTTCGTTCGAAGGCAGCAGCACGGCGCGGAATGGAATCGATTGTACGGTTTGGGCGAATAACGGGCCGCCCAGCACGAGGGTCAAGACAAGCAGGGTCTTTCTCATAGACAGCAGTTCCTCCATGGAAGGTAGTCTTTCCGTTCGATGCGCGTTTGTCAAGTACGGCGCAAAAATTGGCCGCGAAATTCGCGAGTGCGCGGATCGGAGGCGCCCGCGTCAGGCTTTCGCGATGGGCGGGAACTCGACGGAAGGAAGGAAGCGCGGCGGCATCCTCGCCTGGGATGCTTGTTCGAAGGCGTAAGCGAGTTTGAGCAGCACTGGCTCGCTCCAGGCGGCGCCGAAGAACGAGATGCCGGCGGGGAGCCCGAAAACGAAACCGGCCGGCACGGTGACGTGCGGGTATCCCGCGACGGCGGCGGGGCTCGAACAGCCGCCGGTGTCGTGATCGCCGTTGATCCAGTCCGTCAGCCAAGCAGGACCAGCCGTGGGCGCAACAATCGCGTCGAGCTTGTGCGCGGCGAGCAGCGCGTCGATGCCTTCGGCCCGCGAGAGGCGATGATTCTTCGCGAGCGCGTTGACGTAGTTCTTGTCGGTGAGCGGCCCCCGCGCTTCGGCTTCGACCAGCCGCTCCTGGCCGAAATACGGCATCTCGCGATCGCGATGTCGTTGGTTGAAGGCGATCAGCCCGGCCAGCGAATGAATGGGCGCCGACGGCCCGCGCGAGCGCAGATACGCGTTCAGATCCGCTTTGAACTCGTACTGAAGCACGATGTTTTCGGCTTCGCCCGAGGGGTGCTGGCGCGGCAGGTCGGCTGGGTCGACGAGCGTGGCGCCCTGGCGACGCATGATGTCGAGACAGTTCGCCATCAGCTTGTCGTCGGCGTCGTCGATGCGGAAGAATCGCCGCGCGACGCCGATGCGCGCGCCGCGCAGGCCGTTCGGATCGAGAAAGCGCGTGTAGTCCGCGGCGATGTGGCCGGCGCTTGACGCGGTGGCTGGATCGCGCTCATCGGCGCCGGCGAGCGCGCCGAGAAGGACGGCCGCGTCGCGCAGCGTGCGGGCCATCGGACCCGCCGTGTCCTGGCTGTGCGAGATCGGGACGATGCCCGCGCGGCTGATGAGGCCCACGGTTGGCTTGATGCCGGCGACGCCATTTATCGACGACGGGCAGACGATCGAGCCGTCCGTTTCCGTGCCGATCGCGAGTGCGCAAAGATTGGCCGACACCGCTGCGCCCGAGCCGGAGCTCGATCCGCACGGATTGCGATCGAGCGCGTACGGGTTGCGCGTCTGGCCGCCACGGCCGCTCCAGCCGCTCACCGAGTGCGTCGAGCGGAAGTTGGCCCATTCGCTGAGATTCGTTTTGCCGAGAATCACGGCGCCGGCTTCACGGAGGCGGAGCGCGACGCCGGAGTCGGCGGGCGCGGGCGGACCGGCGAGCGCGAGCGAACCGGCGGTTGTGTTCATGCGGTCCGCGGTGTCGATATTGTCCTTGATGAGGATCGGGACGCCGTGCAGCGGTCCTCGTGGACCTTTGGCGCGGAACTCGCGGTCGAGCGCCGCGGCGATCGATAGGGCGTCGGGATTCGTTTCGATGACGGCGCGAAGGGTGGGGCCGCTCCGGTCAAGCTTGTCGATCCGGTCGAGATACATTCGCGCGAGGCCCGCCGCGGTGAAGCGCCCGCCGCGAACGCCTGTCTGAATCCGGTCGAGCGTGATTTCTTCGAGCTCGAAAGGCGCGTCCGCGGCCGGAGCGGGTGTGGAGAGAGAAGCCGCAAGCGTCGCGGCGCCGAGGAAGTCGCGTCGAAGCATGGTAACGATTATCGCCCGAACGGGGCGGCCCTCCGGCAAAGCATACAATGGCGATGGATAGGGCGTCGAAACCCAATGCGGCTTCGAAAGTTACAAGGCAAATTGAAGGTCGAGCACAGTATCATCGATGGCCTGCGGCGGCGCATCGAACGGCTGATCGCGCGGAACCCGGAGATCCGCGCGGTGATTCCGGGCGTAATCCGGCCCGTGCGCGACGCCAAGGGCGAGGTGCGAATCCACGTGACGGTCGCGACGGCGAACGGATGGAAGGCGATCGCGCTGAGCGCCGGCGCGCGGCAGGAGTTGTTCATCAGCACGACGCTCGGCAGGGAAGAACTCGAGGCGGCGATCGAGCGGTGCCGCGATTGAGCGGCGAGCGGCTCGAGCTGAGCGCGGATGAGATGCGCGAGGCGGGTTACCGTGTGGTGGATTGCATCGTCGAGCATCTGGCGACGCTCGGCGCGCAGCGTGTCGGAACCAAAGCCGATGCCCGGCGGCCGCCGGCGTTTCCGATGGGCGCCGCGCCGGAATCGCCCGCACCGTTTGAAGAGGTGCTGACGCTGGTCGAGCGGCACGTGCTGCCGTACACGATGCACGTGAATCATCCGCGCTTCTTCGCGTATGTTCCGGGGCCGGGGAACTTCGTCGGCGCGCTAGCGGATGCGCTTGCGTCAGGGTTCAATGTGTTCGCCGGAACCTGGATCAGCGGCTCGGGGCCGCAGACGATCGAGCGCGAGACGGTGGGCTGGCTGCGCGACTGGTGCGGTTTTCCGGCCTCGAGCGGCGGCCTGTTCGTGAGCGGAGGTTCGATGGCGAACCTGACCGCGCTGGCCGTGGCGCGCGAGGCGCGGCTGGGCGCCGGCGAGCCACGCGCACGCGTGTATGTTTCGAGCCAGGCGCACTCATCGCTCGCGAAGGCGCTGCGGGTTCTTGGTTTCGCGCCGTCTCAGATTGTGAGGATCGAGGCGGGCGACGATTTCCGGCTGCCTGTCGCCGCGCTCGAAGCGCGCGTCACGAGCGACCGCGCCGCCGGCCTGCTGCCGTTCTGCGTCGTCGCGAGCGCGGGCACGACAAACACCGGCGCGGTTGACGATCTGGCCTCCATCGCGCGCCTGTGCCGGGCTGAGGAATTGTGGTTCCACGTCGATGGCGCGTATGGGGCCGCGGCCGTGCTGACCGATCGCGGCAAGCGCCTGCTCGCGGGCATCGAGTCCGCCGATTCGCTGAGCTTCGATCCGCACAAGTGGCTGTTTCAGCCCTTCGAGTGCGGCTGCGTGCTGGTGCGCGAGCAGCGTCTGCTGGAGGAAGCCTTCCGCGTGCGCGCCGACTATCTCAAGGACACGCAGCGCCGGACCGAGGAATGGAACTACGCCGACCAGGGCATTCAGCTCACGCGCGGCTTCCGAGCGCTGAAGCTATGGATGTCGGTGCGAACGTTCGGCGTCGCGGCGTTCCGCGCGGCCATCGAGCGGGGCTTCGCGCTCGCCGAGTTCGCGGCCGAAGAGATCGCGCGGCGCGACGGCTGGGAGATCGTGAGCGGTCCGTGGATGGGGATCGTGTGCTTCCGCGTCGCGCGCGGCGGCGGCGAACTGCACGAGCGTGTGGTGGACGAGTTAGTCGCGGACGGCACGGCGCTTGCGACCACCACCACGCTCGCCGGCCGCACTGTGCTGCGCATGTGTACGATCAACCCGCGGACCACGGAGGACGACGTGCGCGATGCGGTAGCTGCGATCGACCACATCGCGCTGCGGCTGGCGCGAGGCGGGGCGGAGGGGCCGATTTCGTCGTCGTTGAGATGAAGTAAGACACGCGGTCTGGCCGGATGGCGCAGGCCCAAGGGGAGAGGCAATCGCGCAAGCCAGGCCGGCCTGCTTCGTCAGCGGCTGGACCGGCGGCCGCCGAAGCCCTTCGTTTGTGAGTGGCTTCGCGGCGGCCGCTTCCCTTGCCCGGTATTACCCGGCTTCCTCGGTACCGCGGGCCTCTCCGCCACGCCAGCCGCGTAATTGAGCCTTGCCTCTGTTAGTCCACGCCTCCAGTCCATCACTAACTCCGCCGCATGTACAGATCGTTTGCTCCGATGCTTACGTTCAACTGACTCGCTTGCAGAACCGCCCGGTTCTTCGCATCCGAGAGCCGCCGCTGCTACAGGATCTGGCGAATACGCCGGTTGGCGTCGAAAGAGCGCCAGTAACGGAGGCAGCCATACCGGCGCCCGTTACTCCCGCGGCGAACGGGCCGTCATGGCTGGCCACCCGCTATGCGGTAAAGGCCATCCTTCCGTTCCCGAAGATAAACGCTCGCTCGCCGGGCCATTGCGTTCTGGGTGTAATGGAGGGGCATGGTGGACCTCGGCTTCCGACCCACCCAATGCCCGGACCGTGGCCGCCCGCCGCCTCCGTGGCCGAACCATGGGACAAATCTAGAACAACACGGCGTTATGCTGATTCCGGCGTTGACCGGTAGCTGGATCAATAGCTTGGGGGCAGATGCGGCCCCTGTTCGGCGCCCTTCGTTCGCTGTGCCTGTCTCGGAAACCGTTTCGGACACGGAGCGGCGTCGTGTACCCGTAAGGGCTGTCGTCCTGTGATAGGATGCGGCGGCATACGGTTCACCGAGCCGGAAGCTGAGGTCTGGAGGGTCACTTATGGAGCCACCAATGCTCGACCGCGAAGTAAGGCTTGGCATCGTGCTGTATGGCGGCGTCTCGCTGGCGGTATATGAAAACGGAGTCGCGCAGGAGCTGTTTCGCGCGGTGAAGGGCGACGGTGTTTACTCGTTCGTCAAGCAATTGATCGATTCCGACATCGTCGTGGACATCCTGAGCGGGACGTCGGCGGGCGGGATCAACGGGATCATGCTCGGCTACGCTCTGGCGAATGGCCGCGATTTCCGGAGTTCGGCCGCGTTGTGGCTCAAGGACGGCGATATCCTCCATTTGCTTCAAAAGCCAAACGATGCCGGCGCCGACAGCCTGCTCGACGGCGGGGGATATTATCAGCGTGGACTTCAGGAGTCCTTCGATGGCATGCCCGCATACTTCGCGCCCGAAGGCGACGGCGTAGCGAAGGAGCGGCGAATCGTATCGCCGGTCGAGGAACTGGATCTGTTTGTTACGAGCACCGACGTCGAGGGGCGGGTTTTCACGACCTTCGACGACCAGGGGCACGCGATCGATGTGAAGGACCACCGCCAGGTGTTCCAGTTGTGTTACCGGAGGGACCGGAAGAACGACTTCGAATCCGGACAATCGGCGGCTCTGGCGAAACTGGCGCGCAGCACCTCGTGCTTTCCGGTGGCGTTCGGTCCGGTCGAGATGCAACGGTTGGACGCGGGGGACGAGCCGCTCCGGCGGTGGGGACAGTTTGACGATCGCGACCGCATTTACTTCCTGGACGGCGGCGTATTGGACAACAAGCCGTTCTCGTATACGATCAGCGCGATTACGCGGCGCATGGCCGACCGGGACGTCGAGCGGCTGCTGTTGTACGTCGAGCCGGACCCGGAGCGCTTCCAGGGAGAGGCGCCGGTCCGGAAGCCCAATGTCGTCGCGGCGGGCCTCGACGCTCTGATCGGGATTCCCGGGTATCAGAGCATCGCGGACGACCTGCGGGCGATCGCGGCGAACAACGATCGCGTGCAACGATACAGCGAGATTTCAAACTGTTTGCCGGCGTCCAAGGACGCGCCGGAGCGCGGCCCGGACGACGTGATGTCGATTGTCGACGCAGACCGGCGGTGCGTATACGAAACCGCGCGGCTGGGAATGCTCCGGGACCAGGCGATCGAAGGAATCCTCAAGACGTCGGGCTTCCTGACTCTGTTGCGCGACGAGCCTGCGCGGCGGGCTGCGAAGATTCTAATGGACAGCTTCCGGGCGTGGAAGGTCGTGCCCGAGGACGCGGCTGCGTTGGCCAAGTTCGATGTCTACTTTCGCCTGCGCCGTCTGCTGCACATGAGTTCTTTCCTTAAGGCGCGGATGTGCGAGCAGCCCGGCGGTGAGAAGGCCGGCGAATATCGGGCGTTGCGACGCCGGTTGAATCATCAGTTTCAGGTTCTCGAGCAGATCGGATTCGCGATGAAATCGGCCATCGGCGAGGCGCGGATTCCGTGGCGGGATCTGAGCGGCGAGCAGGCCAATGCCAAACACGCGGCGGCGAAGTGGGCCATGGTGGCGAACATCCTCGCCGCGGTTCTGGACACGGCGGGCGTCACGTTGGGCGCCGCAGTGTGCGAAGGAATCGGCGGCGAAGACGCGGCGCGGCGCCAGGAGCGGGAACTGCTGATGGAAGCGCTCAGGAATCGGATCGATGCGGCCCCGTCGGCCGACCCGGCGATCAAGCCGCCAGTTGAGGGGAATCTGCTCGCTGAGTGCGACCGGATCGAGTGCGAATTGTTCCAGAACTTCGCGCCGGCCCAAGCGAGGGCGCCGATCTGGCGCGAGTATTGCCGGTTTCTGGCCATGGATTCGATTCTGTTCCCGATGCAGCGCATGGCCGGAATCGAGTCGACGGATGCGATCCGGACGGTTCGCATCAGCCCCATCGATGCGCAGCGCGCCTATAGCGCCGAGACGTTGAACGCGAAGCTTTGCGGCAATGAACTGGGGCACTTCGGCGGGTTCCTGAAGCGGTCCTGGCGGGCCAATGACATCATGTGGGGACGCCTGGACGCGCTGTGCCAACTGGTCGAGTGTCTGATCACGCCGGAGCGGATGCGAGACGTGCGGCCGGACAGCGTCCAGGCGGCCTTTGACTATGATCTGACGCGGCTCTTTCCGCATTCGCCGGAGAAGTGCGCGGAGATCCAGCGGCTGGCGGCCGGACTGGCGCGGGGAGGATGGGCGAGCAAGGAGGACTTCGCGCAATTTCGGGAGGCCCTCATCGCCGCGGCTCAGGCGGAAATTCTGAGCGAGGAAGTTCCCCGCGTCATCCAGGCGGCGATCGATCAGCAGGCCGATTGGAATCAGTTTGAAGTGCAGAAGCCCAAGCGCGGGTTGATGGGGGAAAAGCTGGTTTGGAGCGTGAGCCCGCGGCGGCTCGATGCCGCGCTGGCCGGCTACGCGGCCGAAAAGCTGGCCGAGGAGGCCGAACCCGCGGGAGGCTGGCCGAAGTATTTCGAAACCACATACGCCGTGGGGTCGGAATCCTGGAGCGAAGACATTCCGAAGCCGGTTCTGGTCGAGATCCTGGGCCACGCGTCGCTGGTGCTGCGGAACTGCTTGCTCGCGGCGGCCGGCCCGCGCGGGGACAAGATTCGGACCTCGACGGTGTTCCGGTTCCTCATCAATTTCCCGCTGGTAGCGCTATATCGCTTCGTGCGTCTGCAGCGCATGGCGCCCGAGTACGTTCGGACGACCATCGCCGTCGTGCTGGCGGCCTGCGTCGAGCTGCTGGTCATCGATTACCTCTTTCGCGCCGCCATCTTCGGCGCGTCCCAGAGTTGGACGAAATGGCTCTGGCTCGGCGGACCGGCCCTTGGCATCGTCGCGACGCTTGGATTTCTCTACTTGTTCCGCCGGCCCGTGCGTCCGGCCGCGAGTTCGGGGAAGCCGAAGCGCGGCTAGCCGCGGCGCGCGCCGCTCCAGGGCGGGGCGGGCCGCGAAATTCCCGCAACTTTATCTTGATGTCAAGAATCTCTATGTCGTGAGATTGAAACCGGGCGAGACGGGACGGGCAGCGGGGACGAAAGTGTGGCTGGTGCTCATGAAGGCGCACCGCGCGATGGAGAAGCGGTCTCTTGAGAGCATCGGCGGAACGGGGATGTGTTTCACCGATTTCGCCGTGCTCGAGGCGCTGCTCCACAAGGGGCCGCTCGCGGTGAATCAAATAGGGCCGAAGGTAGGGTTGACGAGCGGGTCGACGACGACGGCGGTGGACCGGCTGGAGCGGCGCGGGCTGGTGCGCCGCGAGGCGGACCCGGAAGACCGGCGGTCGCGTATCGTGCAACTGACTAGCGGGGGGAAGAGTCTGATTGCGCGTGTGTTCGCGCGGCACAGCGCGGACATCGAACAGGTGACATCGCGGCTCACAGCCGGCGAGCGCGAGCAGTTGGTTGGTTTGTTGAAGAAGCTGGGCATGGCGGCGGAGGAAGCGGAACCGCCGCGGAAAATCAAAAGAAACGGAGATTGAACGATGTTGAAGACACTGATCAGGACGAAAGACGATTACGGGTTGACGATCCTGCGGCTGGTGTTGGGGATCGTGTTCTTCGCGCATGGCGCGCAGAAGATGCTGGGCTGGTTCGGCGGGTACGGGTTCTCTGGCACGATGGCGTATTTCACGCACGCTGGCATTCCGGCGCCACTCGCGTTTCTGGCGATCGCGGCGGAGTTGTTCGGCGGGCTGGGGCTGGTGCTCGGGCTGCTGGGGCGGGTGGCTGCTTTCGGGATCGCGGTGAACATGCTCGTCGCGATTGCCACGGTGCATAGCCAGTTCGGGCTGTTCATGAACTGGTCAGGCGCGCAGAAGGGCGAGGGCTTCGAATATCATCTGCTGGCGATCGCGATCGCGGCGGCGGTGATGGTGGGCGGCTCGGGCGCGTGGTCGGTGGATGGAGCGCTCGCCCGGATGCGGCGGGGCGAGCCCGAACCCGGTACGATGAGTCGAGCGCATACCGCTTGAGTGGTGAGGGCAAGCGGCGGCGCCGGCTGAGAACCGCTTGCCATGGCAAAAAACTTCAAGGATCTGACCGAGCAGGAAATACTGGCGCTGGCGATTTCGCTCGAAGAAGAAGACGGGCGGATTTACGGGGACTTCGCCGACGGGCTGCGGGAGAGCTATCCCTCGACGGCGAAGATGTTCGAAGAGATGCAGGCCGAGGAGTCGCAGCACCGGTCGTGGCTGATCGAGACTTACCGGCAGCGCTTCGGCGAGCACATTCCGCTGATCCGGCGGCAGGATGTAAAGGGGTTTGTGGACCGCCGTCCGGTGTGGCTGGTGCGGCCACTGGGGATCAAGGCGGCGCGCCGGCAGGCCGAGCTCATGGAGACCGAGACGCGGAGCTTCTACGAGCACGCGATCGGGAAGGTAAGCGACGCCGGGGTGCGGAAGCTGCTGGGGGACCTGGCCGAGATCGAGCAGAAACACTGCGTGACGGCCGGGAAGATGGAAGAGCGGCTGACGACGGACGTGCGGGAGGAAGAGGACCGGGTGGCGCGGCGGCTGTTCGTGCTGCAGATCGTGCAGCCGGGGCTGGCCGGGCTTATGGATGGCTCGGTGTCGACGCTCGCGCCCGTGTTCGCGGCGGCGTTCGCGACGCGCAATAGCTGGGACGCGTTTCTGGTGGGCATGGCGGCGTCGGTGGGGGCGGGCATTTCGATGGGCTTCGCCGAGGCGCTGTCCGACGACGGATCGCTCACCGGGCGCGGGCATCCGTGGGTGCGCGGCGCCGTGTGCGGCCTGATGACGACGGCGGGAGGGATCGGGCACACGCTGCCGTTCCTGATCCCGGACTTCCGGCTGGCGATGACGGTGGCGGTGGGGATTGTGGCCATCGAACTTGCGGCGATCAGTTACATCCGGCATCGCTACATGGACACGCCGTTCGTGGGCGCGGCGCTGCAGGTGGTGGTGGGCGGGGTGCTGGTGTTTCTGACCGGCATTCTGATCGGAAGCGCATAGGCATGGACGCGATTCCGTTCGAGCGGATCGCCGAGAGCGGCGACGAATCGATCTACGAGCTTGGCTCGATCGCGCCCGGCCCGCAAGGGAAGCTGCCGCTGACGCGCGAGATGCTGCTCGAGCGGCCTTCGGGCGATCTGTTCGGGCTGACGCAGGATGCGGGGATGGGCTGGGATCCGGCGCGGCTGGGTGGGCCCGAGACACTGATCCTGAGCACGCACGGGGGCGTGCGCGCGCAGGACGGGACGCCGGTGGCGCTGGGGCTGCACACGGGGCACTGGGAAGTGAACCTGCTCGTCGAGGAAGCGGCGCGCGAGCTGACGTCCCTCGGCGGCGTGCCGTTCGCGGCCTATTGCACGGACCCGTGCGATGGGCGCACGCAAGGAACGACGGGCATGTTCGACAGCCTGCCGTACCGCAACGACGCGGCGGCGGTTCTGGGGCGGCTGATCCGCTCGCTGCCGACGCGGCGCGGCGTGCTGGGCGTGGCGACGTGCGACAAAGGACTGCCGGCGATGATGATGGCGCTGGCCGGAGCGCGCGATCTGGCGTGCGCGCTCGTGCCGGGTGGGGTGACGCTGCCGGCCGAGGGTGGCGAGGACGCCGGGCGCGTGCAGACGATCGGGGCGCGGTTCGCTCACGGCATGATCACGCTCGAATACGCGGCCGAGATGGGCTGCCGGGCGTGCGGGACGCCGGGCGGAGGTTGCCAGTTTCTGGGGACGGCGGCGACGTCGCAGGTGGTGGGCGAGGCGCTGGGGATGTCGCTCGCGCATTCGGCGCTGGCGCCTTCGGGCGAGCGGATCTGGCTCGACATGGCGCGGAGAACGGCGCGGGCGCTTCACGCGATGGAGATGCGCGGGCTGCGCATGCGCGACGTCGTGACCGAAGCGGCGCTCCATAATGCGATGGCCGTACACGCGGCGTTTGGCGGATCGACGAACCTGATCCTGCATCTTGCCGCGGTGGCGCACGCGGCCGGGCTCGCGCAGCCGGCGCGGGAAGATTGGGAACGGGTGAACCGCGGCGTGCCGCGACTGGTCGACGCGCTGCCGAACGGGCCGCAAAATCATCCGACGGTGCGAGTGTTTCTGGCCGGAGGCGTGCCGGAGGTGATGCTTCACTTGCGCCGCGCCGGCCTGATCGAGACGGGCGCCCTAACGGTAGCCGGCGAGACGGTGGGGCGCGTGCTCGACTGGTGGGAGAAGTCCGAGCGTCGCGGGCGGCTGCGGAGGCTCCTGCGGGGACGCGACGGCGTGGATCCGGACGAGGTCATCTTTAGTCCCGAGCGGGCGGCCGGGCGCGGGCTGACATCGACGGTGTGTTTCCCGAGCGGGAACCTGGCGCCCGAGGGTGCGGTGATCAAGAGCACGGCGATCGACCCCGAGGTCGTGGACGCGGACGGAGTGTACCGGATGACCGGGCCGGCGCGGGTGTTCCTGACCGAGGCCTCGGCGATCGCGGCGATCAAGCACGGCGAAGTGAAGCCGGGCGACGTGATGGCGCTGATTTGCCGCGGGCCGCTCGGGTCGGGAATGGAAGAGACCTATCAGGTGACCTCCGCGCTGAAGCATCTCGCGTTCGGCAAGCGCGTGGCGATGGTCACGGACGCGCGGTTCAGCGGCGTGTCGACGGGCGCGTGCGTGGGGCACGTATCCCCCGAGGCGCTGGCCGGCGGGCCGATCGGCAAGCTTGTGGACGGGGACACGGTCGAGATTCTCGTGGACCGCGTGCGGCTGACCGGCAGCGTGAACCTAGTGGGCGAGGGTGGGCGCCGGTTTGGGGCCGAGGAAGGGACGCGCGTGCTGGCCCAGCGCGCGCCGCGGCCGGATCTGCGGCCTGACGCGGCGCTGCCCGATGCGACGCGGCTGTGGGCGGCGCTGCAACAGGTGAGCGGCGGCCCGTGGGCTGGCTGCGTGTACGACGTCGAGCGGATCTTGCGGGTGATCGAAGCGGGAAGGCGGGCGTTGGGGGAGACTCCCGACCATTGAGTCAACTGTTTTGTGATTTGGAAGTGAGTTTGTTTCGATGCTGTCACGAAGGTGATGAAAGTGCGGCAGGTGATCGAGGCCACGGTTCGAATTGGATTTCCCGAGAGTACTATCTTCGGGATTGGAGCCGCCTTGCTGTTCTGCACAGCGCTTTATGTGATTCCGCGGACGTCGGTTCTCGGCGCCATCTTGCTGACCGGCTATCTCGGCGGTGCAACCGCCGCCAATGTGCGCGTGGGCAGCGCGCCATTTAATACGAGTTTCCCGATTATTTTTGGAGTTCTTGTTTGGCTTGGACTGTTCTTGCGCGAGAGCCGCTTACGCGCGCTCATTCCATTCCGCACCTGAACAATGGGCTCATTCGAGGAGTTCCCGAATGTTTGATTCGCGGCGGCCAGGTTACACTTCGACGCGGCGAATTGAAAGCCGGAGCCTGTCGCGGCGCCGATCTACCGGAAATGTGCAAGTTTCTAGCGACATAGCCGAATCAGAGCGAATCCCTGGAAAGTTGTAATTCGGCGTGTCAGCGCGCCGGCGTCCCGAATTTGCTATTCCACGATTTGCGAAGGACCGCGGTTCGGAATCTGCGCCGGGCAGGCGTTGCCGAAACCGTCATGATGAAAATAACCGCTCAGGAGACCCGCGGCGTAATTGAACGGTACAACATCAGCGATCAGAGTGACACCCAGCGGGCTGGCCGCATGGCGGAAGAGTTCCTGGCAAAGGAACACCAGGATTTAGCACAAAATATGTCACAACGACCGGAGTGGCTAAACTGATTCGCCTAGACAAACCCGTCCATTTGTTTGGTGCGGATGAGAGGACTTGAACCTCCACTCCCTTGCGAGAACCAGAACCTGAATCTAAAATGGCGTTGCCCCCGGCGCCCCCCCCCGCCCCCGCTTAAATAACTTTCGTGCAAAAAGTCGCCCTTCGATAAGCGGCGTTATGCGGAATTGCGGGC
>VFSW01005139.1_pt1 | contig 19414 bp, 14 predicted proteins | sample 5358111 | NCBI WGS metagenome assembly VFSW01 (sample SAMN11554181, study PRJNA540505) | mine drainage metagenome | isolation source: sediment from site ElyBrook_90M | place: USA: Ely Copper Mine, Vershire, VT | collected 2017 | reverse complement strand
TTGCCGATTCCGGGGCTGGCGCTTCTTGGTTTCGGATGGCGGGGCGCGCGGAAGAAGAGGCTGCTGGGACTCCTGGCGCTGTGGATGATCCTGGCCGGCCTGATCGTGATTCCTGCGTGCGGCGGAAGTAGCAGCGGCGGTCGCGGCGGAAGCAGCGGTACTCCGGCGGGACCTTACACTATTACGATCACGGGCAAAGATGCGAGCGGAGTTACTCAAAGCAATGCGGCGCCCACAGTGCAGATTACGGTTAACTGACGTTGACTCCGGCACCGTGCAGGCAGATCGATTTATAAAAGACAGGCGGCTGAGCCCAGGTATGCGAAGCCGATATTCCTGTTGGAGAACATTCATGCGTAGAGTTTGCTTCGTCCTCGTAGCGTTTTTAGTGGGTTCGTTTTCTTCGAGCGCCCTAGCTCAATCGGCCGAAAAGCCCGACCTCACAAAGCAGCCGACTCTCTACGTGGTCGGCTACGCGCACCTCGACACCGAGTGGCGATGGGAGTATCCCCAGGTCATTGACGAATATTTGCGCAAGACCATGGAGGATAATTTCAAGCTGTTCGAGAAATATCCGCACTATATCTTCAATTTCAGCGGCGCGAACCGTTACCGCTTGATGAAGGAATATTTCCCCGCCGACTTCGCTCGAATGAAAACCTACGTCGATCAGGGCCGCTGGTTTCCGGCGGGATCGTCGATGGAAGAGGGCGACGTGAACGCCCCCAGCGCCGAAGCGATCATCCGGCAGGTTTTATACGGCAACGAATGGTTCCGCAAAGAGTTCGGCAAAGCCAGCGCCGAATACATGCTGCCCGACTGCTTTGGATTCCCAGCGTCGCTACCCACGATCCTTGCGCATTCGGGAGTGAAGGGTATCTCGACGCAGAAGCTTGTGTGGGGATCATCTGCTCCCGGCGGCGGCCCGCAATCGAGTGAGAGGACGCCCGAAGGCACGCCGTTCAATGTCGGCGTGTGGGTTGGCCCCGACGGCGAGAGCGTGCTGGCGGGCATCAATCCGGGGAGCTATAGCGCAGGAATCGAAACCGACCTGAGCAAGCCCTTTGGAGTGGAGCCGGCGAATCCGGCATTTGAAGATCTACAAAACAGAATCGGCGACGCGCAGCGCAAACTGCAGCAGGAGCAGCAGAGTGGCCAGCAGCCGGATCAGAAACAGATTCGCGCGTTCTTCGGACTGCGCAGCGAGCAGGAAGCGCTGGCCCATGCCCAACAGGAGCATGAATTTGATCGCTACCAGCATGACTGGGCGGCGCGCGTCGAACACAACGGCAAGGTCAGCGGAGTTTTTACGGATTATCACTACTACGGGACCGGCGACATCGGTGGAACTCCGGACGAGGAATCGGTGAAGCGGCTGGAAGGGATCGTCACCCACGGTACAGCCAGCTTGCCTCCGGACGGCGGATACTTTTCGCGCCGAGAGCGGCATGCAGATTGGCCCGAGGTTAAAGTTGGCGATGGACCGGTGCATGTCATTTCGGCGACAGCGGATCAAATGTTTCTCGACATTACTCCGGTTGAGGCGGCGGGGTTGCCGCGTTACACCGGCGAAATGGAGTTGACCAATCATTCCGCAGGGTCGCTGACCTCGCAGGCGTATCAGAAGCGGTGGATCAGAAAAGAAGAATTGCTCGCTGATGCCGCTGAGAAAGCGTCGATCGCGGCGGAGTGGTTGGGTGCGCGGCCATATCCGCAGGAACGCTTGAACGATGCTTGGACTCTTGTGATGGGCGGGCACTTTCACGACATCGCGGCCGGTACTGCCACGCCAAAGTCGTACGAGTTCGCCTGGAACGATGACGTCATCGCGATGAATCAGTTCGCAGGTGTGTTAACGAGCGCCACCGAAGGCGTCGCGACTGCGCTAGATACGCAGGCCAAAGGAATTCCGCTGGTCGTGTTCAATCCGCTCAACATCGCACGCGAAGATTTGGTCGAGGCCACGGTAGATTTCCCCGGCGGCATGCCGAAGTCCGTGCATGTCGCTGGGCCCGACGGGAAAGATACTCCTGCGCAGGTTTCCGGCGGCAAGGTGATCTTTGCCGCAAAGGTGCCATCGGTAGGCTACGCAGTGTACGACGTGGTGGCTGGAGGCGTCGCGAGTTCCGGTTCGCAGCTTCGCGTGTCGAAAGACGAACTCGAGAATCAGTATTACCGCGTCAAACTAAACGCAGGCGGCGATGTGGCCAGCATCTTTGACAAACAACTGGGCAGGGAACTGCTCTCTGCGCCCGCCCGTCTGGCGATTTAATACGATAACCCGCAGGAGTGGCCGGCGTGGAACATGGATTGGGATCAGGAGCAAGCCGCTCCGAAAGCATTTGTCTCTGGCCCGGCGCAGATACGAGTCGTCGAGAACGGCCCAGTGCGCGTAGCCGTGGAAGTTACGCGCGAGACGGCCGGATCCCGCTTCGTCCAGACGATCAGTCGCTCTGCTGGCGGTGCCGGCAAGCGCGTCGAGTTCCGCAACGTGATCGACTGGAACACGCGTGAGTCCACCCTAAAAGCCACTTTCCCGCTTACCGCCTCGAACCACGTCGCTACTTACAACTGGGACATCGGCGCCATCGAGCGTCCAACGGCTGAGCCGCGGAAGTTCGAAGTGCCTTCGCATCAGTGGATCGATCTCACCGACATGAGCGGAGAATTCGGTGCGACCATCCTCACCGATTGCAAGAACGGCTCCGACAAACCGACCGACAACACTGTTCGCCTAACGTTAATTCGAACGCCCGGAACTGCCGGTGGATATGCGGATCAGGGTACACAAGACATCGGCCACCACGAATTCACTTACGGCATTGCGGGTCATGCCGGGGGTTGGCGCGACGCCCAGACTGATTGGCAGGCGCAGCGGCTGAACGCGTCTCTCGTTGCCTTCTCAACCGCAAAGCATGCGGGCCATTTGGGCAAAGAGTTTTCGTTGGTGAAGATCAACAATGCGCGAATCCGAGTTCTGGCTCTGAAAAAAGCCGAGCAAAGTGATGAGATCATCCTGCGCGGTCGAGCTCGAAGGCAAACCGCAGCGCGATGTTCGCGTGTCATTTGCAGCGCCAATCCATGCGGCACGGGAGGTGAACGGTCAAGAGCAACCGGTCAGCAACGCCACCATCGAGCGCGGCGAATTGGTTACCTCGCTGAGTGCATTTCGACCCCGAACGTTCGCGTTGAAGATTCAGGGCCCCGCGACCAAAGTCGCAAGTGTGCATTCAACGCCTGTGGAACTGCATTACGAAGTCGCGATTGCCAGCGCTGACGGCACGGCGTCAACTCAGGGCTTCGATAGCAAAGGCAATGCGCTGCCAGCGGAAATGCTTCCTCCCCAGATCCGATTCAACGACGTTCAATTCCAACTTGCGCCGGCAGGGTCTGCGAATGCCATCATCGCGAAAGGACAATCCATCAATCTGCCCGCAGGCGCATACAACCGCCTATATGTCTTGGCCGCCTCCGCCGATAGCGATCAAAAGGCCATTTTTGAAGTTGCCAACAAGAAAATTGAACTCAATATTGAAGACTGGCGCGGTTTCATCGGCCAGTGGGACGACCGTGAGTGGAGTTCGAAAGACACATCCAACGACGACTATGGCGACATGCTCAGCCTGAAGCCGCCTTACATCAAGCGCGCCGACCTCGCATGGTATTGCAGTCATCACCACGATGCTGCGGGAAAGAATGTGGATTATCGGTATTCCTATCTGTTTGCTTATGCGCTCGACCTTCCGCCCGGCGCAAAAACTCTGCGGCTTCCCAATAATAATAAGATTCGCATCCTAGCCATTTCCGTCGCGGAAGAAAATGCAACCGCTATTCCAGCGCAGCCTCTCTACGATGTCCTTCCATCGCCGAGCGCTGGCGCGCCAGACTTCACGCTCTCGGCATCGTCTAAGTCAGTTTCCGTCTCACAAGGCAGAAGTTCTACGGTTCGCGTGTTGGTCATGCCGCGTGGCGGCTTCAGCAGCACTGCAAACTTGACTGCGTCGGGACTTCCAACCGGCGTGACTGCATCCTTCAATCCCACCGCTACCAACGGGTCGAGTACGGTGACGTTCACCGCGTCGTCATCCGCTCCTCCGGCAACTGCCACGGTCACCATCACTGCTGCTGCAGCGGGTCAATCGCATAGCGTGACCACAGAAGTGGGCGTCAATCCAGTTCTGAGCGGAACGGTTCCGGTGGATCTGTCTTCCTCGTATAACCGCACAGGAATCTACGACGACGGAACAAAGTTCACTCCGGCCAATAGCCTCGATGGCGACGGCTTCGCCTTCTCCGCACAACTGCTGGGCCGCGAGCAAATCGGGGACGGGGTTGTTTTCAAGCTAGGACAAGCGAATGCGGTGGATATGGTGACTGGTAAGACTTTGACGCTGCCGTCAGGGCGCTTCTCCAGTGTAAAAATTCTTGCTACCGCTGTGAACGGAAATCAGGAATTGCAAACGTTCACCGTGACCTATGACGATGGCACATCTTCTTCTTTCACGCGGAGCCTCAGCGATTGGGCCGCTCCGCAGCATTTCACTGGAGAGTCGGATGCGTTCGCCATCCCTTATCGTCTCACCTCGGACGGATCAAAAGATACACGCTCATTTTATGGCTATGCTTACTCATTGGAACTGGACTCGAGTAAGGCAGTACGCAGCCTAAGTCTGCCGAGTAATCGCGAGGTCATCGTTTTGGCGGTAACGCTAGTCCCTGCCGCGTCGAACTAGGTGAGCACTCGTGGGCAGTGCCCGCTGTCCTATAAGGTATCCTAATAACTCGTAAATGAGGTACTGCATTGACGTAAACATGGGGATATGCGGTTTGAAAACAAATGAGGTCACGCCGCATGGCCTGTCTCAGAAGAATTAGGAAACCGCTGCTCTATCCATCTGAGCTAGGGGGCCGCGCGGAATCGCGGCTGAGACGAACAAGATTATTATTGCACGGCGATTGCGGCCTCTGGTCAGTGGTTTGCGGTCAAATCGTCGAGCGCTAGGTTCAATTCGAGTACGTTGACGCGCGGTTCGCCGAGCAAGCCGAGATCGCGCTGGCGCGTATACTTTTGCACCAACTCACGGACTGCGGACTCCGTCATTCCGCGCGCGTGAGCTACCCGCGGAACTTGAAACTCGGCTGCGGCCGGGGAAATTTCAGGATCGAGGCCTGAGGCTGACGTGGTGATGAGATCCACGGGGATCGGCTGAGACGGATTCTCCGCATGCAGTGTCTGTGCGTCGGCCTGAACCCGGTCAATCAGCTTCTTGTTGGTCGAACCATAGTTGGTGCCGCCGGAGTTGGTCGGATCATACCCGTTGTTGCCAGCCGCCGATGGCCGTGAATGAAAATATGTCGCCGAGGTGAACGGCTGCGCGATGATGCGTGATCCGATGGCTTCGCCGTTGCGGGTGATGATCTGTCCGTTGGCTTTGTCGCGAAGAAACGCCTGTGCCAGTCCCCACACCACGAGCGGATAAATCAGCCCGAGCAGAATCGTGGTGGCGATGGTCATGAGAATCGAAGTAATCAGATGTTTCTTCATAAGAGTCCTTAGGCGAGATGTGCCGCGGTGATGAGCACGTCAATGAGTTTGATGCCGACGAAGGGAGCGATCAGGCCGCCTACGCCGTAGATCAATAGATTGCGCCGCAGCAGAGCCTCGGCATTCATAGCCCGATATTTCACGCCGCGCAGCGCCAGCGGGATCAACGCAATGATGATCAGCGCGTTGAAGATGACCGCCGACAGAACGGCGGACTGCGGTGTCTTCAGATGCATGATGTTGAGCGCATTCAGCACCGGGAAGGTAACGGCGAACATCGCCGGAATGATAGCGAAATATTTCGCCACGTCATTGGCGATGGAAAATGTTGTTAGAGCGCCGCGAGTCATCAGTAACTGCTTGCCTATTTCAACGACCTCAATCAGCTTGGTGGGATTGGAGTCGAGGTCGACCATGTTGCCGGCCTCTTTGGCGGCCTGCGTGCCGGTATTCATGGCAACGCCGACGTCAGCTTGTGCCAGCGCGGGAGCGTCGTTGGTGCCGTCGCCGGTCATGGCGACGAGTTTTCCGCCAGCCTGTTCGGTGCGAATCAATTTCAACTTATCTTCGGGCGTGGCTTGGGCCAGGAAATCGTCGACGCCAGCTTCGCGTGCGATGGCGGCAGCGGTGAGCGGGTTGTCACCGGTGATCATGACGGTGCGAATGCCCATCGAACGAAGTTGCGCGAAGCGGTCGCGAATGCCGCCCTTGACCACGTCTTTCAAATGAATTACGCCCATAGCACGCTTGTTTTGCGCGACGACGAGCGGAGTGCCACCGGAGGATGCGATGCGCTTGACCGAGGCGTGAACTTCGGCGGGCATGCTGCCACTGCCGGTTTGCTCAATGTAGCGTGCGATGGCATCGGTAGCCCCTTTGCGGATTTCGCGGCCGTCGAGATTCACTCCTGACATGCGAGTCTGAGCGGTGAAGGGAATAAACTCGGCTTCGTGGCTGGAGAACTCGCGGCCGCGGAGTTTGTATTTTTCTTTGGCCAGGACGACGATGGAGCGGCCCTCCGGAGTTTCATCGGCCAGGGAGGAAAGCTGGGCCGCATCAGCCATTTCGGCTTCGCTCACGCCGGGAGCGGGAAGAAACTCAGTTGCCTGACGATTACCGAAGGTGATTGTGCCCGTCTTATCGAGCAGCAGCGTATTCACGTCGCCGGCAGCCTCGACAGCGCGGCCGGACATGGCGAGCACATTATGCTGCACTAAACGATCCATACCAGCGATGCCGATAGCCGAGAGCAATCCGCCAATCGTGGTCGGAATCAGGCAGACCAGCAGCGAGACCAGCACGAACACGGTTTGCGGCGAGCCGGAATAGATGGCGAATGGCTGCAAGGTGACCACCGCGAGCAGGAAGATGATGGTCAACCCCGCGAGCAAAATGTTAAGCGCAATCTCATTTGGTGTTTTCTGCCGCGCTGCTCCCTCAACAAGCGCAATCATGCGATCAAGGAATGTTTCCCCCGGATTCGACGTGATCTTGACCTTGATGTGATCGCTGAGAACGCGAGTGCCACCGGTGACTGCGGAGCGATCGCCTCCGGCCTCGCGAATGACAGGCGCAGATTCGCCGGTGATGGCAGATTCATCGACAGAAGCGACGCCCTCGACGATCTCGCCATCACCGGGAATCAGTGCTCCGGCCACGACCGAACAGAGATCGCCGACGCGCAGCTTCGCGCTCGGTACCTGCTCCACCTTGCCGTCGCAGTCAACGCGGTTGGCGACGGTTTCAGACCGGGCCTTACGCAGCGTATCGGCCTGTGCCTTGCCGCGGCCCTCAGCCATGGCTTCAGCAAAATTGGCAAAAAGCACCGTGAACCACAACCACAGTGCAATTTGCAGGTTGAAGCGGAACGCCTCGTACGGATGCAGTAGCAGGAGCACCGTCGTAATGACACTGCCGATCTCCACCACGAACATGACGGGATTGGCCATCATGTTTTTCGGATTGAGTTTCAGCAGCGAATTCCACGCAGCGCTGCGAATCAGATCAACATCCCAAATCGATTTGCGATGGCTAGCCATAGGTTTCCTAGAAAGTCTTGCCTGCATACATGAGCAGGTGTTCGAGAATCGGTCCCAGGCTGAGCGCAGGGAAGAAAGTGAGGGCGCCCAGGATCAGGATCACGCTGATCAAAAGCAGCGTGAACAGCGGCGTGGTCACGGGAAATGTACCGAGCGAAGGCGGCACATATTTTTTCTGCGCCAGATTACCGGCGATCGCCAGCATCGGGATGATCATGAAGAATCGCCCAATCAGCATGGTGAAGCCGGTTGCCGTGTCGTACCACGGAGTGTTGATGGGGCTGAGGCCACCGAACGCTGAGCCGTTGTTTCCTGCCGATGAAGTGAAGGCGTAGAGAATCTGGCCGAGGCCGTGGGGGCCGGGATTGGTGATGGCTGCCGTGCCGAAACCTTTGACCATCGAAATGCCGGTTAGCGACAAAATGATGAGCGGGAAGACGAGCGAAACCAGCATCGCCATCTTCACGTCATAGGCCTCGATTTTCTTTCCCAGATATTCCGGCGTCCTACCGACCATCAGTCCCGCGATGAATACCGCAAGCACGATATAGATCAGCATGCCGTACATGCCGGAGCCGACACCGCCGAAGATCACTTCGCTCAGCATGATGTTGACCAGCGGCACCATGCCGCCGAGCGGTGTGAACGAGTCGTGCCATCCGTTGATCGCGCCGCAACTGGCGTCGGTCGTGACAGTGGCGAACAGCGCGGAGTTCGCGATGCCGAAACGCGTTTCTTTGCCCTCCATGTTGCCGCCCGGCTGCGAGTTCGTCACATGTTGTGCGACGGTCGGCGGGTACATAGGATTGCCCTGCGATTCGGCCCAGTAGGCGACGGTCACGCCGCACAAGAACAAAATGGCCATCGCGGACCAGACGGCCCATCCGTGAGCTTGCGAGCCGGTCATGCGCCCGAGCGTGTAGGTGAGGCCCGCCGACACAGCGAAGATCGAGAGCATCTCGATCAGGTTTGACATGGGCGTAGGATTCTCGAATGGATGCGCGCTGTTGGCATTGAAAAATCCGCCGCCGTTGGTGCCCCACTCCTTGATCATTTCCTGCGATGCGATGGGGCCTTGCGCAATACTCTGCGTCGACACCGTGTCCATTACGGGTTTGCCGTTCGCATCTACAACTGGCTTGCCATTGGCATCGACACGGGCCACCTGTTGCGGTTCGACCAGTTTCACGGTGTCGTAAGGCTTGAAGTTCTGAACGACTCCCTGAGAGACCAGCAGCAGCGCTCCAACGATGGAGAACGGCAACAATACCCAGAGCGAGGCGCGGGTCATATCGACCCAGAAGTTGCCGATGGTTTTCATCTGGCGGCGGGCGATGCCGCGGATGAACGCAATCGCTAGCGCGATGCCGACTGCTGCTGACGCGAAGTTGTGATACGCGAGTCCGGCCATCTGCGTGAGATAGCTCATGGTCGACTCGCCGGAATACGCTTGCCAGTTGGTATTGGTGGTGAACGATGCGGCCGTGTTGAAGGCGAGGTGCTCGGGCATGACCCCAGTGAAGTGCTGCGGGTTTGCCGGCAGAAAGCCTTGAACCCGTTGCATCACGTAAAGCACGAGCATGGAGACGCCGCTGAACAACAGCATCGCGACGGCATACTCGGTCCACGGCATTTCGTGGTTTTCGTCCACGCGAGTCACGCGATAGAGCAAGCGCTCGATCGGGCGCAGCACAGGGTCGAGGAAAGTTCGCTCGCGTGAAAAGACGCGAGTCATGAATACGCCCATCGGCTTGGTGACGGCGAGGATCAGGCCGAGGAAAGCGAAGATTTGCAGCCAGCCATTGACGGTCATAAAAGTCTCTCCGCGAACGAGTCCGCGATCAGAACTTCTCCGGGCGCAGCAGCGCGTAGAACAGGTAAATCGTGGTCAGCGTGCTGATGATGAGCATGACGAGCGATTGCAGGTCCATAAAGCTCCCTATTTCATGCGATCGCAGAAGCGCACGTAGGCGACTGAGATCGCGAAGAATGCAACAGTGACTAGGATCCAAAAAACGTCTTGCATGGTGACTCTCCAAAAATTGTTGCGCGGCTACCACGTGCCCTCTTTGCGTCCCCACCACCAGACCATGCCGAGGGTGGAGGTGGTCTGGTCTTTCTTCAGGACGCTCTGCGTGTCAGTCAGGAATGAAGGTTGATTAGAATAATCGCGGCGAACTTCGTAGCGCATGAGCAGGCCGTCGGCGAGTTTGTAGTCGAAGGTGACAGTGTCTTCTTTTAACGCCTGCGTCAAGCCGCTGAAAAGACCTCCGCGATCGGACATATATTCGCTGCGCGCGCCGAATGTGAACTTGCGATTGATTTGATACTGGGCGTAGGCCGCGCCGCCGATGACGTGTGATGGTGCGGACGATTCTCCGGCCGCGGAGTGCTGCCACAGCCGCTGAATGAAGTAGTCCCCTTCGATCGAGAACGCCAGTTTCTGGTTGGCCTGCCATGTCGCGTAACTGTCGAAAATGTGGGTGCGACCGTTGGGGGCGGGATTGATAGCAGTGAAGCAGAGCCCTGGCTGTACCGGGATCGGGCCGCAGTTGTTGGCCGGCGTACGATCCGGATGCTCTTGGCCGAGGTAATAGTTCATGGTCCAGGTGAGGTTGTGCAGCGGCTTGGCGGTGAAGCCGAAAAGTTCGTCTTTGAATCCGTTGGTGGCTTCGACCTGATTGGTACCGTTGACGACCCAATAGTTGATTGTGAAGCGGTCGTTGACCGGAATCGCAGCGCGAATGCCCATGTGATAGAAGGGCAGGAAATTGAACCAGAAAGCGCGGGAATAATTAATTTGATCCTTGGTGTAATTGCCTTCGATGCCGATTGAACTCGACCATTTTCCGAAATCGATGGTGATACCTTTGCCGACCGGGGCGACGTATGTGCCGTAAGCCTGGAAGATGTTGCGATAAATGTCTGGACGCGGTTCGTTGGCTGGATTTCCCTGCAGTGTGTCAGCGGCCTGGCCGAATTGCAGATCGAGACGTCCGCCCCAGCGGCGGCCGGCGCCGACATCTGGAGCATGTTCGAGAACGAGGCTGGCCTGATTCAGGCTGAACTCGTTGCTCAGGACGTCATAGGCGCGAAGCAGGTTCACACGTCCCACGGGATGGTTGAAGTTATATTCGTAGTACGTGTCGAGGCCGAGATTGATGGTTGTTGCTTGCAGGAAATCGAGTTCCTTGCGATCATCCTCGGCCGTGGTGTTGGTTGATACAAACGTCTGCGCAGGCGTCGGCTGTGGGCCGACGGCGGGGATCGCGGGCGCCGACACGGCGTCACGGGCAGCTACTGCCGCAGGCTGCAATTGGCGCACGATTTGTTTCAGTTCATTCACTTCCACTTCCAGTTGGGTGACTCGCTTTTGCAAATCTTCCGTCGAGTTGCCCGATGCTTGCTGCGCGTGGCCGTATGAAATGCACAGGAATATTGCCAATGTGCCTGCGAGAGATGACTTCATGAATTACACCTTTCTCCCTCGCGCTCGCGGGCAGCCCGGCTGCTTCACAGGTGTGAGGGACTGAATCGCCCTCAGAATACAAGCGTTCGATCATTGCGCAAAAAGGAGCTCACGGCCACGATGCACAAAACGGCGATAGCAACTTTCATAATGTCGCCAACATACGCATGGCTGTAAGGTGTTGATCAAGACGATTGAATACTGTTGCGCGTAAGGGTGGACTTAAGAATTCATAAAGATTTCGTAAAAATACATTGTGTCCTGTGGCTCGGCCGAGATCAGATGAAATGCGCCTTCAGCAGCCCCAGTCCGCTTCGCCGGGTTTGGCGAAGTAAGGGCGGGCATTTTGCTGAGCGGGAGCTGTGGCCAGTTCCAGTAAGGCGAGTCGCGCAGCGGCGACCATCAGTTTGCGCTCGTGCTGCGGCGTGCGGTCCCAGGATGAATTAGATTCAGCTTCATTGTGAGAGTCAAAGTCGTGAGCGAGCGCGCCGCGATAGTGATGGAACAGCCTGGCCAGTTCTTCTGCCGATACATCCTGAATGGACCACATACAATTCAGCCTTTCTGGGACTTGCAAATTTGATCCGGTCGCGGTTGGTGCCGTGGCCTTCCGCGCACAAGTCATTGGATACAGAAGGGCGTAAAGATTGAATAAAGAGTTCGTAGATTGTTCGTAAGAGGATTACGGCTTGAAACAGCGGGGCTTAACGGTCTTCGACGATTTCAATGACGTTGCCTTCAGGGTCGTGGATATTGAAATAGCGGATGCCTTGGCGATCCTGCCGAATGGATTCGGCATAAACTCCGCGTGCGGCGAGGGCGTCGCGCATCCTGCCAATTCGCTTCGTAAACAGTATTGGGGTCTTCGGGGGAAGTAGGCCTTGTTTGGTGGTGAGCACGAATGAGTTGCCATCTGTCGTGAATTTGAATTCGGCTCCCGCTTCGTCGCCACGCGGCGGATCAATCAGTTTGCGCAGGCCGAGCTTTTCCGTGTACCAAGGCGAAAGGGAATTGACTTCGCGAACCACGATGCGGACGTTCGTGGGAACGGTGAATCGAGCGTAGGCCCATGGCAGAAACCAACTGGCATTGGGATTGCGCAGAGACTCGAACTTGCGTCGGTCGATCAGAGCCAATCCTGCCAAGGCAGAATAGGCCGTCGCCTCGCAAACAAGGCGAAGATGTTTATGGTTGTCCATGGCCTGCAACAAGAGGCTGGCTGGCAGCAGGATGAAAGCGATGGCCTTCATCCACGGAGCCAGCGGTCTTAGTGAGACATGGAAGGTGCGACGTACGGCCCACAAACCCAGCATGAACAAAAGAGGGCCGGCGACGATTAACCAGAACGACGCGGGATGGGGCGACAAATTCACAGAGAAGGTCCCTCAGCCGCGACTAGCTTAGCACGGCTTGCTCAGCGGCTGAGATGGGCATTTACAGGCTCGCCGACATTCAAATCGGCGGTGCCGATGTTACCCGTACGATCATCGCGAACCACAACTCGCAGTCGGGCCGCATCCGGGGGCAGTTCGCCGGTGAAGGTGAACAGCATGGGTTTATCCATTTGCTTTTCGAACTTGGCGGATTTCACCGAGCCTTCCAGCGCCTTGATGTCGTTCTTGACGATGCGCTGCTTGCGCGAGACGCTCATGGCCACGACCATGATGTTGCAGCGGCGTTCGTCTTTGGGGGCGGGCTGCCATCCGAGATTATGACGATCGACGGCGATGGTATAGCGCGCCATCCGCGGCGTGCCCGAGAGGACCTTGTAGCTGACCGACATGCCGAGCCCGCGATAGGGAAGTGGGTTCTTGACGGCATCGGCAAGATCGACGTCGATCTTGTCGTCAGTAGTTGGAGCGTCGCGTTCGGCATAGTATCCGCTGCGCGTGCGTGCGACCAGGTTCAGATTCGAAAGCGTGACCTTGATGTTGCGGAACTTACCATTCCAGTCGTTGTTCTTCGGATAGTAGGACATCGTGTAATAGTCGCTGCCGTCACTGACACTATCGGAGACAGCGACGTCGAGGTCGTTGCGATTGAACAAAATCTTTCCGCCGGTTTGCGGAGCGATACTCTCAAATGCTTTCATCCCGCTTGGGACATCCATGGCCCCGGGCCCAAGAACCTGCAGACCGCGAGGATCGATGGTATAGATCGCGAGGCGCGCGTCCCACATCTCATTCGCTGTTGTCGAAACCGCCGTTATCAGTCTTCGCCTTAGATCACTATCCACGACCTGGATATCGCCCGCTCCGGTAATGCTCGCGCCTGTCGAAAGATCGAGGCCTGGAAATCCCTGCCCAATCCAGATGACGTTCTTGCGCCCGGCGAAATTCATGTTGGCGGCTGCGATCTTTTCGAGGCAGCTTAGCGTGTCCTCCAAGCGATCCATATCGCCCAGCACTGCATGATTCGCGGCATGACGAAAAGGGAATTCGGCCGCATGATGTTTCAACGCGTCCTGCAGTACACCCGCGTCTTCGGTGTAGTCATGTACCAGTTCCAGTTGCGTGTCGGTGACCATCATCAGCGAGGTCGGTTGCGGCAGTCTCGGGCCGTGAGTCCGCAGGTATTTCATGACCATTTCGCGCGCGTAGGCCGTGTCGAGGAACTCCGTGTTCAATGCGTCAATGACGAGAATGGTTAACGCCGGTGCCACGTTTCGGTCGCTGCGCTCGCCGAGCTTGGGGTCAGCAACCGTCGTGGCAATTGAGTATTTGTGCTGGTCGGGCCGATCAAAAGAAGCAATGGGCTGCGGAGCCTTGTCTTCGAGAATCGTGAAATCATTTTGCGTCAGATTGCTGACGGGTTTGCCGGATTTGTCAGTGACGACAACATCGAGCAAAACAAGGCGCGACGTGGCGTGCAATGTGGTGGTTGGACTTTGCGGAGAATCCTGGGCGAACGCGACGAGCGCGACCAGACAAAAATATCCTGCGAGTGCACTTCGGAACGACGACATCAGAATTACTCCCCCGGCTCGAAGCGGTATCCCACCCATGGTTCGGTGACAATGTAGCGCGGCGACGACGCGTCCGGCTCGAGTTTTTTGCGCAACTGCCCCACAAAGACGCGAAGATATTCTACCTGCTCGGTACTCTGTCCGCCCCAAATTGCGCCGAGGAGAGCGCGGTGGCTGACCACCTTACCCGGCCGGCGGGCGAGATAAACGAGCAGATCGAATTCTTTGGGAGTGAGGCGCACCTCGCGTTTGCGCACCATGATCTTGTGAGCGTCCGTGTCGATGCGCAGATCGCCGAATTCGATTACAGCATCCGCTTCGTTTTCTGCAGGAAGACGGAGCAGATTGGCGCGTACGCGAGCGAGGAGTTCGTTCATGCCGAACGGCTTGGTCACGTAATCGTCAGCGCCGGCGTCAAGGGCTTCGACTTTTTGCTGTTCCTTGTCGCGTACCGATAGGACGACAATTGGGACCTGCGAAACGGCGCGCACTCTGCGGCAGAGCTCGACGCCATCGATGGCGGGCATGGTCAAATCGGTAATGATGAGATTGGGCGACCAGTCCTTCATGATTTCGAGAGCCATCTCCCCGCTGTTGGCGACGCGGATGTCGTAGCCCTGCGCGGACAGGCTGGTGCGCAGCACACGCGTGATCTGCGGTTCGTCGTCGACAACGAGAATGTGTGCCGGATCGGCCACTAGCGAGCCTCCTGCGTCACGATGTGCACGTCGACCGAAGGTGAGTCGCGAAGAAAGCGCTGGATAGCAGACATGTATAGGTATCGCTGCCAGCCGGTGCGGGCGGAGCGTCCGAAGATGACTTGGGTGATGTGATGTTCGCGCACCAGTTGCGCGACGCCATCGGCAATGTTGCGCCCGGTTCCGCGCACGACGTGTGCGCCGAGGTTCTCGGCGAAGCGGACATTGTCGAGCAAGGTTTTTTGATCCTCGGGACGGCTGTCGCGCCCGACATCGACATAGAAGACGTAGAGCTCGCCGCCCATAGCTTGGGCCATGCGTGATCCGCGGGCGATGATGTATTGCGCAGCCGGGTTCGAGCTGACGCAGACGCCAATCCGTTCGCGCACGCTGTGGGTGGGCTTGTTGCCTTCTCTTTCGAGGAACGCGTCGAGGCTGCGATCCACCACGCCGGTGACCTGACGCAGCGCGAGTTCGCGCAGGGCAATCAGGTTGCCTTCGCGGAAGAAATGAGACAAGGCGCGCTGAGCCCGGTCCAGGGGATAGATGTCTCCGCGTTCCATACGCTTTTTCAGCGCTTGCGGAGTCAAGTCGGAGAGAACGATCTCATCCACCCGCTGCATAACCCAGTCGGGAACTGTTTCGCGCACCTGCACGCCGGTGATCTGCTGGACGGTCGGACCGATGCTTTCGATGTGCTGCACGTTCATGGTGGAGAGTACGTCGATTTTGGCGTCGAGCACTTCGACCACGTCTTCGTAGCGCTTGCCATGTTTGCTGCCCTCGATGTTGGTGTGAGCGAGTTCGTCGACCACGATGACGGCGGGCTTGCGGGCGAGGATGCCGTCGACATCCATTTCGTCAAAAACGGTGCCTTTGTATACGAGCTTGCGCGGAGGGATGCGGTCGAGCTTAGCAGCGAGCTCGGCAGTGGCTTTGCGGCCGTGGCTTTCAACGACGCCAACGAGAACGTCTTCGCCGCGGCTGGCGCGGCGTATGGCTTCGCTCAACATGCTGTAGGTCTTGCCTACGCCGGGAGCATAGCCAAGAAAAAGCTTGAAGATGCCGCGCGGTCTGTCCGGCGAGACTTCTTGCAGCCATTCTTCGGGTGTCTTGGCCATCGCTGCTATTGTCGTGCGAAGTCCCGCAATTTGTCACCTGCGTCGTACAATGCGGGTGTGAAAGCCGGGGTGAGAAAGCAAGCGAGCCGATACGCGTGGTTGGTTGCGGCAGTCGTATTCATCACGTGGGTAGATTTCCGGCTACATGTCAACGCCACCACCGTGGCGCTCATGTTTCTACTAACGGTGTTGTTCGTATCGGCCTCGTGGGGATTGCGCTACGCGGTCTTTCTCGCGATCGGGGCGACTGCGGCATTCAACTATTTCTTTCTTCCTCCCATTCGCACGTTCACCATCTCCGATCCGCAAAACTGGGTGGCGCTGTTCGCTTTTCTGGTGACGGCCTTGGTGGCCAGCAATCTGGCTGAGCGGGCCCGCAGCGAAGCGGAAAGGGCACAGTTGCGGCGGCGTGATGTGGAGCAGCTTTATGGATTAAGCCAAAGGCTCCTGGCATCGGAAAATGTGCTCGAGTTGTTGAATGCGCTGCCGCTCTACGTGCAGGAAACGTTTTCAGTGGGGAGCGTGGCCGTGATTGATGCGGATCATCCCACGGTGCACCGGTCATCGCTCGACGCGAACTTCGAGGAAAGCATTTTGCGCTCGACCCTGTTGCGCGGAGAGCCTGTGACGCAGGGAGGAGTCTCTTACGTTCCACTGCGATTGGGAATGCGAACGGTGGGAGCGCTGGCGGTCGCCCATCACGAGCTGAGCCGTGAGGTCCTGGATGCGCTGGGTAGCCTGGCCGGGCTGGCGATCGAACGCGCGAGGGCGTTGGAGGCGCTAAGCAAGAATCGCGCTGAGCAGGAACACGAGCGGCTGCGTTCAGCATTGCTCGACTCGGTCACGCATGAGTTCCGCACGCCTCTGACGGCCATCAAGGCGGGGGTGACGACGCTGTTGGCGGGAGGCGGCCTGGACGAGACCGGACGGCGGTAATTACTGCCAGTGATCGACGAGGAGACGGACCGGCTGAATCGCCTTGTGGGAGAGGCGGCTGAGATGGCCCAACTCGATGCAGGGATGTTTAAGCTCGACCTGCAGCCGCATGACATTCGTGACGCGCTCGAGCCGGCGCTACAGGATGCGAAGGCGTCGCTGGACAAGCACCCTGTGGGCGTCAATGTGCCCGAAGACTTGCCCAAAGTGCGCATGGACGTGCAACGCATTCGCGAGGTGCTGATGCACCTGCTGGAGAACGCGGGCAAGTATTCTGGCGAGGGCGCGCCGATTCAGGTGACAAGCGAAGTAAATGGGGATGAACTGGTGACCAGCGTGGCCGACCGCGGGCCCGGAATCGATTCGTTTGAGCAGTCGCTGATTTTTGAGAAGTTTTATCGCGGGAGGAATCAGCGGTACAACGCTCCGGGCACGGGCATGGGCCTCGCCATCGCCAAGGTCATTGTCGAAGCTCACGGCGGGACGGTCGGCGTAGTCAGCCAACTGGGAAATGGATCGGTTTTTTCCTTTACTCTGCCGCTTGAAAAAAAAGTGTTGAAGTAGGGGCGCTATTTGATGTAGAACGCGGAGTCTTCCGGACGCACGACTCTCGGCATCCACAACGGGCGCCGCAATCCGCCGGGACCGGGCGCGGGACGAGCCAAGGCTTTCCAGCGCAGATAAACAGCGTGTGACAGATTGGTGTCGACGAAGATGTCGCCGTAGCGATCGTCGGCGTTGGCTTTCTCTACTCGCACCAGTTGATGCCAGCAGTGCATGCCGCTGACCGGGTCGGGGTGAACCGGGAATGTGATGTCCTGGTGCACGCCGGCGTCGCTCCACCAAACGCGGTTCGTGTCGGGATCGGCGCTGGCGTAGGACTTGACGCCTTCGATCTGGCGCATCTTCCACTGGCCTTTGCCGACTTCCTTTAGATCGACCCACGCGCTCGACATGCGCTCGACCTGATCTTCTTTGTTGATGCGCCAGCGGCCGAGATGGTGGGAGCAGGCGACGACGCCGGGGGCGAGTCCCTCGGTGACCCAGGCATGGAGCACGAAGTAGCCGATCTCCGTGTGGACCTTCATCAGGTCGCCGGTGCGGATGCCGCCGAGTGTTTGCGCATCATCGGGATTCAGCCACAGAGCATTCTTGTGCGAGATCTCATAGAGATATTTCGCATTGCCCGAGCGCGTATGAATGAGATTCGGCAGGCGAAAGATCGGAAGCAGTGTATAGACCAAGCCCCGCGCGTCTTTCGGCCACTCGACCGTGGGAGTGTAATTGGGATCAAAATCTTTCGCTGGCTCGCCGAGCGACGCCGTATGGGCTGAGCGGTGAATGTGGCTGCGGTAGTATTCGGGCAAGGCGAACTCGGGCCACTTCCAATCGGCGAGCGTCTTCGAGAAAAGTTCGAGCTTGCGGGATGGTGTGTTGTAGCCGACTACCGGCTGTTCCCCGATCATCACACCGACAGGCTTGCCGTTCTTCGTAATCACTTTGTTCGATTCAACCCGCGAACCCGCTAAATCGGCGGGGGAAACTGAATTTTCGTTCTGCCTATATACGTCGCGGGTGACTTCAAATGCGCCGTACTTGCGCATGTATTCGAGCGGCGTGAGATTTTCTTTCTTCGCGGCCTCAGGCAGGCCGGGAACGGAATTCTCGAACATCCATCCGTAATATTCGCTGACCGTGAGTTTTTCACCGGGGCGATAGGGAGACTCAAAGTATTGGCGGATGCCCATGGAACCGTCGGGATCAATAGCCCACGAGAGATTGATCCAGAACTCGTCTTCTTCCCACACTTCGCCAGGATTGGCTTGGTATGTGTATTCGAACTTTTCTCCCGCGCGCTCGCGCAGCACGCGATTCACAGGCTGGCGAAAGCCGATCCATTTGCCGGCATAGGATTCCTGGCTCATCAGATCGTGGCGCTCGGAACTGAAGCCCATGGGCAGGACATAGTCGGCGAACCATGCGGTTTCGCTCCAGGTGGGCGAGAGTGCAGCGTGCAGTCCAACCTTCTCTTCGTCGCGCAGCGTTTCGATCCACGAAAAACCGTCGGGGTAGGTCCAGACCGGATTGAACACACGGGTGAAATACGCCTCGATGCGGCCGCGGCCTTCTTTCAGGAAATGCGGCAGCAGAAACGACATTTCATGGGTGCACAGCGGCCATTCGCGCGGATAGAGCAGTTCATTCCAGCGTTTCTGCGGTGGTGCGACTTTGAACGGCTTAGGAACGAACTTGTTCCACGCATTCAGATTGTGGCCGCCTTCAGTTCCGACTGAGCCCGTGAGAACGTGCAGCAGCATGAGCGCGCGGGCGGGTTGCCATCCACCGAGGTTTCCGGAAGCGCTGCCGCGCCACAGGTGCGACGCGAACCGGCTTCCGGCCGTGGCGATTTCGCGCGCGAGCCGGACGATGACGTCGGCCTTGATGCCACTCTCTTTTGCGGCAAATTCCGGAGTGAAGCGAGCATAGTGTTTTTTCAGCGCTTCGATGGTGGCTTCGAAACTCTGTCCCTTGGCCGAGAAGCCGTCGACTTCGAGTTCTTCCCAGTTGGTCCAGCTACGGACGAAGGCGGCGTCGAAACGGTTTTCGTCGAGAATAATTTTCGCCATCGCCAGCAGAACTG
>VFSW01005138.1_pt1 | contig 19414 bp, 29 predicted proteins | sample 5358111 | NCBI WGS metagenome assembly VFSW01 (sample SAMN11554181, study PRJNA540505) | mine drainage metagenome | isolation source: sediment from site ElyBrook_90M | place: USA: Ely Copper Mine, Vershire, VT | collected 2017 | reverse complement strand
CACCATACCCCTGTCCTGATGACCCGTGCCTTCGTACGCCTTCTAGCGTCGAGGCATGGCGCCTGTCAAGCCCCTTTCGTGAAGCGCTCGAACTTGATCGGGAAGCCGTCCTCGTCGATGACCAGCGACGACAGACCCGCCGCCTTCATCAACTGCGCGATCGTCCCGACACGCTCCATCAGCTCGCCCGGCGTCGACGGAACCTCGATGTGCCCCACGGTGCCGGCGGCCCCGAGGCGCTTCTGATTCAGCTCCTCGCGCAGCTCGCGCAGCGTCTTGGTGATGACGTCGGTGCCCATGCCGGCGCCCGGCGCATCGCCGAACGTGGCCTTCGCCCACTCGCGCGCCTCGCGGATGGTCGGCAGGCGATGCGCGTCACCGCCAGCCGACTCGTTCGCCCACTTCCGCAGGTTCGCCCGCTTCTCTTCAGTCGTCAGCGTCTCCCCCGTGAACCTTCGGCGTCACCATGAGAACCTCCCGCCCACTCCATTCGCCCTCTATCACCATTTCCCGCCCCCTTATTCCCGCTATTCCTATCCACCAAGACCTATCCTGCCAGGTACGCCCGGACCCCGTCAATCGAAAAGTGCGACAATCCGCCGCAGGAGCGAGATTCGTTATATCTCTGACGTAGGTTCGCGTGAACCCAGTTCAAGGGGTACAGGACTAAATGGGCGAAATCAATGACGATGTGGTAGGCGATCTTGCAGGGGACGCCGACGTCGACCGCGTCATCCTCCAGGACGAAGTCAAGCTCTTTCGCGCGCGCCAGACTGTGGCGTACCTCGACGGTGGCGTCTACGACTTCGCGGCTTGCAGCGTGACGTTCGGCGCCAACCCGGTCCCCGTCTACAACGACGAGATGAAGCAGCTCGGCTTCGCGTCGATGTCGCTGCTTCTCGATGAAGGGTTGCGCCGCCGCCTCTTCGCCGACATCTCCATCGACTATGCCACGGAGGAGCGCCTGCTCACCGAGACGAAGAGCGTGAAGCTGTACCCGCGCGTCTTCGGTCAGATGCGGTTCCCGGCCATGGCGCTGTTCGACTTCGCGCAGAAGCTGACGCCGACGTACCTGCGCATCGACGGCATCCAGCTCAGCCGCTTGCCGTCGAACGATCCGCGCGTGCTCCCCTTCGGAGACCTGCTGTGAGGTACCGCGTGGACCTGCCGCACGGGTACGCGTCCTTCGACGAGAGCGAGGAGGAGAAGGCCTTCGACCTCTACGAGGCCGAGGGCTACCGCCTGCGTCGCTGCAAGGACATCTTCGACGAGGGCGAGGTCATCGAAGGCCTGCCGCTCGGCGTCGACTGGCAGAACCGCCCGTCGGAGAAGAACTGATGCTGCGCAACTGGCGTCTCTTCTTCTGGTTGAATATCGTGTGCGCGGTGGTGAACCTCGCCGAGACGATCGCTCTCGTCGCGCTCGGCCAGAAGACCCTGGCCGGCGTCTTCTGCGTCTCCTTCTTCCTGGTCATGGCCTACCTGAACGCTCGGAACATCCCCAAGCGCTAGCGCAGCAATCTTAGGGGCATGCTACTCGCAGCCCGTATGCTCAATAACGTCCAGTCGGTCAACTCGTTCGACTGGACATCGCAGGTCGAGTTCACCCAGGGCGACCAGGTCGACATCTACTTCCAGCTCGTTGACGCGACGCTGGACAAGGCTGTCGGCAAGTTCTCGCCCTCGGGCCGTCGCTACGTGCCGGCTGCCGGCGCTACGCTGACGGTCAAGCTCGACAACATCGACGACAACGTCGCCATCACGCGCCCGGCGAGCCAGCCGTTCTCGCAGGATGGCTCGATCTGGAAGGTCACCATCCTCAGCTCCGACGTCCTGATGGGCACGTGCGCTCTCGCGCTCACGCTGCTCGAAGGCGCGAAGCAGACGCGCGGTCGCGTCGAGGCAGCCGTCCTCATCCACAACTCCGGGACGCTGTAGTCATGCCGATCTATGACGGACTGAACCCTGCCGGCGTGCAGGCCTCGAAGAAGGCCGGCACCCAGGACATCGGCCAGGGCACGCAGGGCAAGCAGTACCAGGAGAACGGCACCTTCACGCCGTGGGGGCGCCTGGAGCCTCTGCTCACGCCCGACCAGCTCAAGAGCCGCTACCTCAAGGGCATCCCGATGACGCTCAAGATCAAGGACGTCGACGGGCAGCGCTTCGTCATCACCGACGACGAGCTGAAGGACTACATCGACCTCGCCGTCGACGAAGCCGAGAACGAGACGGGTCTTGTTCTCATGCCGACCCAGTTCACGGAGAAGCTGCCGTTCCAGAAGCAGGACTACGAGAGCTTCGGCTACTTCCAGCTCCCCAAGCGCCCCGTCGCGTCGATCGAGGCCCTCAACGTCACTCTCGCCGATGGCTCCGACGTCTTCGTGTTCCCGACGGAGTGGATCGAGACGGCGAACCTGATCCACGGCCAGCTCAACATCATCCCGCTCGCCTTCCAGGGCATGCAGGGTGGAACCGGCATCATCGGCGGCGTCAACTCCGGCGGCGGCACGGCCGTGTTCTTCAACAGCCTCTGGAATCGTCCGTGGGTCGCAGCCATGTTCGGCATCACGTACACGGCCGGCTTCATCAACGGGCTGATGCCGAAGTACGTCAACAACCTCATCGGCTGCATCGTCGCGATGCGCGTGCTCTCGATGATCGCTGCCGCGTACGCTGGCGCGACCTCGACGAGCCTCGGCCTCGACGGCATGAGCCAGAGCGTCGGCACGCCCGGTCCGCAGCGCTACAAGCAGCGCATGGAAGAGCTGACGGCCGAGCGCGCTCTCATCGTCAAGAAGCTCAAGAAGAGCTATGGATCCAAGTTCGTGGTTGGGACTGTTTAGGCTGTCATGTTCAAGACTTCGGAAGAAGAGCGCGCGAAGAAGCGCGTGTACATGCGCGAGTACAACCGGCTGAACCGCGACAAGATCACGGCAGCGCGCCGCGCGCGCCGAGCCGCGTCCCCCGAGGCCCGTGCGAAGGACTCCGAGAAGGGGCGCGAGTGGCGCGCCAAGAACGCCGAGTACGTCAAGGAGCAGAAGCGCCAGGAGTACCTCCGCAAGAAGGAGTCGGGCGAGCGTCGCGACTACCAGTTGCGCAAGCTCTACGGCATCACGCTGGAGCGGTACAACGAGATGCTGGCGGCCCAGGGTGGTGGGTGTGCGATCTGTGGCGACGGCCCCAGCGGCAAGTCGAAGGACTGGCTGCACGTTGACCACTGCCACGCGACGGGTACCGTCCGCGGCCTTCTCTGTCAGCACTGCAACCACGGCATCGGCAAGTTCAGCGACTCCCCGGAGCGCCTGGAGAAGGCAGCGGCCTACCTCCGCTCGAAGGTGAACTAATGGGTGTTCGTATCCCCATCAGCAACGTGTTCTTGCTGAACCGCTGGGGACACCCCATCAACCCGGGGCGCCTCCAGTATCAGGTAGAGCACGGCCACACGTCGCCTCCCGTCAAGGTCTCTCTCGGAACCTCTCACGAGGTGAACAGTGGCGACTACGTGCACTCGCTCGATCCGCAGGAAGAGGGCGTCGAGTGGAATCATGAGCCACACCTCGATCCGACTCATCCAAAGTACTTCCTGAGCGACGGACATCATCGTATCCGCGCAGCTCAGCAGCGCGGCGAGAGCCACATCGACGCCGAGGTTCACGTTCCTACGGTTCCGCACTATCTCGACCCCGAGAAGGCGGCGAAGTGGAACAGCGAGATCAACGCGGAGACCGCGAAGTTCAACACCTCTCAGCCCATGAAGAAGTCCGAACCCAAGCAGCGTCGCGTTGCACTCGTCATCGCCAAGCGCGACGGCCTCGTGCTGTTCGGCAAGCGCCGCGACAACGGTCGCTGGACGCTGCCCGGCGGTCACCTCGAAGAGGGCGAAGAGCCCGTCGCAGGCGCGCGCCGCGAGCTGAAGGAAGAGACCGGGCTCGCTCCAGCCGGTGAGATGAAGCTCGTCGACGAGCGCGAGCTACGCGACGTCAAGTTCTACACGTACGAGTGCGCTGTCGACGGCGCGCCGAATGGCAAGAACGATCCCGACCAGGAGTGCGGCATCTGGGCCTTCTTCGACACGAAGAGCGGCATCCCCAAGGACGTGGCGTCGAACATGTCCGGCCCGAAGGAGCCCGAGAAGAACATCGCGATGGGCCTGATGGGACTCGCGAAGGGCGAGAAGCCGCTGTTCGCGCAGACGGCATTCCGCCACCGGACGACCGGCCAGATCTACCCGTCGGGCCCCATGCACGACTACGGCATCTTCGAGGGCAACGCCGACCCTGAGCTGCACCAGCTCGCGACCGAGGGCAACAACCTCGACGAGTACGGCATGGTCAAGGACCCCGCCGTCGAGTCGGGCTTCCTCGACCACGCCGGCAAGTTCTACACGCGCAACGAGGCACGTGCGCTCTCCGGCGGGCATGGCCACAGCGACTCGCTCCAGGAGAGCGGGCACCTCAAGAAGGGTGCGATGCAGCGTTTGGCACCGTTCAATCCTCAGACGGCTCTCGACACGCTGGAGGAACAGGACATCCATCGTTGGCAGCGGAATGAAGGCGACCGCGCCGCCGTTCCTTACATGCAGGGTCCGGCCCGAGTCCGCGCCCTGCACACGCTCTCGGCAAAGACGGCCGCTCGCATCAATCCAGAGACGGGTCGACGCGAATTTCTGCTTCACCGCGGAGTCTCTCCCGAAGAGCACCGGTTCATGACCGAGCGTGGCGGCCCCGGTGCCGTGGACCACCCTGCCGAGCTTTCGTCGTGGACTCCTCGATGGAGCACCGCCAAGAATTTTGCTGGTCAGTACAGCGAGGGCTACCGGGAGCACGTGGTGTCGGCCTGGGTCCCCGAAGACGCCATCCACAGCGTCCCCAAGCAGTATGGCGATCTGGACACGCCCTCGGACCTGTACCAGGAAGAAGACCAGGTCAAGCCCAAGGGGGCAAACGCATTCGGCGGTGAGCACGAGGTCGTCGTGAGCCCCGGCCACCACTCGAAGCTCGCCACTCCCGAGGAGCTACACGCTCAGACCCGCCCCAAGGAGAGCCTCCACGGTCGTATCAACGATGCGGGTCACAAGGAGCGCCAGTACGGCTCCGTTCCCGATGAGCTGAAGGTTCAGGATCTGCGCCAGCGCTACAAGAAGCTGCGCGCACCAGGGGCTGGTGACATGAAGAAGCGCGAGCAGGACGACGAGATCGACCGCCTGCTGATGCACCCGAACCCGAGCGAGCGCTCCATGGCGCTCAAGCTCCACGGCGTGAACGACAAGCATCTCACGCGTGCCTTCGCCGACGAGGACCCGGGCATCCAGCGCGCTGCCCTGCACCACCCCGCGCTCGGCCACGCGGCGCTCCTCAGCCTCATGCAGATGCCGAACCGCGACCACCTCCAGCAGCTCGCGCTGGAGCATCCGGCCATCAGCCGCGACCACGTCGAGGCGCTGTACCACACGCACAAGGACCGCCCCGTCGCTGAGAAGGGCGCTCTCATGCACGCCATCGCGCACCACCCGCACCTCGACGCGCCTCTCATTGAGAAGATGGTGGCCGACGGCAACGGTGACGCAACGGTCGAGAATCTCAACACGCCCCAGCACGTCGTCGACCAGCTCATCGAGCAGCACCTGATGAACCCGAGCGACCCGCGCAAGCGCGCTCTGGCGCGTCGTGCGTTGAAGCACCCCTCCGCGCAGGCTCACCACGTCGAGCGCGCTTTCAAGGAGGGGCCGATGGACGTCAAGATCGCCGTCGCGCAGAGCCAGCACCTGCCCGAGCATCTCGCTCAGGATGTCATGCAGCGCGGCCAGCTCCCGGCCGGCGACAACGAGGCGCTCCTGCGCACGTTCATCGTCCAGAACCCGAAGGCGACGGACCGCCACCTGAAGACGGCGCTGAACGATCGCAACCCGATCGTCCGCCACGCCGCGCGTCAGAAGACCGGCGACTTCAAGCAGTACCAGTCGGAGTTCAACAAGTTCTTCGGCACCGCCATGAAGAAGGCAATCCGTGCGGAGGACTTCAAGGCCATCCGCCGCGCCGTCGACCCGAAGGGCGCCGTCCTCGTCGACCACAAGCCCGACCTCGAAGCGCACCCGCCGCAGCACAACGCCGACGTCGCCGCCTACAAGCACGCCATCCTCGACTCGGCGCAGCCGGTCAAGCGCACCTCGGCCAAGGTCGCCGCCAACTCGAACTTCAGTCGCAAGGTCGTCTACACCGTGCCCGCAACGCACGCCACGCACGGCGGCGCGCGCTACATGGTGAAGCCGTATCACGAGAACGTGCCCACCGTCCTGAGCCGCTGGCAGAAGCACCCGCACCAGGGCTGGGCCGAGATGACGAACCAGGCGCTGTACCATGCCGGCGGCATCGGCCACCTGCACCAGAATGTCCACACCGTCGAGCACCACATGGGCGAGGGCCACGAGGCTGAGCCCGCGCTCGTCGTCAAGATGGACCACGACTTCAAGCCGCTCCAGAGCTACCGCTACGGCTCGATGTACCTCGGCGAGCCCGTCAAGCACGACGCACGCCGCATCGCGATGATGGACTTCCTGTCGAACAACCTCGACCGCCACGGCGGCAACATCATGGTCGGCGACTTCAAGCCGCACCCCGACGAGGACATCGCGCAGTCGGGCGTCGACGTGCCGAACAAGCTGCTCGCCATTGACCACTCGCGCAGCTTCCAGTACATCAACACGCACGAGCACAAGTACCGTCCGCGCCGCGACCAGCCGCGCCAGCTCGAAGACAACTTCGGCAACTATGCCTCGAACTACTCGCGCGGCAGCGTGCTGCGCTACCTCGCGCCCGTCGAGGGTAACCAGTTCATGAAGCAGGACCCACATCAGTGGGCTGCCGACTGGGGTCCGGTCTTCGATTGGTGGGGCCAGAACAGCGGCAACATCAAGGCCGCCATGGCCAAGCGCCTCGACCAGATCAAGGACCCCGAGGTCCGCAAGCACATTCAGCGCAACTTCGACGCGCGTACGCGCTATCTCGACGAGCGCGCTGACCTCGGCATCGAGAACTACGGCGACGACTGGTACAAGCACCCCGTCGAGCAGTACCGCCCCGGCGAGCTGACGGATGCGGAGAAGGAACAGCTCGCCTGGGAGCGCGAGTACGGAGATAAGTAGCCATGCTCGTTCAGATCCACAACCTGTACACCGGCACCACCAAGAGCGTCGAGGGCACTCCCCGCGAGGTCGAGCTGGAGCTTCTGCGCGCCTTCCCGTTCCTCAACCACGAGGATCCCGACCACCACGGCGACGTCCCGAACCTCATCGAGCACCTCAACGCCGAGCAGGCCTACGAGGCCGAGGTCGTCGACCACGGCGACGAAGTACCTCTAAATAAGAGCGAAAATCACAATCTTCAGGGTGACGAAGACGAAGTAGTCGCCTCCATGCTCGGGTACAACCACAAGCTGTTCAGCGCCCTCGAAGCCGTCAAGTTCCTGGCGGGCGGCGCGCCGGCAGACGGCCAGAAGGTGCGCCAGGCGCTCTGGCAGGCCGATGGTGACCCGGAAGAGGCGGCCCTGCTCGCGTATGGCCTGGAGCCTTCCGAAGCGAACCTGGCGGCTCTCAGGGGCATCCAGGGCCTGTCCAAGGCTGAACAGGACGCCGTACAGGCCCAGTCGATCGAGGCAGGTCACCCGGACGCCGACGAGACCGCCGACGAGGTCCGCCGCGCCTTCAACGACCACTTCGCGCTGCCCGTCAAGCTCAGCGGCAAGCACAGCGCTGGAAGCATCCTGGCCCGCGACCAGGACAGCGGCAACACGTGGCTGCTCAAGCCGGGATCCGGCGGCCAGACGCCGGCAGCCGGCGCGCGCCAGGATCCGTCGAGTCAGTCGCGCCGCGAGGCAGCGTTCTACCACATGGCGGACGCCTGGCATCTCAGCGAGTTCTTCCCGCACGCCGACCTGCTCCTCATCGACGGGCGCGAGTACGCTGCGCTGCACCTCTTGCCGTGGGTCTACCGCGGCATGGACAAGCTCAAGGCGAGCGACCCGCAGGCCGCTCGCTCGGTGCTGTCCGACTATCTGCGCCGTGGCATCCTGCACCGCTGGGCCGTGCTCGACTTCGTGCTCGGCAACCCCGACCGCCACGCCGGCAACCTCATGGTCCACGATGGCGACGTCAAGCTCATCGACCACGGCTCGGCTTTCGCCGGCACCGCCTTCGACCCCGCGCACGACGAGAACAGCTTCACGCCGTACTACCTGCGCGCCTGGAACGACGGCAAGTTCAGCATCATGACGCCGGCTGCCAAGCTGAAGGTCATGCCGCGCCTCGACCACCAGACGGAAGAGAGCCTGCGCGGCTGGATCGATGGGCTGAAGACTGAAGACCTCGACCGCGTGCTGCTCCGCTACGGCGTCGATCCGGCCGCCGCCAAGCTGCGCCTCGGCCAGGTCAAGGCACTCGCAGCCGGCATGCCGGCCGACCTTGCCATCAACAAGCTCTGGGTCGATACTTAGAGCTAGACTTCCGCGGCGCGCGCTGGCAGCATCGCCGCACCATGGACATCGTCGACGAGGAGCAGCCCTGCGATGGGCTGGTGGCGAACATGGTAGCCGGGACTAACCCGGGCGTCAAGGTTACTTCGTGACGCGGGATTCGCGGATCTGGCGGATGGCGGGCCCGACGAAGAGCTTCATCTCCTGCCATGTGAAGTGATCGCTCCGAGCGACGTTGCACCATTCGCAGCATGGCGTGACGTTGTCCTCGGAGTATCCGCATGTGTTGTCGATTCTATCCAAGCCGCAACCCGTCTCAGGAAGCGCCCCACCGCAGTAGTCGCACGCGGACATGTTGAGATAGCAGAAGGTGGGGAGGTCGATGCTCCAGTTCAGGCCGCGCCGCTTCGCCTCCCGCTTGGCGGCCAACCACCGCCCTTGATGCGTCCGAGCGGCGATCCTGCGCCGGCTGACCGCCTCGGGGCGGCTGGCGTTCTTCCTGACGCGAGACTTCACGCATGCCTTGCAGTCGTTGCGCAGCTTACCTGGCTCGCTTGGCTTTGCGCGGGCGTAGAACTTGTCGCGGTTGCCCTCCTTCGGCAGTCCGCACTTGGAACACTGGCTCATTCGTAATCCCGAACTGCCTTTCCTACCGGAAACCTGGGAACCTGGCGCTTGCGCGTCAGCGTGAAGTACTTCACCGTCAGCGGCTTGCCGCGCCCGGCGGCGTGGTCCCACCACGTGCTCTCGTCGGTGAGGTACTTGCCGAGGTTCTCCAGCTTGCCTTCGAGCTTGCAGCCGAAGAGCTTGGTGCCGGCCCAGTTCTTCTTGGCCAGCGCCTGGCACTCCTCGCGGCTGAGCTTGCGGTGGCCGGGCTCCATCGAGCACGCGAACATCGCGAGCCCTTCCATCTTGCCCTTGCCCTCGTAGACGCCGACGATTTCGAATTCCTTCTCGATGAAGACCTTGAGCTTCGCCAGCGACGAGCTGCGCTTGCCCTCGTCGTACTTTTCGAGCGCGCGCGCCATGCCGCCCTCGTAGCCGGCGTCGACGAAGCGGACGCGATGCGCCTCCAGCTCCTCGGGCGTCTTCGCCATCACCGTCTCGACGTACTTGATCGCTGACTGTGCCTTCGCCGTGATGAGCGCGAGCAGCGTCGTGCGGTCGCCGAAGTGCGCACCCCCCGGCAGGCCCGGGTGGCGCGGCAAGTCGTAGACGTGGTACTCGATCATCGCCTGCTCTTCGGCGCTCGCCTCGCCCTTGCCGCGGACGCAGGAAACGATGGTCTCGAAGTCGTCCTTGAGGTCGTGGTTGTACAGCTCACCGTCGAGGACGGTGCCGGCGGGCAGGTTGAGCACGGCCACCGCGTTCGCGATGCGCGGCACCGCCACGATCGGCTTCTGTTCGCGCGACCACAAGGTGACCTCGCCGCTCTCCTCGACGACGGCGATGCAGCGGATGCCGTCGAGCTTCGGCTGCGCGTAGCAAGGGAATGCCCACTTCTTCTGGACGTCCTCGAACGGCTTGGCGAGCATCGGCCGGATGCCGCCGGCCCCGCTGTTCTTGCCGGCCTGCGCGTCGTCGATGTTCTCGACGTAGCCCTTGCGGCTCTTCTTCGTTTCCCACTCGGCCTTGGCCTGCGCCAGAGCCTGCTCGCGCGGCGTCGTCTCGTTGGCCTTGCCGAGGTTCTTGCCCTCGCTGACGGTCTCGTGCGCGGTCTGGAGCTTGCCGCCGACGTGGCCGTACTCGGTGACGATCTCGCAGACCTCGTCGTCGCCATCCTGGAGCGTCTGGTCGTCCGGGCACTCGACCCAGATGGACCACTGCTCGATGGCGCCCTTGGACGTCTTCTTGTACAGGGTGGGGAGGCTGCCGATGACGCCCATCTACTGCCCCAGGTCTTCGTTGACGCGCTTCACGCCGCGCTGGATGCCCTTGCTGATGATCTCGTTCGTGTCGCCCTTCGAGACCTCGTGCTCGCGCAGCTCGCGCACGTGGCGCGTCACTTCGCGGTGGATGTCGTTGGCGACCTTGTCGGCCAGGGCGTCCTTCTTCGGGAGCGGGAGGTGCTTCTCGTCGGGTCCGTTTGCCATGGTGCTTGTCTCCTTGATGGGTCTATAACGAATCTCAGCCGGCGCTCAGGAGTGTGTCGAGGTTGACGGGCGCGAAGCCCCACTGGTCAACGCCGACGTTGTAGGTATTGCCGCGCACGCGCCACAGCTCGTGGACGTGGCCGCAGAGGAACAGGTGCTCGCGCTCGACCTTCGGCGGGTGGTGACGCATCTCGATGAGACCGTACTTGCCGTCGTTGTAGAGGTACGAGCGCATGACGCGGTCGAAGCCGGCCTTGAGGTAGACGCCGGGCCCGCGGTCGTGGTTGCCGAGGACGAGCGTGATGCGGCCGTTGAGCTGGGCGCGCAGCGTCTTCAGGCGCTCGGCCATGTTCTGCCCCATCATGACGTCGCCCAGGTGGTAGACGTGGTCGCCCTTGCGCACGACCTTGTTCCAGTTCGTGATCATGGCGTTGTCCATCTCCTCGACGGAGTCGAACGGGCGCCCGCAGTACTTGATGATGTTCTTGTGGCCGTAGTGCGTGTCGCTGGTGAACCAGATGTTGCTCATCGACGAACCTCGGGCTTCCAGATGATACCCATGTGCAGGCGGCAGCGGCGGCAGTACCAGTAGCCGCCTCCCCAGTCGTCGGTGCGGGCCTTGTCGTGGCTGGTCACCCAGCACACCGGGCGCTTGATCCTCCACCGCCACCGCCGCTTCCAGGGGATTTGAAAGCGACGATAGAACCACACCCGGATCTTCTTCATGAGCCGGTTCATTCGAGCCCCTCGCTAATGAGCTTGTCGACGTCGTCGTGGTACTTGATGAACAGCTTCTGCCACGCGGCCGGCGTCGTGCTGCGCGTCGAGGCGTAGTCGAGGATGGCGCGGTGGTGGTGCGGCGCGTTCGGGTAGAAGCACTTGAACATCGACAGCACGTCGTTCGGCGTGAGATGGCCGATGTGGAAGCGGTGGTCGATGCGGCCCGAGCGCAGCAGGGCAGGGTCGAGCTTCGAGACGTCATTCGTCGTGACGATGAGGATGCGGCCCTCGGTGGCGGCGACGCCGTCGATGGCGTTGAGCAGGCCCGACACGGTCACACCCTCCTTCTTCGCCTTCTTCACTGCGGTGCCCGCCGTCAGGCTGCCGCTGTTCGTTGGAGGAGCCTTCGGCGCGTCTCCGTCGCTAGCTGTGATCTCCTCTTCGGAGCCGGCAGGCGACTCCTCGGCTTCGATGTTGCCGCGGTCCTGGGCCGCGTCGAAGCCGTCGGCGTCCTCGATCAGCACCATGCCGTTGCGCTGGGCCGTGCTGAAGGCGTGCAGCAACGTCTCGTCGTTGCCGATGGTCGACAGGTTCATCGAGTACAGAGCCTTGTCGAAGTAGCCGGCGAGACCCGTCGCGATGGTCGTCTTGCCGCTGCCCGGCGGGCCCTCCAGCATGATGCCGATGCGCCACGGGATGCCGCGCGCGGCGTACCAGTCCTCGGCGGCCAAGAAGTCCTTGATGACCTTGATCAGCTCGTTCTTGAGCGTGTCGGGCATGTAGACGGTGTCCATGGAGCGCTTGCGCTTCGAGCCGAACCAGTTCCAGTAGCCCGCGCGCCAGGTATAGACCACCAGCGACGAAACCTCCTTCTCCTGGTAGCGCTCCAGCTCGGCGAGGAAGCGCAGCATCTTGCTGTGGTGCAGCGCGAACATGGACACGCTGTAGCTCTCTTCGGGGTAGCTGAAGCCGCCGCCCGCGTTGTTCTGCGTCTTGGTGTGCTTGATCCACAGCGGACCATTGAACCACAGCATGTGCGAGCCGTGGCCGGGCACCAGCACGAACTTGCCCGTCGCTGTGTCGAAGCCCATGCGGACGTCGCGCGCCTTCTTCGCGTACGGATGATGCGCGAGCCAGTCGCGAAGCATGGCGTAGCCAGCTTCACCAGATGCGAATGTGATAGAGAGGATGAAGCGCTTCTTGATCTGCTCCCAGGCCTTCTTCGGGAGCGTCCAGGCGAAGCTCTTCAGAGCTGCGATGACGGCTGCGACGATGGTGGCGATAATCGTCGACGTCAGAACCAGGTCGAGGACGGTCATACCTGGTTAATAACGAAACTACTCGCGGTCGTGGTTGGTCACGAGCGGCGAGCGGAGCGACATCTGCTTGAGCGTCTCCTCCAGAGCGCCGCGCAGGAACATCGCGGGCAAGTGCACGCTGCCGCGCGTGAAGCCGTCGAGCGCCTTGAGGATGTCGAGGCAGATGGTGGCGCCGTCGGCGCGGCTCTTCAGCCGGTCGACCAGCTCGTTGTGCTTCTCGCGCAGCGCCTCGTACGAGACCTTGTAGTCGATCTCGACGGTGGTGGGCTCGGCCGGCAGGGCGCAGGCGTCCTGGTAGCACTTGTCGGTGGCTTCGTGAGCGTTCTTGGGCATGGGTTCCTCCATGCCGGATATAACGAATCAGAAGGAGCGAACGATGGCGCCGCGAGGGACTTCCTTGATGCCGTTCAGGAGGAGCGAGACGTTGTCGCCGGGATACGTGCCCCAGCGCTTCGCCCACTTCTCGATGCCGACGACCTCGGCGTAGAGGGTCCCGTCGGGCGTGACGATCTTCACGGGCCCGCGCGTTGGTTCGGCAGTGGGGCGACCTGTAACACACGGGCCGCCGCGTACCTTGTTCCCGTCGACGATGGGAGACGTCAGCCGGAAGCTCTCCTCCACCACCATCTCCCAGCTCATGAGCAGCCCCTCTTGCAGTCGACGTTGTTGTTGCCGCCGACGTACGCCGGCCCGTGGCAGCGAGGACATTCGTGCGGGAAGTGCGGGTCCTTCTCGGGCGGTGCCGGCACGCCGAGAGCTGCCGCCAAGATCTCCGACGGCGTCGCGCCCTTCTTCGTCAGGACTGGCGCACCCACCATCATCGCCACCATCGGGACGCTGAGAGTGACCCCACACTGGCCACAATGGGCCTGGCAGTTGAGCGACCTGACCGGCAACGACCACTTCTTGTGGCCAGCGTGGGCTGGATGACGCGCGTCGAAGACGCTCTCCTCGTATCCTGTGAGCATCGCCATCGAGCTACCCCTTGACGCAGAGAACCTGCTTCAGCGTCGTCTGGATCTTCACGAGGTCGGCCTGGTTCGCCATGACCTGCTCGATGTTCTTGTACGCGCCCGGGATCTCGTCGAGCACCGCCGCGTCCTTGCGGCATTCGACGCCAGCCGTCTGCGCCGCGAGATCTTCGAGCGTGTAGCTGCGCTTCGCCTTGCCGCGCGACATGCGCCGACCCGCGCCGTGCGACGCGCTCGTGAACGAGTCCTCGTTGCCGAGGCCCTCGACGATGTACGACTTCGTCCCCATCGAGCCCGGGATGATGCCCAGCTCGCCACGGCGCGCGCTGATCGCGCCCTTGCGCGTGACGATCAGCTCCTCCCCAAAGTGCGTCTCCTCCGAGACGTAGTTGTGGTGGCAGAGGATCTGGTTCTCGAAGACCACGCCCGGGAAGTGCTCGCGCATGACCTCCTTGTAGAGCTGGAACATCACCTTGCGGTTCAGGAACGCATAGCGCTGCGCCCAGACCAGGTCGTTGCGGTACGCCTTCATCTCCTCCGTGCCCGCGAGGAAGACCGCCAGGTCGCGGTCGGGCAGCTCCTGGTTGTGCGCCAGCGCGCGCGCCTTCGTAATGTGGATCTCGGCCAGCTCCTTGCCGATGTTGCGCGAGCCGCTGTGCAGCATCATCCACACGTACGACGGAACGTGCTCGACGTTCGTGCCGTGGCACGTACGGCAGCGCCAGTCGTCCGTCTCGTGGTACAGGTCCGTGCACGCGCGGTCGTACGGCTCGCTCAGGCACAGCTCGATGAAGTGGTTGCCGCCGCCGAGCGTGCCCGCCTGACGGCGCGCGCGACCCTCCAGCTCCTGCACCTTGGGATGCAGGGTCGAGAAGTGCTCGAACAAGTTGCGCCCCTCGACGCGGAGCTGCTCGTTGCCCATGCGGTCGAACATGCCGTGCTCGTGGCTGTTGAAGCCGACCGGGATCGCCGCCTCGATGTCCGAGCGCAGACGGCTCAGGTCGTCGGGCAAGTCCTTCGCCTTGAGGTTCGTCTTGATCGCGCCCATGCCGCAGCCGATGTCGACGCCGACCGCTGCCGGCGCGAGCGCACCCTTCATCGCGATGACCGACCCCACCGTCGCGCCCTTGCCGAAGTGGACGTCCGGCATGACCGCGACGTGGCGGAACACCCACGGCAGACGCGCGATGTTGCGGAGCTGATTGAGAGCCTCGCTCTCGACGCCTTCGAGCTGCGTCCAGAGCTTGACCTTACCGTTCTCGAATTCGCTGAGCGCCATGTTCCTACTCCTCCCTGATGCAGACGACCCAGCCGCGCGCGACAGCGGCCGAGCACATGAAGTTGATGCCGATGAGCTTGCTCTCCATCTCGGAGAAGCGCTCGAAATCTTCGCGGCGCGCGAAGCGGATGCGCGAGTAGAAGATCTTGTTGAGGTCCGACAGGTCGAGCGGCGACATAAGGAACGCCTTCGTCCCGGCCGGCGCGTCCTTCACGATCTGCGTCGCCCATTCGAGGCGCCCGAAGAGCATGTCCTCGCTGCGATACGGCAGCCGCAGCGTGGTGACCTTCACGTCGCCGCCGAGCTTGATGCGCTCGGCGCTCACAGCAGCTCTCCTTCTTCGTCCTTCGCACAGATCGAGAGGTCGCCGCAGAGAAGAACGCTGATCTTCTCGCCGTCTTCAGCGACCGCTTCGACGCGGTAGCTATATCCGTCCTCGGGCTCGATCGACTCCACGCGCCACCACTTCCAATCAGCTTCCCTGCCGAGCAGCGGCGTCGGCGGCTCGTACGGGTCGATGGTGCGCGGGCCCCACACGGACTGACCCGGCTCCAGATTCCTAATGTGGAAGCTCACAGCGGCCTCAAGTGGCCAGTGATGCGGTCGATGAGGTAGCTCGTCGCCGGCCCGATGGCCGCGCACGTCACCGTCGGCACGCCCCCGAATTCGGTCTTGCCGGCATCGGTGCAGATGTGGGCCTCGATGACCAGTTCGTGCGCCTTCTTCACCAGCTCGCGGAGCTGCTCCTCGCTGTCGACCGCCAGCGCGATCTTGGCGAACGAGCCCTTCAGCCAGGCCTTCTCGGCCTCGCTGAAGCTGGTGTAGACGGGGTTGGTCGAGGCGCCGCTCATGTAGTCCCAGTCCCAGGCGAACATGCTCTGCACGCGCTTCGACAGCCAGATCATACCCGCGTGCGCCATCTGGATGCCCATCTTCGCGCTCTTGACCTTGTTCCCCTGCACGTTCTTCAGGTCGGTGCGAACCAGGATGACCTGCTTCGTCTCGTAGTTCTTGCTCATGCCTGCCTCTTTTAAAGAGGGAATAACGAATCTACTTGCGGGCCGCCTTCGCGTGCGCGAGGCGCTCGGCCGCCAGACCATGGGCGACGCGCGCGGCTTCCGCGGCGCGCACGGCCTCCTCCAGCTCCTCCTCGCGGCGCACCAGCTCGTTGTTGGCGTCGGCGATGTCCGCGTCGAGCAGTAGGTGCGGGTTGTGGAAGATGTGGGCGTTCACCGCCGTGATGACCGCCTCGACCATCTTCGTCACGTACGTGCGCGGCGCGCCGCAGTAGATCGAGCTGGTGCCCGACGACACGTCGAAGCGCAGCTCCGTCCCCACGCGGCTCAGGTGCACCGACAGCGGGTACCGCTTGCCGCGGAATTCGAGCGACTTGCCGTTGCCCGACGCGTCGCAGTAGATGTGCTTCGAGTCGGTGATGGAGATGAAGACCGAGCCGCACGACGTGTGCAGCTCGATGTTCTGCGGGTACCAAATCCACTCGCGCTTGGCCATTACGGCTTCTCCTTTACGAAACGATGAGGCCGGCGTCTTCCATGCCGGCGATGAGGTTGTCGGCGTAGCGGGGCTCGACCGCGAACGAGCGCTGGCCCAGCCACTGCCAGCCCTCCGTCGGGACGTTCTCGGCCACCCACTCGACCGCCGCGGGCGTCAACACGATGAACAGCATGATGGAGCCGTGGTTTTCGACGCGGACGTCGACGTGCTTGGCCATCTACTTGCCCTCCTTGTGGGACGGGATGCGGATTGAGACGCCGGGGATGACTTCGCCGGCAACGCGGCGGTCTCGCTTCGGCGTGACGTACATGGACGCGCCGCAGGAGCAGTGGTAGACGCGCATCGCCTCGTAGGCGCCGGCAATCTGACCGCTCTGCATGCATTTCATCTTTTTCGTCTCGCCCACGAACACCATCCTACAGGACCCCGTAGAGGAGTCAACAGGAAAATATTCGGTGACGTAATCTTGATATACATGACCAACAAGAATGAATACCAGCGCGAGTACTATCAGAAGAATATCGAGAAGATGCGAGCCCAGGGTCGAGCCCGCTATCAGGCCCAGAAGGAACAGCGTCGGCAGTACGCACACGACTATTACGCCAAGCACCCCGAGAAGCGCAAGAAGGCGCAGAAGAAGTACAACAACAGCGAGAAGGGACAGCGTGTCGTCCGCGATGCCCACCTTCGTCGCAAGTACGGCCTGCCGTTTGGAGAGTTTGACCGGATGCTCGCTGAACAGGGAGGCGTGTGCGCGATTTGTGGAGGCCCTCCGGTCGCTCGAAAGTGCGCGCAGCCCGCGCGCCTTCACGTCGATCACGATCATGTCACAGGCAAGGTGAGGAGCCTCTTGTGCATGATGTGCAACCAGATGTTGGGAAGCTGTCGCGACACCGCCGCAATCTTGAAGGCAGGTATCGAATACCTGGAGCGACACAAGTGATCCTGAAGCCGGAAGAAGTCGAGTACAAGAAGAAGGTTGGCCTCCTGGGCCAAGCTCCTGTCATCGAGGTCGGCCTCCGCGGCGGCCTGCATCTCATCTTTGCGGCCAAGGGCGGCAAGTTCGAGACGCTCGGCGCCGGCCCCCACCGCGCCGTCGCCCGCTACATTGCCGGCAAGAAGACCGAGGGCAAGGTCGAGTGGACCGACCTGAACAAGGCCGACCGCGTCGAGCCTCAGTATTTCGCACACTTGCTCGATCGCTATGAGGCGATGACCGACGCGTTCCGAGCCGCTCAGGGGCTCTAGGATGCTGACGTTCAACCTCCTCGACAAGACCTCTCCCGAGTACCGCAAGGCTCGGAAGGACGGTCTCGCGCGCCGTCGCTCGAAGGAGTGGCGTGTGGCTAACCCCGAGCGGGTCAAGGAGCTGAACGCTAGGCACTACAACCCCTACCGCGCGCGCCGGCACGGACTGATGCGCAACTACGGCATCACCGACATCCAGGTCGACCAGATGTGGCTCGACCAGAAGGGGCTGTGTGGCGGCTGCGCCACCTGGTTCCCGCCGGACACCATGCATGTCGACCACTGCCACAAGACGCTGAAGGTTCGCGGCCTGCTCTGCCAGGAATGCAACCTCTCCCTCGGTCTCGCTCGTGATAACCCCGAGACCCTGCGTCGACTGGCCGACTACCTGGAGAAGAAGTAATTGGAGAAGAAGTAATGGCGCGTGGGATGACACCGCCGGCCGCCAGCTATCCGATGAACCTGCCGTCGCAGGCAGTGTCATTCGATCCCGAGGCGTTCGACGAGCTGATTCGCGACCAGGGTGTCGAAGCGGTGCACTACCGCTCGATGCGCTGTCCCGTCGGCATGACGGACCCCGACGACGTCATGCGCCGTCCGCATGAGCACCACGCCGACTGCTCGAACGGCTTCATCTACACGCTCGCGGGCCAGGTCACCTGCTCGTTCCTCAGCAACACCGCCGACGTCAGCTTCAAGGACTACGGCCGCACCGACGGCTCGATGGTCCAGGTCACGTTTCCGCGCTACTACGACGACAAGCCGGGCGTCCTCGTCGATATGTGCTCGTTCGACCGCATCTACCTCAAGGACGAGTCGATCACAGTGACGAACTGGCACACGTTCGCGGCGCACGTCTCGGGCAAGGACCGCCTCCAGTTCCCCGCCATCAGCGTGCTCGACCTGATGGACGCGCACGGCAAGCGCTACCATGCGGGCGTCGACTTCGAGGTCGTCGGCGGCCAGATCGTCTGGGCCGACGGCAAGAGCCCAGGCATGGACCCGAAGACCGGCAAGGGCGTCGTGTGCTCCGTCCGCTACGTGTACCGCCCATTCTGGTACGTCGAGCGCATGCTGCACGAGGTTCGAGTCGCGCAGGTCGAGGATGACTACGGCAATCGATCGCTCCAGCGCATGAACCAGCAGGCGATGCTCCGTCGCGAGGTCTGGTTCGAGAAGGAGCAGCGCGACGCCGAGGCACCCACTCCGAACAGCCAGCGCCAGAAGCCGGGCGCGCCCGACGGCTCCTTCGGACCCCGCTAGCGAGACAATCTTCTCGTCGAGATCATGGACCCGCGCAAGCTCAGCTTTCTCCAGGCAGTCATCGGCAACGATGGCGCCCGCGCGCTCGTGAAGGCCACCAGCCAGAGCGCCGACTTGGAGTGGGCCATCTTCCCGCGCGTCGTGATGAGCTGGCTGGAAGTCGTCTCGCACGCATCCGAGTACAACGAGAGTCTGCCAGGCACCGACGTGCACTTTACGTTGCGCAAGTCCGGCGAGAACTTCAGCGGCCACGTCAACCTCAGCTCCGAGTCCTACCCCTTCCGCGACACCACCCTGTACCACGTAGCCGGAGCTGTCGCTGTCGCCCTCGGCGCCGCGCCCGAGACCGCGCCCGAGCTACGCCACCCCGCGCTCGCCAAGCTCGGCAAGAGCGTCGACCTCCTGGTCCGCAGCCGCACGCTGCGCAAGATGCAGGAGAAGCAGGGCGGCGCGAAGGGCAAGCTCCCCGGCCAGGCCCCCGCGCCTCGTCTGCCGATGGCGCCGCCGCCGCCGACGAGCGTCCAGCCAACCCAGCCGTCAC
>VFSW01005137.1_pt1 | contig 19415 bp, 25 predicted proteins | sample 5358111 | NCBI WGS metagenome assembly VFSW01 (sample SAMN11554181, study PRJNA540505) | mine drainage metagenome | isolation source: sediment from site ElyBrook_90M | place: USA: Ely Copper Mine, Vershire, VT | collected 2017 | reverse complement strand
GGCCATGTTACATGGCAAGACACTTATTTCTTCACCATCGATTCCACTAACAATCAATTTCAGTTAAGTAATAACGCAGACCCACTAACGTGGCCAGCCACGAACATAGCGTTCACGCAATCTTTTCCCGGGCAGATGAGAGGATGTCTATCGTATAAAAGCCAGATGGCGTTGTTCGCGGATTTTTTTTCGGAGTATTGGCAAGATACTGGCGCCCAGAGCTTTCCTTACGCCAGAATTCCTGGGGCCATGCAGGAATATGGGTTGACTTCCGCGGCTACGTTAGTACGGCTTGAAGATACTATTTGGGGATTGTTCCAATCTAGATCTGGAGGCATAGAAGCATCATATCTAAATGGATATCAAAGAACAAAGGTATCAACAACGGATATTGATGTGATATTGAATGATCAAGATCTGAATGCTGGCGGCGGGACATGGGGATTTGCGACGAGGTTCAATGGCCATCCGTTTTATGGCTTCACAATCAAGCCTATTAATAGGACATTTGTCTATGATGGTTTGACGCAAATTTGGAGCGAATGGAAAACCTTCAATGGCGCTTTTTTGGGAAAAGATATCGTCAGGTATCAAGGCGGTTTTCTTGTGCCAGATTATGCTACCGGCAATGTTTATACCCTAGAAGATACTGTCTTCGATGACGGTGGAATAACCATGCCTATGGAGGTTACGACTAGGCATATCTGGAACGATGATAAGTTTATAGGCATTAGTCGTATACAAATAGACTGTGAACAAGGCGTTGGGCTTCCGGTGCCGATTGCTCCAGCGATCGAGCTTCTGGTGTCCAAGGATGGAGGAAACAGTTTCCGTACGGTGGGCTATCGCAGTCTCGGCATGGTTGGGGAGTACACGCAGCGTTGCGTTTGGAATTCATTAGGAGCCGCAAGAGATTGGGTATTGCGTCTTCGGGTTTCGGATTCGGTTAAGGTCGTTATCACTGGTGCTACTGCGGAGATGGAAGGAGGGCCGTTCTGATGGCGGGACCAACTCTACTAACTCCATTGCAGAGTTATTCTCCTATTGCTAATGAACTATTTGTCAGAGAGTGGTACACGCTCTTTGTGAACATGCAGCAGTTGCTAGGGGCCGCTATCCAGAACGGACCTACAGCCATGCGCCCTACATCGTCAGTTCCTGGTCGGTATATTGGCCTGCCGTTTTTTGATACAACTCTTGGCTTTGAAATATGGCTGAAGTCAACCAATCCTGACGTATGGGTTAGATATGATGGGGTGGCGGTATGAGTTCTGTTATCGAGTTTGCTGCGATTACGGATTTAGGCGTGTCGGCTCTTGAGGCGGGTAGATCCAGATCTCTCATTCTTGGTTTCGAGAATGCTCTTTCACGAGTAGATGGAGCAATGTTCGATGATTGCTTTCCTCTTAAACACATATTCACTCCAGGAGTGTACGCTCGGGAGATTCTTCTGCCAGCGAACTCCGTTATTGTTGGAAAGATTCATCGCGAAAGACACTTGAACTTCATCTCACGTGGCAGAGTGCGCGTGTATACCGAACAAGAAGGACTAAGAGAACTTACGGGTCCGCTTACGATGGTGTCCGAACCTGGGACCAAGCGAGCGGTGTTGGTGTTGGAAGAAACCGTCTGGACTACGATCCATCATAACCCCACTAACGAGACCTTAAATTGAAGGAGTTATCGTCATGACTTGGGGTGCCGTTGGTGCTATTGGTTCTATCGCCGCTCCGCTTATTGGCGGCATGTTAAGCAGCGACGCTTCTCAGTCTGCCGCTGATACTCAAGCTGGCGCCGCTCGTTATGCGGCTGATTTACAGAACCAGCGTTACCAGCAGACTCGTCAGGATCTCATGCCCTACATGCAGATGGGGCCGCAGGCGCTCTCGAACTTAGAGGCGTTGATGGGATTCGGTCCTATTGGCGGGATGGGCGGAGGTTACGGCGCTGGCGCGATGGGCGGCGGCATGAATCAAGGCGCCGGAACCGGAATGGGTGCCACGCCGGGTGGAATGTATACCAATCCAGCAACCGGACAAGTGTATTCGCCGAGCGCTGAGATGTCCATAGCCGGTCACCCTAGGGGCACTGGCGGACCCAAGGCTGCGGTACGATTCGATCCTTCGGGAATGGCGTACACACAAGGGAATACGGCGCCAAATGTTTATGGTACACAAACCCCGCAGAGAACTTACTTGCAGCAAGTTGGTGCCGCCCCCGGGGCCGCTACTGGTCTGGCTCCTGGTGCCACTCTTCCAGGGGCTGCTGTTGGTGGTGTGGGTAGTGCCGCGAGCGGAGGAGGCATGGCGTTAGGTGGATTTTCCAGAGACGCCATGATGCAGGCGTTGCAAGCCAATCCAGCCTATCAGTTCAATCTTCAGCAGGGACAAAGCGCCATCGACAAGGCGTCTGCCGCAAGAGGCATGTACTACGCCCCAACCACATTACAAGAACTTGGGACCTTCGCGCAGGGGCAAGCCTCTCAAGAGTACGGAAACATCTGGAATCGTCTGTTCAACATGACAGGAATGGGACAAAACGCGGCAACTCAGACCGGACAGTTCGGCGCTAATGCCGCGACTCAAGCAGGTAATCTTGGCATCCAGGGGGCGAACGCTCAGGCGGCTGGCATCATGGGTCAGAACCAGGCTTATCAAGGCATGATAGGCGGTGTAACTGGGGCGTTGAACAACCCCAACACGCAAGCATGGTTGAGTTCTCTATACGGCGGCGGTAGCGGCGTGTCCCCGGCGTTTGGTGGTAACGCTGGCATATTCTAAGGACTGGAAATGGCTGTAGATCCCAGCATCCCATTACAAACCGGACCCTCGATCCCGCAGATTGCCCAACAATGGATGGGTCTTTCTCAGATGTCCAATGCGTTGCAGACTCAACGTTGGCAGATGCAGCAGGCCGTAGAAGACAAGCGCAAGCGCGCCGCCATACTGGATCTGTACAGGCGTCCTGATGCGTTCGATGCTAACGGAGTGATATCTCTGGATGCCATCAAGCAGATGGCTACCATCGATCCAGAGATCGCCGGGGAAGCCGCCAAGAATCGCGTCGGCATGATGAATCAGATGGAGATGATGCAGAAGCGCCGTACCGATGAGATGAAGGCCAAGCAGTCGGTAGGAGTGAACTTCATCAAACAGTTCTCTACGTTTCACGAAACGGCTAAAGAGCGCGGCATGGGCGATCAACAGGCTAACGAGTATGCGAAGTCTGAAACCATGCGCGCTATGGATGAAGCTGAGCATGCCGGGATTGAGCCAGGGTTTACTGCTAATGATTGGCGCGGTCTGCATATGTTGGTGGGCAATCTCAATCCGGATCGCGCACAAGCAGCGGTAAGGTCGTCTCTAGCGGCTAAAGAATTCGAAGATGTCGAAAGTACTCGCAGAGCAGAAAGAAGAATTGGCGAGATCGAGCAAGGCAAGGCTCCAGAGCAACCAGCGCCAACACAAGGCGTGCCGTTGTCTGAGATGGGCGCACAACCACGGATGATCGAGGGCGCGGCTGGTGAAGTAGTGCCGCAGAGCATTGATCCGCAGTCTGGGGCGGTAGTGAGAGGCTTCCAAGCCCCGGATCTAAGTCTAGGTGGTCCAAGACCAGTTATGGTTCCGCCAGAGTCGGCGGCTCCAACAGAGCCAGTCAAGGCGCCGCCCGCAGCTATGTCAGAGGAACAACAGTTACGCGGCGAGATTGCCAACCTGCAAGCGCGTCAGAAGGTCTACCGTCAAGAAGGCTTGAGCAAGAAGGCGAATGAAGTAGATGTTCAAATCGAGAAACGGCGCGATGATATAGAAAGTGTGCGCAAGCGCATTAGAGAAGAGGAAATGTTGCCAGCCAAGATGCAGCGGCTTCGGCAACAAATAGAGTTGAAGTCGAATACGCAACGTGAACTTCCGCTAGATACCGCGAGGTTTATTGCCGAACAATATGTTGATGGCAATACGGCGGCTGCCGTAGGATTTGCTAGGAACTCGATAGCTAAGAATCAGATCGCGGAGCAGATTACGGCTGTAGCGAAAGAACGCGGAATGACTCCTCGTGACGTAAATGCTGCTCTGGGTAACTTCCGTGGTTTGATGACCGAAGAAACGGTTGTGGGACGCAGAGCCGGAAGTATCGGTATTGCCATCAATGAGCTTAAGAAGTTCGTGCCTCTTGCTCAACAGGCTTCAGCGGCTGTTCCTAGAACAGAGTTCAGGCCGTACAACGAGTTGCAACGAATGTGGCAAGAGAAAGTTTTCATGTCTCCGGCACAGCGTACCTTGCACAATCAGACTCAAGCCGTGTTGAACGCTAACGCTCAGATCATTGCTCGGGGCGGCCAGAACGTTCATAGCATGTTGCTAGCAGAGAAGACGTTGACTTCAGCCGATTCTCCCGCAACCTATGATGCGGCATTACGCGCTATGTGGGCAGAGGCGCAAGGGGCCATGCAAGCGGTAGAGGGTGCTCGTGAAGATATCAGAAGGCAGGTGAAGGGCGAACAGCCGTATCGTGAGCCTTATCCTGAAACCAAGGCGTCACCTAAAAGGATGGACACAAGAGGACAAACGCCAAGGGTTAATTCCATAGAGGAGGCCATGAAGCTGCCGAAGGGGACGCGCTTTGTAGACCCCAACGGCGTAGAGCGTGTTAGATGAGTGAGTGGGACCAGTTCCAGAAAGCCGAACCTGTTCAGGACTGGGAGCAGTTTCAGCCAGCGGAACCGGTTCGTCAGTCTCCTATGGAAATGGCGTTAAGGTCTGGCGGTCTTGCGGTTAGAGGTCTTGCGCAGGGTGTTGCTGCTATGCCGTTAGCGGCTGCAGATGTTGCTCAACGCGCTATAGGCGGGTTTACCGGCATGCCTATGTCAAGCGCTGATATTGGGGCAATGGGTGAGCGCGGTATGGCTCCCGCTCCTGTCAGACCACAAACACTGCCTTCCGCTAAGTTCGAGCGACAGTTGCCTAGAGTATTTCCGACGCCGGAAACAGGACCAGAGAGGTTTCTAACTCGCGCCGCTGAGTACGGTCCGGCGATTGTTGGGGGCGCGCAATTAGGCAAGCAGCTACTAGGAGTGCCACTCCAAAACATCGCGCGCGGTTTGATGTCTTCAGCTTTGAAACCAACGCTCAGACAGTGGCAAAAAGGTGATGCGGCGGTTGCCATCGATACGATGCTGCAAAAGGGCTTCAATGCTACAGAGGGCGGTGTTGCAAAGATTAAGAAACAAATTGATGCCTTGAACGAGCAGATTAAACAAGAGATCGCTGGTTCTCCGGCGGCTGTAGATAAGGTACAAGTAGGTACGCGCCTTAATGAGTTGGCCGAGAAGTTCAAGAAACAGGTCAATCCCGATGCTGATGTAAACGCGATCAAGCGCGCTTGGGATGAGTTTAAGAATCATCCTCTGCTTAAGGGCAAGCAAGATATTCCCGTGCAGCTTGCCCAAGAGATGCAGCAGGGCACTTATAAGCAATTGGCCAAGAAATACGGACAATTGGGCAGCGGTGAAGTGGAGGCACAAAAAGCACTTGCCAGAGGTTTGAAGGAATAAATAGCGACGGCGGTCCCTAAGATATCAGGTTTGAATGCAGAAGAGTCTCGACTGATACGAACTCTGGGGGTGGCCGAGCGCAGAGCAATGATGGACCTGAACAAGAATCCAGGAAGTTTGGCTTGGCTTGCCCATAATCCTTCTAGCTTCGCGGCATTCATGGCGGACAAAAGCGCTTTGTTCAAGAGCCTAGCTGCCAGAATGATCTATAGAGCTGCTCCTGCTGCTGGCGCCGCTATGGGCGCCCCTGCCGGTGTCTCGTTATACGAGATCGGCAGAAGCGAACGTCAATGAAGGTCCTGATTATCGATCCCGATTCTTGTGGGACCGATATGGCTTACTTGGCTTCTCATGCCGGTCACGAAGTCAGGTGGTATCAACCGAAGCATGACGGCAAGGTTTCCCGAGACGGTAATGGCTTCCCGGGGGTCATGAAGGTTACAGGTTACCGAGATAACCTTGCGTGGGCTAAGTCTGGGATCATCATTAACCTGTTCAACGAACCTAAGATCACGGCTGAACTGGATGGCTATCGCAACTTCGGCTTTCCGATCTTCGGACCTTCGGTCAAATCAGCCAACCTGGAGATTAACCGGGGTGCTGGTATGAAGTTCATGGAGCGTCATGGCTTAAAGGTGCCGGAATATGAGACTTTCAATTCCTTGGAGGAGGCTAGAAAGTATGCGCTTGAGCAGAAAGATTGTTTGGCGTTCAAGACGCTTGGATCGGAAGAGGACAAGAGCTTATCTTACGTCTCGTGTAATCCTGCCGACATGGTGGGAAAGATTGATGAATGGCTGGCCGGAGGATTGAAACTCAAAGGGCCTTGCATGTTGCAAGAGAAGATAGAAGGCGTCGAGATTGGCGTATCCGGCTGGATGGGCAAGAAGGGATTCCTTAAGGATAAGTGGAACATCAACTTCGAGCATAAGAAGCTCATGCCTGGAAACTACGTACCCAATACCGGAGAGATGGGCACGATTACCGCCTATGTTGAGACTTCGCGTCTCGCGGAAGAATCCCTCGTTATTATGGAAGAAGACTTGATGAAGCTTGGCCATATTGGCGACATCGACATCAACTTCATTGTCAATGAGAAGGGCGCCTATCCCCTGGAGTTTACCTGTCGTTTTGGTTGGCCAAGCACACAAATCCTCATGGCTACCCACGAAGGTGACCCCATCCAGTGGATGAAGGATGCGCTATCCGGCAAAGATACCCTTCAGGTCAGCCAGGACGTGGCCTGCGGGCTTTTGATGGCCGCACCACCCTTCCCACACGAGGATAAGGAAGGCAAAGCCGTAGGGCTTCTAATCAGCGGTATAGAAGACGTGTGGGATAGAATTGCCCCGTGGCAGATTGAGCTTACCAAGGGACCGGTGTTCAAAGATGGCAAGGTTTCGACGGGGCCGGTCTACAAGACTACCGGCACTTATGTTTGCGTGGCCATTGGACGCGGTGGGGATATACACGACGCGATCCCGATGGCAAAGGAGGTTGCGGACCACGTCGAGTTCCCCAACCGCATCCTTCGCAATGATATCGGAAAAAAGCTCGAAGAGCAGATCCCGAGGCTAAAAGCCTGGGGATATGACGAAGTACCTAATTGGTAGGTTGAAAAATGGCTAATTGTTTCCCTGCGCCCGATCCTTTGCAAAGTCAATTCTTTATTCCGGTTACTAATCTTCCTGGTAACGGCGTGAAGGTATTTTGTTACCTTAATTTCACCACCACAAAGCAATCTGTTTTTAAGTATAGCGCTGGCGCCAGCGCTTTTACTAATCCTATTATCTTGGATGCCGACGGTAATTTGCCGATCAATGCGGAGATGTATATACAGACCGGCAAGACGATGACATTTGTCTACGCCCCGTCCAATGATACTGACCCGCCTAGCAATCCTTATCGACAGCTAAATGATATTCAGGGGATCAATGATCCTTTGGTTGTGGCCACTTCCAGCGTATTCAGTACTGAATGGGTTGTTCCATCGGCTGGCGCGGCCTTTGTTACTGCGTCTAGTTTCACGTTGCCGGGTGATTTTACTGCCCCTGGACAAGCTGATTCTGGAAGAAGAATAAAGGCGCAGGTTACTGCCGGAACGGTTTATGGTTATATTCATGATGCTTCTATAAGTGCGAGTTCAACTCTTGTAAATATCATCCCAGATATAGGGCAGGCACTTGACTCTGGTTTAAGCTCCCTCTCTTGGGGACTCTTATCCGCCAAGAACGCGTCAATGCCATATGGCGTTAGCCGTGGTTGGGAGTTGCCTCTAGCGGTGGCCAGCAGCACCCCGATTTACACCAGCGGTATTAGCGAAAACATACTGCTGACCAGCACAGCGGTAACTATTACCCAGTTCGATGGCGGCTATCCCGGCATGATCCGGTTTGTCAGGGCCAGCACGGGTGGCTTCACGATCCAGCACAACGCCACCAGCATCATCTGCCCGACCGGATCTTCGATTGCCGTTGCGCAGAACGATCACTTTACCGCGCTTGCTTTAACAAGCTCGATTACGTTTATCAAGACTTATAGTCGGTTCTCTGGTCTTGCGCTTAACGCGTCTCTATCGGGCGTTCCGCAACGATTATTTCAGACATCGTTTACTGCACAAGCACAAATAGATGTGTCGTTCTCCACGACTCCATTTACCGCTTATCGGGATCTTAAGATAAAGTTGAGGGGCATCTATCCTAGCGCAAACATATCAACTCAGGTCATTGCCGCTAGAACTTCGTTCGATGGTGGCGTGACATTTAATTCTGCCGTATCGAGCTATATATGTTTAACATTTATAGCAATATCGGCACGGCCAGCGGCCCACTTGGGTCGTTTATTAACCCATGGAGTTGGGTGCAAACAGGGACTTACTTGCCATTGACAATCCCAGGTCAGGCATTGGTGCCGGCTATTGGCATTGGTTCGAGCAGCGATACAGGCGGAGATCTCGATCTGTTATTTAGAAACTGGGGGGCGACCAGCAGTGGAACTCGCACAGCCAGGATGGACTGGGATGGATCATTCTTAAGTAATTCCACCACCGGATTCAGAGTGCATCGCGTTATCGGTGCAATGACAAGATATCCTGACCTTGGGCAGATAAACGCTATTCGTTTGTTTGCAACTACCGGAACGCTAGACATTCAGAGCTTTGAGATCTGGGGAGAATAAAATGCGGAGTACGTTACTGTGGCTGATTTGGAAGACCCCGGAAGACGATATCGTTCATCGGATGCAGAACGTATCGCCAGTCTCGAAGTAGCCGTGCGGCAAATAATTCAAGGGCAGGAAGCGATCATTGTCCGCTTGGACGCGCTGTCTAAAGAGTTGACTATCTACAAAGCGTTTCTCAATGGAGTGGTGTGGATTGTGGGGGGATTGGCTGCCATGGCGTTTGTGTTCTGGCAGGTGTTTAGCGACATTCATCGTTGGAAGTAGGAGTTTCACGTGAAACATTATGTAATAGTCGGCCCCATTGTTGCCAGCCTCCTAAGTGGGTGTTCTACATTGGTGTCCCCGCTCGCCAAGTTCGTGGTGAAGGAGGATTGTTCCCTGCTTAATCAAACAGAAAGACAAACCACCATCGATGCGGTCAATGCTGCTTTGATTGCGGTTAATCCGGCAGATCCACCTTCCATTAAGATTCACTGTCCGGGCGACAAGTAGTAGGTGCGTTAGCGCACAGTGTAGGTCCGTAGGTTTGCTATGCTATGGGCGCCTCATGGTGAGGCGTCTAGGAGATATCGTTATGGCAACCGTCACAATCTCGTGGGGAACGACCCCGCAAACCTTCCCGCCTGGCACTGTCGCAGGAAACTTCAACGTAACCATTAGCGGGGGTGCGCTTGTCACTCCTCTAACCGCTTCTGTAGCCGCTTCCCCGGCGATATTTACCGGAGTGGCTAACAACCAAGGGCAACCGCAGTATTTGGCCAGCGTGCAACGCGTGGACAGCGCGGGAAACCCATTGGGGGCTGCTGCTACGGCCACCTTCGATGTGGTAGTTCCCCCTGATGTCGTAGTCGATATTCCCAGCAGCGTTACGGTGGCCGTGGTATGAAGCGTAGGCTGCTAAAGAAAATCCTGAGAGTGCTGAAAAAGATAGAGAGGGACGTGAGACCGCGTCCTGTTCATGTACCGGTGCCGAGGGATGTCACGACTAAGGTGGAGTAAGTCAAAAAAGACCCTCTACACGGGGGAGGATCTCATGTAGCGGGTCAAACACCCCGCGCCCATGAACAAACGCGGAGAGGAGACACATCAGCCAGGGTTGGCTATGGAGTGCAATATAGCAAGATGTGCGCACTCTACGATGCCGTAGTTGTAAGACGGTACCCAGTAGTTGATATGTCCAAGATTTCGCAATGGATTATCTCCATCGAACCCGCTAAACGTGATGACTTTTCCGCCTGTAGAACTGAATGTCTTGACCGCGTTGATGATATTCGGTGATCGTCCCGACGAAGATATGGCAACCAGCGTAGATTCTTTGATATTTCTGTAAAAGATCTGCCGGTTGAAGACTTCCTGGTAGCTGTAATCGTTAGCCAAGCAAGTCAGGATCGCCGGTTCCAGTAGAGTTGCCGCATCGAAGCCTAGCTTTACTAGGTCGTTTACGATATGACTCGCAACCGCCGCAGATCCTCCATTACCGATGAAGAACATGCGTCCCGTAGGTACCCAGTAGTCGTTGCTCTGGGTCTCCAGGATCGCGGAGCGCAGCGTCTCAGCGAACTTGATTGAGATAGGAGATAAGGGCATCTTTGGTTACCGACGAGCTATGTCCGATGATGTTGGCCTTGATCGCGCCAGCCGCGTTGCCGATCCGTAACAGGCTCTTCATGTCGGCATCCTTGGCCACTAGCGCAGTAACCGCAAAGAAGGCGTCTCCCGCTCCCATGGTGTCCACGATCTTGTCCGTGAAGGCCGGTACTCTGACTAGATCCTCGTCAAGCGAAGCGCCAATAGCTCCGGCTTTGCCTAGTGTGATGGCTACCTTGGGAGCGATGTCTTGCAGCTTGAAGAGCGAGTCCTCTATCGGGCCGCACTTGTTTTGCGTAGCGAGCCTAGCTTCTGGCTCGTCCACGCACAGATAGTCTGCTCTAGCGTACTTGGTGGCTAGATTAAATCCGAAGTTTCCCGAGTTGGTTTGTACGTTGATGGCGAGATAGTTAGAGTCTTGGATCGCGTTCAGAAACCTTGCATCAGCCATACCATGGCCGTAGTCCAAGACTATCGTGCTATCGTATGCCCCGAAGTCATGCGCTTTGGGTTCCAACGGTGCGCGTGTAACGTAGACCTGGAAGAGCTTGTGCATGTGAGATCGCTCTACGTATCGATGCTTCTCGATGACTTTGCCTGATTCGATACACGTTACTGAGCCGCAGAACTGATTAGCGTGCTTAGCTGCCGCGAGCACGCCTCCTTCGAAGGTCTCACTGTCCAGCATTTCCACTGAGAGAATGGCGTCCTTGGTGGGGCGTCCTAATGGAGCTACGTAGTGGTAGACATCGATGATACGTTCGCCACAGAACAGAACACGCTTCTTAGACGCGCTCTGTAACAACTCTAATTCTGATTTAGCGAACATGCCTAGACTTATATATGTGAAGGCATCTTTTACACGCATGAGCAAGCGGGGCGTTTATTGTCATGCGGTATCCATTAGGCACTCGAAGACCGCATAGAGGCAAACCTAAGAAGCCTGCTTTCACTATTTGTCTATCATTTCTTCCCTCTCCAGGCTGGTAAACTAGATGTAGCTTATTTTTAGCTTTTATTTGCGCATAGATCATAGTTAATATACTTGCTCTCTAACAACTCTAATTCTGTCTTCAAGCAGCTTTCCATTCAGGATGCGGGTAGAGGAATAGACTGGAGAAGTGTCCAAGAAGACGACTTTGCCGCCCATGGACTCAACTAATCCTTGCTCAAGGAGATTGCCCTTGTATTCGATGCCCTTCACATAGACTTTAGGGCGCACCAGTTCTATGCCTTCAGCGGCACTACAAACGCGTACTACGTTGCTCACGCACTTAAGCGACATCAGCATGGCGCAGCGCTCTATCCATGGAAATACGGGCCTGCCCGGGCCTTTGCCTACGTAGGCATCATCGGTGAGCGCCACGATGAGCTTGTCCCCGAGCTTACGAGCAGCTTGAAGGTGGGCAACGTGTCCTGGGTGGAGACAATCAAAGCAGCCGTTGGCTAGGACTCGAATCATTCTTGCTCATTACAAGAGCGTTGATCATTGCGCACAGTCTTTTTGCCTCAGCTTCGCATAGATCAATGGGTAATCTCAGATCACACACAAACCCTTCCAGATCGAAAACATATTGTATTGCGCGGCGAGTTTCGTCTTCTCTCGGATAGGGCGCTTTCATTTTCTATCTCTTCGATCGCGGTTCTGCTTAGGCATATCTGGTTGCTCTACTTCTGGTTGCTTTATTTTTTCCATTACACCTTCGCAAAGAGGATTCCCGCGCCAAACAACATTATGTAATCCTGGTCCATGCCATGTTGTTTTGCACTTGCGGCATATATATAACGCAGGGCCGAGAGTATTTTTTAATTTCATGCCCATGGCCCCACATGCCCTACGAACAAGCTACCATCCCGGTTCTGCTTAGGCATATCATCGAAGTGATGTACACGGCCCCAGTCGATCCTCTGTGCCCACATAGGAACCATAAGCTCGCTGAAGTGGTTGTAGATATATCGGGCGTTGCCCGCGTTGCGTATCTCTAGCACGCAGTCCATGTGCCTCATATCTTCGACGGTCATGGTCTTGCATAGCTCTGCTTCGTTGCCTTCGCTGTCGATCTTAGCGAAGTCTGTCCCTGGCCATAGATACCTACAATTTACGGTATTAACCAGCATTTCTTGCTTTGGTCCGTAGCTATCCTTGTATCCTTCAAGATGATTTCCAGTAAGGTTATTAAGCACCCTAATAAATTTAGCAGTACCAGATGATGTGTGTACAGCGGTATTAATGGGAATTACTGGATCGCCTGGTCCAGACGCATTTCGGCGTAAGTTCTCTATTAATCTTTTGTAATGCTCTGGATCAGGTTCATAAGCCTTTACTTCGAATCCCATTCGAGCCATGCAAATAGAGTGCAAACCTAGATTGGCGCCAATATCCAAGACGCTCTTCCAACGGTCCCGGTTATGCCAATACATAGCCAGAATCATCAACTCGGTATCTCCGAATAAGTGCAGGCTATCGATGTTGCCCATCTTGATGTAGGGAAAGTCTAACTTCCCGAAGGGTCCGAAGTTATCGCATAGAAGGGCTTGGGCGCGTTCGCGGCTCATAGTGTCTCCACAATCATTTGTGCTTTGAATTCGTCTCTAGGCAACTGAGGATCTGCATCCTCTAACGGCTGTCCGTACTTGGCTTGTGGGATCAACTGAGCGTCCGGATGAATCGGCAACTCCAAAAATGTCGGGCCGTCATCCGAGAACAGTTCCTTGAGCGTCTCGCAAGGCGGCACGTCGAACGCATACGCCGTTTGCACGAAGTCAGGGAAGCCCAGGCCGCCCTCAATGCTGGTAGCCGGATACTTGCCGCCTAACCACTGACGCTGTGTCTGCCGACACATCGCGTGACCTTCGTTATTCAGCAGGATTATCTTGATGTTGAGGTTCCATCGGGCAACGGTAGCAAGCTCCGGTAAGCTCATCATGAGAGAGCCGTCCCCTGTAATCAAAATAACACGTTTGCCTGAAGAGAAAGACGCTCCCACCGCAGCGGGGACACCGTAGCCCATCGGAGTCATGTTGAAAGCATGCAAGAACCTCTCTCCTTTGAACGGAAAGGCTTGCATCAGGTATCCAAGGGCGGTCCCCGTGTCTGAGCATATGATGTCATCCTTCGTGGTGTATTGAGCGATCTCCTTCATCAACGTATAAGGGTTGATGCCGGGCCACGTGACTTTAGGGGTGTCGTAGCGTTTGCGCCAAGTTAGTACTTGTGATGGCCAAACAATTCTTTCTAATATTGGACAGATCCTAAGTTCAACACGCAACCTCTCTAAGAATTCTCCCGCATCTCCACAGATATCGACATCTATCCCTAGCCCGAGCTTTTCGAACTTCTGAATCTCTGTAGGATCAATATCGACCATAACCACGCGCGCGTGTCTCGCGAAGTGTCTGGGGTCCCCAGTCGCTTTCGTATCCAATCGAGATCCGATAGAGATAATGAGGTCCGCGTTTTGTACCGTGAAGTTCGCCGCTCGTGTGCCATGGGTGCCAAAGCCTCCTGCCATCAGTGGATGATCGTAACTTAGTAAGTCTATGGCGCCCCACGTACAAGCTACAGGAATGCCCAAGGAACGCGCTAGGGTACGCGCTTGCTCCGCATAGGGCCGCACACCAGCCCCCCAGATAAAGACCGGTCTATAGGCTTCCTGAAGGAGCCTAACGGTACTCGATATCTGCTCTTTGTAGATCATCGGGAATATCTATTAGCGCGGGACCTTTACGACCTTCGTTCATATATCCAAACGCAGCCATCAAAGTACCAATACATTCTTCTGGATAGACTATTTGGGCAGCTAACTTAGTAATGTCCACCACCATCTCTACAATGGGAGTTTCTTGGAACCCGTACTGTCTGACTCCAAACTTCTTTCCGAAGCGGTGGGTGGCGACGTTTCCTGTGATATATAGAACTGGAACTGAGTCGTAATAGCTCGTAGCGATGGCAGTAATAAGGTTCGTTGCCCCCGGTCCAGAAGTGGCCATAGCGCAGCCAAGGCCCCGTATGCGCGCATAAGAGTCTGCTGCAAATCCTGCGCTGCACTCGTGAGTTGTGGGGATGAATTGGATCTGCGTGGCATCTACGACTCCGTGTATTAAGTGTAAGTTGGCGCCCCCGTTAACCCCGAAGACATGGGTAATACCTTGAGACTCTAGGAACTTAGCGACCGCTTCGGCGAGCTTCACTCCACCCTCCGAAGCTTGAACAGATTAGGCTTGTTAGGTAGTGTTCTAGGAAGCGTTGACGGTGCGTTGTCCGACACGCAGATATTTCGTCCACCTACGATATCCTTCGGCTGGTCTACACACCACTTCAAACAGTCGTAGATCTTCTCAATAGGAGTAGTCTTGCCAGAATGAATCGCGTCCTTTAACTTCTGGTTTGGCCAATTCGCCTCGACCGTAGCAGCATGAATTTTTGTATATACGATCCCCGGCCCTAAAGAGAAGAACTTGCAGTCCGGCGTCTCGTGGTCTAGCTGTTCCACGGCCTTCAAGACAGCCATCTTGGAGACGTTGTAAGCCGAGTAACCATCCATGATCATATTGGGGTTGCTGCCAGCCAACCAGCACACCGAAGCGTTCGGATTGTGCTTGATCCATAGAGCGCGTAGGATCTCCAAGGGTCGCAGTAGATTAGACGCCATGGTATCTTCCCACTCCCAGGTCTGGTTATCCATCCAAAGCCCCACCGGCGCTACTCTACCCATGGCCACGATGATGAGATCCCACATGGGCAACGTATACAGATGTCCGCCACGATGCCAGCCATGCACCGAGTAACCGTCTGCCTCCAGGAACGGCACGAGACCTTGCGCGATATCGGAACGGTCTCCGAGGATGATGCAGTTCTTCATTTGACTAAGCGCACCTTAATGATTTTATCTTCGCTATCTGATTGTTGCTGTAGCTTCTTCAAATATTCAAAGAGCGTCGCTTGGTTTTCCGCAGATTTCCTGTGAAACTCAGACATTATGCGTTGATGCCAATCTCCTAATATACGGTTCAGATCGTCATTGTTAACGGGTGCCCCATATTTGTATCCCATTAGAGTCCAAACCCACGACCTGAAAATCTTTTTCATGGCTTAAACACGTACTCCATCGGTTCGTCCTTGAGCGTCTCCCAATTGGTGTTTATGTGGTCTATAACGCTGTCTATGCCGGTTTCTATCGAGATAGTATCTGTCCAGCCTAGATCGCGTATCTTCGTACTCTTGAGTCGATACTTCATGTCTTGACCAAGCCTGGCTGCTTTGTGTTCGATGAAGTCTTCGAAGGGCTTACCAAGGCGTTCGCAGATCATCTTGATGATGTCAGAAATGGAAGTTTCCAGTGGTGTAGAAATGTTGTAGGCTTCTCCGGGAACGCCGTCTAACATGAGTTTCCAAGTGGCTCTACATACATCTCGCACGTGCAGGAACGAACGGAACGACGTACCGTTGCCCTCTAGCGGGAACTTGATGCCCTTCTTGATGCTGGCGATAACCTTCGGGATGAGGCGGTATAGCTGTTGCCCAGGCCCGTAGACGTTGCAGGCCCGAGTAAACACCACCGGAAGCTCGTACTGCTGGTGATAGCAACGTAGCATCATCTCTGCTGCTGCGCGAGATACCGCGTAGGGTGTAGAGGGATTCAAGCGCGAGAGTTCGCTTATGTATCCAGGCTGGCTACCGTACACCTCCGGGGTGCTGACATGAATGTATTTCTCTAGATTCTCGGATTTTCTTAGATGGTCCCAGATCCATATCTGGTCCAGGCAATTGACCTTCATGTAAGAGTATGGTTGCTGCCATGACGGCGCCACCACATTGAGCGCGGCAAAGTTGACCACGTAATCTACGCTCTCTAACATTGAGTACGTAAAGCTAATGACTCGCCAATTACCCTCGATAACCTCTGCGCCGTGTTCTCTCGCGTACTCGCAGAAGTGCTTGCCCGTGAATGAGGAAGCGCCTATGACCAAGACCTTCATTTTTTGATTACTAAATAAAGGACCAGGGTTAATATTAAAAACAACATGACAATATGAACCACTTCACTCATCCTTGATACCTTGCGATTGCATCCACGTTAGGTTTGTCCACTGCGGTAAGTTGTATAGCTGTTTTGAATTCCACGCATTTTGTAATTCATGGATCGCATCGCTGATCGTCTTCTTAGGCTTGAATCCAGTAGCCAGCAGCTTGTTCGAGTTGACTTGATAGCTCCGAGCGTCTCGTTGTGGAGTGATGTTGATCTCGGCTCTAGTTCCGTTGCGCCATACAATCTCTTGTACTGTCTTGGCGATTTCTAACAGGGAGTAGTTCTCGAATCCAGCATTGTAGATACCCGTCAACTCTGGGTGATCGAGCATGAACATGTAGAGGTCTGTCATGTCATCGATATGGATCGAGGGCCGCATTTGATTGCCGCCATGAACGGTCATATAGCCGTTCTGGAGGGCTTGCACGGTCAGCATGTTGACAGTCAGATCTAGGCGCATGCGCGGACTCAAGCCACAGACGGTGGCCGGTCTGATGATTTGTGGACATGTTTCAGGATAACTCAGCAGAACACGCTCAGCACACATCTTGGTCTTGTTGTAGTCCGAAAGTGGATGTAGGTCCATTCCTTCAACGACCATGCCTCGATCTGCTCCATAAACGCTCACAGAACTGGCATAGATGAATCTACAGTCTTCTTTGCGAGCAAGCTGTGCTAACTGCTGCGTGGCGAGTACGCCGGTCTCCCACGATAAGCGAGGGTAGTAGGAGACGCTCGGGTCGTTGCTAATGGCGGCTAAATGGATGATGCAATCTACATACTTTACGTCTTTAGCATGTCCGAGCAATATATGTCTAACATCGATGGGTTTTAGGGCATCGTCTTTCCTGAACCACTGGATATCTGCCTCGATTACAGAGTGTCCAGCATCGTGTAGTTTCGGCAATAACGCCGAACCTACATATCCATGTGAGCCGGTTAACAATATCCTCATGAATGCACGGGGGCACCGAAGACTTTCCACCCAAGGATCAGCAGTAATGCGAACAGCAAGAGGCTTCTGCCCGAGGCTTTGTAATCAGGCCAGCTAGACCACAGACCAAAGACCAACCATACCAGCATGAGAATCCAATAAATCAGCGCGAATGACATATCAATCTCCTTCCTTATCGTCTAAGTTCTCTATCGGATACACGTTATCGAAGTCCCACGTGTAGCCGGTCTCGTCGTCGTCATAGTCCACTTCAGGTTCTTCGAATTGAGGGATCATATTTAGAACAGCGGGCCGGACGCTACTCCGGCTATTGGTGTTGCAGATCATTCTCCTGGGCACCAGTTGCCAGTTTTTCGGGGTCGGCCACGGTCATGGCAAAACTGCGACGAAAATATCGGGAAAGGTGCTTCGAACCGAGCTTCAACGTTATGATCCCCGTTCCCTTGCCAAAAAAGCTGACACGAGCACGCCTATGGCGTTTTCCAGCCTCTCGTTCGGCCCTTCCCGGATTTCCATTGCGCCGCGCAGTCATTTGCGGTCTGTTACCTCATTCCCCTACTCGAAAGTGCGTGTCTGCTTTCCACGCCGCCGCTGTTCTAAATTCAATCTATTTTCTCCAAAGCATCGGGTGGTGCTAGCAACCCAAATCTAAGTGCCTTCTCGCCGATTTCCTCTTTATCGTAAACACCCACCAACTGAGTTCCGGTAGTCGATGCTCTCTTGCCAGAGAACGGTAAGCATCCTACGATGAACTCCCCGTAGTCCATGGTGATGAAGTATTTCCCAGTCTTCTTTGCTTGCCACAGATAGAAGCGTCGATGGGTTTCGTGAGAATAACCGTCTCCCAGCACCTCTACTCTGCTAGAGTCAAGCATTACAGCGTCATCAGTGTCCACAATAAATCTGCCATTGTTGAGTCTCATACTTCAATCTCCATGTAAATTTAGAACAGCGAGCCGGGCGCTACTCCGGCTGTCTAGCGGATTTACGATCCGCATATGGCTGGCCACCCGCCACTGAGAAGCCGACAGGACTCATGCTTTCCCGCGTGTCTGCATTTCCACGCCGCCGCTGTTTTAAAAATCCCCGTCTCTCCGGGGTGTCAAGCCTGTTTGACGCTCCTTCGGGCATTCCCGGCATCGAGTGCGGGCATATTGCCCAAACCACGGCTTTCTCTCTCTTGGTGCGGTATTCATACCTACTCCGCAACAATCCTCACCCGCACAGGCATGGGTAATCTCCAGCCGTGCGGAGCATTGCGCAAGTCCTCTCTATGCCTAATGTACCCGTACCTGCTGTCGACGTACTCGCGAGCACTCTTACGAGTGATGAACAGCACTGGTAGCCCCGCATTCCAAATAAACTCGGGTGGGTGTTCATCGTGATTTTTATTCGTCCGCCAAACTAATGCCCATAGCGTCATGACTAATCCCCATACAAATTGCTTGCTCTCCTATAGCTAGTCTCGAACCCTCTGTCAGTGCTCACCCCATCAGCCGTGATCTGCCTGAACAGCTTCTTAATATGCGCACGTAGCATGATCCTGCCTAGCCCCGTGTTGGTGGTGCCGTACTGGCGAACGAACTGAGCGATCATTTCTCGCTGTTCGGTGTCGTGATCGAAGGATATGCATACCTTACGTCGATGCGCATGCGGATCTGCGCAAAAGTCCATCTCCAGAAGCGCAGGGAAATCGTAACCAAACTCCATCGAAGATCCCCCGTGTCTGAGTAAATCGTATTTACGCTGATAAGAGAATTCTTCGGCTTCCACGAGATAGTCTCGATATCCAGGGAATACTTGTACTGCTTCGGCATATAAACAGGCGTGAAGTTCTTTTTGGAGGTTGAAGAATGCGATGGCTTTACAGTTGAATAGCTCATTGGTTCCAAGTTGCTCGGTGACATATAGGTCCAGGTTGCTTTGCGCAAACGCTAGTGCTTCGTCGCGGCTCTTCCACAGCGGCTTAACGGTATCGGCACGAAAGGTATCGTACAGATCGGGCAGGTAGTCCCGGCGTCGGCTATGAAACCGCAGCAGCAGGTCGAACCATTCGACACCCGTTGCCTGACAAAGGCCAAATAACTCCCGGAAGAGTCCGGTGTTGTGAACG
>VFSW01005136.1_pt1 | contig 19416 bp, 23 predicted proteins | sample 5358111 | NCBI WGS metagenome assembly VFSW01 (sample SAMN11554181, study PRJNA540505) | mine drainage metagenome | isolation source: sediment from site ElyBrook_90M | place: USA: Ely Copper Mine, Vershire, VT | collected 2017 | reverse complement strand
TACCGCCTCAAGCAAAGCCGCCGCAAACGCAACCCGTCTCCCGAGCGCTGAGTCCACTGTTGAAACGATAACGGCTTCCTATGAATTTCAAAAGACAGAGAAAGGATGGCGCGGCCAGGACGGACATGTGTACCCGTTCGGACAGTGATCTGCTTGAGGACATCGGGAGTTCCACTGTTTCCCGATCTCTGCGCTAACTGGGCTCTGAAAATTTGACGAGGCTCAAACCTGTGCTTAGTGTCTTGCCCACACCGAATCCGGTGTGGGAGGTCGGATCTGTCAAGGGCGCAGTAAAAGGGGACCACTGGGGCGGAGGAAAAGGGAGCCAATAGTAGGAACGATCAAGCTGGGATTTGCGCGGGGAAAGGGCCTGCCCATTCGATTTGCGCGAATGCCCACGCCTGGTGCCCGAAGGAAGCGGCTCTCCTTCCCCAAGCGATGCCGTTGCCGGACATGTAGGCAACCGAGAGTCGTTGGGTGTTATCGCTGCCGCATGCCGGACAGGAAACCGGGGCCGCTCCGCACGCGGATGCCAATTGCAAGGGACGGGATTGGGGCCCAAGTCTTCCCGACCTCGAGGCTCCCGCATCCGAGTCGCTCCGGGCCCAACCGGTCGTATTTCCAGTACTCATTTCGTCTGGCAAGTTACGCCAGAAGCGGTGTCAATGCAAGTTCTTACCCTTGCAAACCACGATCAAAGGCGAGACCCGATTGCCTGTGCAGCCGGACGAATTTGTAATCCGCCGCAACTTTTCTCTTGCATTCCAGCGCAAAATCGTTTTTATTAGTGCGCAATAGACGTCGGGAACCCTCCGAAGGTCTGTCGATCGCCGGCCCGCGATCGTCCTGTCACATGAGCAGCCTCGATGTGCTCATGACGTTCGTTTTCTGCTGTTCTGACCGAGTTAGGAATCTGGCAGTCAGAATCTGCGATCTGAAACGCGTGTGCTGAGTCGATAACTGTTTGCCGAGCCGAACAGGAAGCGACCATCGGATTCCGCAATAATCGCAACAATCACTCTCTGCATTCCTGAGATCATTTCACTCTTAGACAGCAATATCAGGCGCCTGGGCAATATTGAGGTCGCGCCCTTGCGCTGGTAGCCCGTGCCGCCAGATCACGGGCATAGAGGCGTCTACCGTCAAGCTCGGTCGGCTGGACGTCTTCTGTTTGTTGGCATCCCTGGCACCAGACGAGCACATGATTCCGGAACTGCAGCAACACGAAGTGCTAACATCAGCAGAACTGGCGCAACGCCTCAAGGTCCGCGAAAGTTGGGTAGTCGACCAGAGCAAACGTTCCCGAACCTCTGATCCGATACCTGTTCTACGGCTAGGGAAGCACCGTCGATACCGATGGGGTTCTCCTGAAATGGACGCGTGGCTGGAGCGTCGCGCTGGTCAACAACATACTCGCAAAGCTGGGTCAACCAAAGGAGGGAAAACGACATGACCCAGCAGCAAGAAGGCTATTTGTATAAGTCACATGGAGCGTGGTATGTGCGCTACCGCGAAAGAACCTACGGCGCTGACGGCTCGATCGTAAGCGTGCAACGTGCGCAACGACTGGCAAGCGTCAGGGATTATCCGAAGAGGTCGGAAGTTGTGGAACTCAGAAATGAATTTATGACCAAACTTAACCGCATCGGATTCACAGCCGAAGCAGGCATTAGTCTGGTCAAATTTGTCGAGGAGAGCTACTTCCCGGCGATCGTTCACCGGCTCGCTGCGAGCACGGTGAAGGGCTATCGTGAAGCGTGGCGCTGTCATCTTCAAGATCGCGTCCAGCGCTTCCGGCTTCGCGATTTCCGAACCTCTGATGGGGAAACCTTGATGCGCGATATTGAACGTGAGCACGGATCCAATCTTGCTCATGGCAGTTATCGCATGATCAAGGTCACGCTGTCGGCGATCTTCACATATGCGAAGCGAATCGGCTTGGTTGACCTGAACCCAATCCAAGGGGTCAGCATTCCGAAAGGCAAGAAGCACGGACGGAAACGGTTTGCATATTCTTTGGAGGAAATCGAGCAACATCTCGAATTGTTCTCGACAGCCAACCCGCTGCTCATCAAGAGGCAGGACGGCACCTTATACCGCCCGGAGCTCTCGGCGAGAGTGGTCAGGGCAGCTATAGCGGTCGCGAGCTTCGCGGGGCTACGCGCGGGCGAGATCCGGGGACTGTGGTGGGAGGACGTAAAGGATGACGTGCTCAACATCCAACGTTCGGTTTGGCGCTCGCACCTGAAGGACACGAAGACCGGCGAAGACGAGGACAACGCCGGCCTCGTGCCTGTGATTGGTGTCTTGCGGGACCTGCTGAAAGCCATTCGGCCGGAGCATGCCTACGGGTTTGTGTTCCGGAACAATCTCGGTGGAGCACTCGATCTGGATAATCTCGCGGACCGAGTGATCAAGCCTGTTTTGCAGTCCAACGATCTCGAATGGAAGGGTTGGCACGCCTACCGTCGGGGCCTGGCAACAAATCTGAAAAAGCTCGGTGTGCCGGACACGACGATACAGGCGATCTTGCGTCATGAAAGCGTCAGTACTACGCAGCGCTTCTACATCAAGACCGCACGAGAAGACGCCAACAGTGCGATTAAGCAGCTCGAAGACAGCCTGTGTGCAGCAGTTGTGCAGCAGATCGCGAATTGATTGTCGGTAGGTTACTGAAAAGACTGGAGCCGACGATCGGACTTGAACCGATGACCTGTCGATTACGAATCGGTCGCCGAAATCCAGCATTTCACGCTGATAACAAATGGCTTAAGGATGAAAAGGCGGCCAGCGTGGCGGAAAATCCGATCGAGCGTTTTGTTGACGTTAGCGGCTGATGTTGGTGACCGTTGGGCCAACTTTGGGCCAACTGCAGCTAATTCATAAAGCAGCATTTTTTTGTCACCGGGTCACGTTCTGCACAGGCGGCCAGGCCCAGGGCCAGCGCGAAGTGTGTTTTGCCGCGGCCATCGCGTGCGCTTCACCACCGCCTCCGCCCTGGTCAGCGCACTGATCGAGGCGCGCGACGAAAAATACCTGCTCCGCTTCGAGAAACAGCTCGCCGCCTACGAACATTGTCGACGAGCTGGGTTTTGTGCCGCTGTCCAAGACGGGTGCTGAGCTGCTCTTTGAGGTCTTCAGCCAGCGCTACGAACGGGCCTCGGTTCTGGTCACCAGCAACTTGCCCTTTGACGAATGGACCGAGGTGTTGGGCTCCGAGCGGCTCACCGGCGCCCTGCTTGAACGGCGACAGCTATCGCCTCAAGCACAGCCGCCGCAAACGGAACCCGCCGCCGAAACGCTGAACCCTCCGCCGCCGAATGCGCCGCGCGGGGAAAAGGCCTCTGTCGCGAACCGAGAGCTCATCGCTGCGACCTAGACTCTGTCCCCGCAATCGGTAGATGCCAGCCGTGGAATATGGCCATGACCCTGAGCCAGAAGCATAAAAGTGCTCCCGCAATCATGAAAACAAAAGACGGGTAATGCAGCATGTGTCCCACCACCACCACGAAGCCGGCGGCGAGCGCGGCGACAGCATAAAGATCAGCCCGGAGCACAGTAGGGGTTTCGTTCACAAGAACGTCGCGAAGTATTCCGCCGCCGATACCGGTCAACATGCCCATAATTGCAGCCATGACAGGATTGAGTCCGGCAGCCAGCGCTTTTTGCGTGCCGGCGACAGCGAACAAAGCCAGACCCGCTCCATCGAACAACAGCACGGGCCTGCGCCGCACGTCGATCCTGGGATACCACCAGAACGTCACCAAAGCAGCCAGGATACAAACCCCCAGATAACGCCAGTCGCAGATGGCTGCAGGCGGAACGGCGCCGATAAGCAAGTCGCGGGTAATCCCGCCCGCACTCCTGGTTGCAAAGGCAAGCACCATCAGGCCAAACAAATCCAGCTTGCTCTTTACGCGGGCTGCTGCACCGCTAAGTGCGAAGACGAACGTCCCAAGCAGGTCTAGCGCAAACAGAAAGGGGCCAGGAAGGTGTCGTCCGTAACTCAGAATTTCATTCACGATAACAACCAGGCGCACGCCGCGACCATCAGGGCTTTCACCGGGACATCGTAGGCGCGCGGTGTGGGAGTTTGTCCGCCAGCAGAAGGGGCGGTTATGGCTGGAATTCCTTCCCGCCTACGCACCGGAACTGAATCCCGTCGAGTACTTGTGGTCGCACTGGAAGCAGCACGAGCTGCCCAACTTCTGTCCGGCAACATTTGGCCAGTTGAGTTCCCACGCCCGCAAAGCCTAGCACCGGATGCGTCGCCGGCCCACTTTAGTCTGTGCCTTCTGGGAGCAGGCGGAGCTGTTTCCGTTGTAAGTATATTATGTGATGCTCAATAAGCACGATCTTCGACAGCAAGATCTTCGGGGAAGTTTCCTTTTTTCGCTCTCAGTATATGAACCAGGATGCCGACCTGAACGAGCTGCGCGCACGGCTTCAGTCCTTCTGCAAACGAACGCTGCGAAAGCAGGTTACCGAGTATATCCAGTACACTGAGCGCCGCCTCGAACGGCTCGCATGCTGGCAAGATCGTGGTTTGGGGCACGCTCATGAATAATCCGGGCTAAGGATTAGGGACCCGAGCAGTGGCGCACAACCTTTCGATCAGAAGCAATGCAGAGAGTCCGAGAAGTATAACTGCCCAAAACACAAGGCTCAGGCACCGTGCGCCCGCTCGCGGGTCCTTGTCATGTCCGTTCGCACTCTGTTCGTCTTTGATCACGTCTACTGACCGATGACCGCGTAAGGGCAGGACCAGATTGCCTCATTCCACATCTTGTATGCTGTGATGCTCATCACACGCCTTGCCGAAGAGTACGTTTACCAACCGGGCGGCCGCGCTTCACCAGCGGACGACAGGGCATGCAGGCTACCAGGTCAGGCATGGGACTGCCAGATCCCGAACAAATCCAGTCTGAATGCCGACCGTTGCTGGAGGGGTGAGCGTTGATGCTGCGTCTGCCCAAGGATTCCTCCTTACTATCAAGGTTCAGCGCGGATTTGGCACACGCGTCCGACGATATGCTCGAAATAATTCTCGTGCGGCTTTATTTCGACCATCGACACCTCACATTTTTGGTCACATGGTAGGAGAATCAGATGACTATTCAGGAGAGAAAGGCGGCCTGCCGCAAGACCGTCCGTGAGTTGCACGAGGTACAAATTTTGCCGGGATCGGCGGTAGGGCTCAAGTGAGGTATAGTGCCGATCCACGAGAACCATTGCACCCTGACGCGCAGTGGGTGCGATGCTACTGATCTTGCCACCACCGAGTTCGATGAAGACGAAGCGTTGCCACATACTGCGACTTGCCACATCGTTGCTTCTCAGCCTCTGCAGCAACACGTTGTCCACACAGTGCCCTGCCAAAACCTTGGACTGCGGCAATTGGGGCATCATGGCGGCAGCGCGAGAGATTCGGGGCACAATTTCGAAGCGATAGCGTGGACTGGGCTTCCCATACCACTGCTGAATCTCCTCGGCAGTGACAAGATCTAGCACGCCGATTGCGAGCGCCGCCAGCAACCGATCTATGGACTCCAGACTTAAACCCTGACGGAAATTAAGAAAATTCGAAAGATGGCCCTGCGCAAGCTGGGCTTGCCTAGCAAGCGCTAATCCAGTCAATTCGCAATTTGAAATTGTGGAACGGATGTACTCCCGCAGGCGAAGCTGGAGAGTCTCAAGTGTCACCTGTTTGCTGCCCAACTCATTCGTTAACCCCCGGCCGGGACGCCGCAGAATGCTGTCCGGGTGTGGAGTACGCAAAAGTACCTTGCATCTGCTGTCGGGCTCCGGTTCAGGTTCCGCAATCACTTCTATGCCTCGGCACCCTGCGGGTAACACTTATGAGAGTGCCTGATCGGCAGAACAGGATGCTGTGATTGGCGTCACAAATCAAAAGCAGATTGCACACGATGGTAGCCGACAAATTGCGGCTGATGGGGTTATGAGCTAGCACAACGCAAAATTCGGGTGCCGGTGGTGGATGACTCCGTAGTAATACGACGCATCATCGCGGAGGTGATTGGCGGCGATCCGGCTCGGAGATCGCCAGGCCACGCCGCCAACGAGCAGATCGCGTTGCGGCTGCTGGAACAGGTTTCGCCCCACGTGGTCACGCTGGATATTGAGATGCGGGTGCTGGGCGGCTTGGCTAAAAGGAAGGCCGTGCGGGACAAGCGTTGCAGGATTCCGGTCATTATGTTCAGAGCGCTGACCGAAGCCTGCCGCCGAAGCCCCTATCGATTCGGGTTCTCTGGGGGATAGTGATTATGTTGCCAAACCACTCAACGTGGGGGGCTACGCGGAGACCCGGAATAGGATGCGCGAAGACCTGATTCCCAAGATGAAGGGCGATCTGCGCACTGCACTGAAGCATCGTATCCATGCTGCCATCGATCGCCATGGCGTTTTGCGCAAGACGCCATCAGCGATCTGTTCGGTAAGACCGGGCGTGACTTTCTGCGGCAGCACCTGACCCGGTCTTCCACTGGAAACCCGGCGCACGCTCTTGCTCCAACTCGACACCATGGACCTGGAGCCCAAGATCGCGACCATCGACCAACTCATCACCGGGGTGATCCCGCCCACGCCCGAGGTCCGACTGCTGCTCACCCTGCCCGGTGTAGGCCGCACCTGGCTCCGTTGCTTTGGCTGGAGATCGGGGCTTCGAACGACTCGATGACCTGTTCCTCGGCTTCCTCCCCTTCACTTTAATCGTCGAGACACTCCGATAGTGTTAATACGCTCTAGATGCCCTGCTGCATGCGCGTGAGAATGTTATTCGCGAGATCGTCGGTAAAATGCCAGAGCAGCACCGGCGCTTCCTGATTTCAGCGAAGCGTGGCGAGCCTGACTGGGCTCTCCTGGACCTGCCCGCCGTGCGTTGGAAACTTGAGAACCTGGTAAAGCTGAGCGTCACCAAACGGGCGCAACTGCCCAAGGCCCTGAGCAATGTCTTGGGCATCAAGGAATCGTAGCAGCATGAGTTCGTTTCATCTCAAGTGGGTTGGCAGCACTTTTCTTGGACCCAAGACCTTTGCAGCAAGCTTCTGGTGCGGACGAGCTACTCCTTTGGCTCCTTGAAAAGCCGCTTTACAAGATATTTTACCAATCACAGTTTGTCTGACCGACGGACGAAGCGTGCGTAGCTCAATTGGCAGTCGACAAGGCGACGTCAATCTTTTCTCCCGGGTACTGCCACATCTCTTTGAGCCAAGGTCCGGATTGGTGCTATGCATTACGCGACCCAAGAACCCAAGGCGTTCGCCGATGTTGTCACGATTTGCCCGAATGTCATCCTTAGTGGCTCCTGTGTATAGCGTTAGAAAGCTATCCATGCTTCGAGGCTTTGCGAAGACGTACGTCGCGTGGCCCCGCTGCGGGGTTTCGACGACCGGGGCCTTTTCTAGGTCAAAGATGTATTCGTTGCGAAACAGATAGATTCGGCGTGCCCAGCGCAAGAGCTGGCGATAGAAGAATTGGTCATAGTCAGGGCGCAAGCTGATGTGGGCAATATCGAAATCACCCGGAATGCCTAGCTGAGAGCACATTCGGTCCATCTCGCTTTTCTCTATGGCCCGATGTTCCAGGCACAAACGGATTTGATCCAAAGCCCGTAAGTACCCCCCAAAGCGGTGATAGGTCTCTCTCGCCATCTTCAGCTGCTGCTGAAAATCGGCTGGCAGTTTAACCTGTAGCCGACTTGGTAGGGCGGTCTCCGATGTCGTCAGTTCCCGCTCGCCGCGACGTTTGCGGTACCTGCCGCTCTGCACGAACACACCCTCGACCTCGATCTTGGCCCCTAAACAATGCTTCCACTGGTTCCAAGTCCGGTCCCAGATCGTGGGCACGGCGTGCATCGCCACACGACGCACAGTTGTCATAGAACTCACATCTTCGCAGTGGAATATGGACTCTTGGTGCCGCAACCCTGGCGAAAAGGCGAGAATCCGTCGAGCAAACTTTGTTTGTCCATCACGCGAAGACTCGCCGGCAACGAGAACGGAGCCAAATCGGCCGTATGGAAATATGGCCGGCGGCTCGCCGTCCGGTAGCAGAGCGTCGTAGCACCCGCGAGATTCACGATGACCGAGGATATTGAATGCTCGCTCCAGAGCCTCGTTCACCTTGCGGAGCCCCTGCTACTTTGAGTTCCAGATCGCGCAGTTTGAAACCGACGCGAAGCTGGGATGCGGATACGTCACCAGCAACGCGTAAGATCTCGTGCAATGTGGGTTTACGGCTTGGTCCGTTGATCTGTGGGAAACGATAGAAATACCCGCGCAGGGTTCCGCAGGCAGCAAAAGGGTACTCGCCCCCAGTTTGCCCTGACAGATCTCGGCAGAAATAAAGTATTGCTTCCGCCTGTCCTCTTTTGGCCGGCTGACATATCCGAGTGGCGCCAACTAGAGGCGGCGATTTCCTCCCGAGCCGAAGTTCTTGGTTAGACAGATTTCTGTTCCGGCGCAATCAGCCGATGGAGTAGGAAAGCTGATTTCATCTTCAACATCGACATAGCGAGGGAGAAAAGGAGGCAACAGAACCTTCGTTTGACTAACGAGAACGCAAGCAGCCGAATGCTTCTGTCGCTCGATTCTGACCACTCTCTCTTGGCGCGCCGAAACGGACGGACTCGAGAACGCAAGACCCATACTGTCGGCCGGCAGTATAGAGCGCTTTCGCGGAAGCGCAAAACGCCGCTTCAGACCGAAGGTTCAGTGCCCAGGTCGGGAAATTCCTCATGCGAGGTCTGAGAAGTTCTTCCGTGGCGGCCTTGTGCGTTTCCGCCCCGTCTCAGCAAAGGGAAGCTAAAACGTTCGCGCCTCTAAGCTCTTGTACAAGGTCGCCGAGTCGTCCGGTCCCAAACAGAATTTGCACCCGATCGCCGCGCCGGTTTCAAAACACTAGCAAATGGCCGGCGTAGGAAGAAACGCGGGTAATTCTAACGGCATCTTCAATGCCCACCGGCCGTGGCAAGAGCGTCTTTCCAGCCCGGCATATAAGAGACAATTTCAGCGAGGGAAGTATTGACGTCTGTTCCGGGGCTGGCCAGAGGTTCAAAGAAACGGTAGAGCGACAGAGGAGATGGGGCCCGGGTCGCCGAAGGGGGCGTAAGACACCGGCGTACTCGGCCTTGCATCGTCGTGGGCCTTGGCAAGAAGGGGATGACATCACGCAGAACATAATAGCGGTTCGAGAGGTGCTGGTAACACACTGGCATGCCTTGCATGATCTCCCCTATCGACCAAAAGTCGGACCACTGCCCATAGCGCCGCTCCAGCAGTAACCGCAGCACTTGTTCATGCACAATCTTGCGGTGCAGAACCACGCTTAACGTCGCGAGCCACGATTGGACCCTCCCGGCGCGCGGAAACAGTAGCATACAGGGGGCGACGGCCATGGTGTCGTCCCTGTCTGCAATGGAGAAGTGCATCTCCTCGACCCACCCCCCGTTGTGAAGCTGACGATGTTTGCAAGGGATGTAAATCATGTTCTCTTGTCCTCACGAAGCCGCCCTCTTCCTACCGGTGCGGTCCTTTGTGGAGCAGGTCGGCCGCCTGCATACCTTGCCGCTCCAAGGCTTCAAAATCTCGGCGATACCGGCGACCGACAGACGCTCAAGCTTCGCAGCCGTCGCTGTGCTTTCCGTTGCGTCCGCACAAGTTCTACAGATGGCGGCCGTCAGGGCAAGACGCATCGTCACCAGCAGGAGAAGTGGCGCCCAGTCCGCTGGCGACTCACACGACGGATGACGTGAAATTTAGGTGCCATTTGGAGCGGCTCTTCCTGAAACATCGGCACTGCCGACGATTTCATTAGGCTTACAGATATCGGTGGCCATAGCTGCCTTCGGGTGCAAAGGTGATAAGTCCAGAGCCGTAATTCTGCGGCTGCCCAGGCGGCGTAACGTGCAGAACGTCGTTTTGAGCGGTGGCAATTCCGCAGCGCCAGGAGGCAGCACATGATCCAATTGCGGCACCAGCAGCTAATGTTGTGGGAAGGCTTGTTCGCTGAGGAAGTAGCCGAGATTGGGGAACCGTGGATGCGCGTGGTGGAGGAGTTTCTTAAAAGATAAGCGGCTTTGGGACGCCGTCTGCGATGCGCAAACCACATGGTACCCGAGGGCCGGTCCTCTAACCTTCACTGTAAGCGGGACGCCGTCCGGCCTCGGTCGAACGCACCATCAATTGTCGCGGACGGCGGAGCGCACGAGGGTACTCGTCGCAAGACCAAAGTCTCGCCAGGAATCTGCAGGCACGGGAACCGTTCGGTTCACGGCGCCGCTTGCATGTCGGCGATCCGCATCGCTACCACCGTGACGCGGCCCAAAATCTCAGCGTCCACGTCCCTCATCGAGGAGCACCTGCCGACCCGCTACGTCCTCAGGCAGTACCAAACCGAAATCCGGATCGAACAGCCAGCCGACCAGATCCTGTCCTTCGACATCACCCTGGCCGGCACCAACGAGAACGGTGCCGCCACCTGCATGAAGATATTCGGGGTCGAGATCCTCAACGAAGGTTCCGGCGTGTCCATCGACGACGCGGTCACCGAGATGCAGGCCACCTCCGTCGCCCGCTATGTCGAGCCCTGGCAGGTCGTTTTTAGACCAGTGCATCTCGGCGCGTGCTGCCGCCGCGATGGCAATCTACTGCCGCGTTTTTCCTGCCGAAAGCTGGGTTCAGCCGCTAAAGACGAGGTCTTTGCACACTTTGCGGCTGGTCGGCAGGCCCAGAGAGTAATGGCCGTCGAGAGTCGCGCTGGGCGGGGAGAAGTGGGCTGAAAACACTGGACTGGGGCAGCTTGCAAACTACTGCCGGGATGCTGGCCGGGCCACTTGCTTTCTGCTGGTAAATACAGGCCATTGGAGATCCTTAGTCGTGGTGGCAGATGGCCAGTGTTGGGGTTCTCTTGTCAGGATGGCGGTGGTAGGAGGAAGCTCCCCGGTGACCTGCCTTTGCTGGGTTGCAAACTGCTGCCGGATATTGGGTGATTTTTATAGCAAGGCTTAACAGAGAGAATGAAAGGGGGGCCTCGTAGGGGTGTTTTTCTGCCCGCGTCCCCGCCCGGCGCGCCTTCTCCTCCTGAGATGCCACGCAACCGTCGCTTTGGCATGCTTGCCAGCATTTGCCGATCATCGGGTCGGGCTCGTCAGTTCCCGCCCGGAAGCGCTCGAAACACCAGCTGTGACGGCAATCCTTGACGACCGTGCCACTCAAGCACAACTCTAAAGTAGACCAACTCATGCCACGACCGCGAAAAACGCGAATCATTTGCGTTTCAAAGTGTTGATGGCATCCGCATAAATTCGCCGGAGTTGCTGGCCAATCACCTCCCAGTCGTAGCACTTCTCCACGTGGCGACGAGCTTCCGCGGCGATGCGGCGACCAAGCCGTCGGTCCGCGACGAGCTCCACAATCGTGGACACCCACTCCCTAGCGTTATCGGCTCTCAGGTAGTGGGTGCCTGACACAATCTCCAGACCTTCGGCGCCCAAACTGGTAGAAATGACTGGTGTCGATGCTGCCATGGCCTCTAAGAGTTTGATTCGAACACCACTACAGACCCGCAGCGGCGCGATCGCCGCGATTGCGCCTGCATAATACGGCCGAACGTCGTTGACCTCTCCGATTAATTCGACATTTCCTATAAGACCTAAGCGTCTTATCTCGGGACCCGGATTTCTGCCTACTATCGTTAGAGCAAGGTTGGGCAGGCGTGCTATCAAGATAGGCCAAACTTTATGGCAGAACCATACGAGGCCCTCTACATTGGCGTGATAGTCTAAGGCCCCCACGAATACTACTCGTAAAGGCTGAGTCGAAGCAGATGACGGCTCGGAGTAGGGTTGAAGCGGTTGAGAAGCGTGCTCCGCACAGTGTACTCCATTGGGGATCAGAAAGACCGGAACCTCCGGAGCGAGGCTTTGAATGAACTTCTGCTCTCGCCGAGAGACTGAGAAATGAAGATCGCATAACCGCGCGAGCGTTCTTTCGGCATCGGCCAGCAGCTTCGCCGTCCGACGGGCGTACATCCGCTTCGCGGGATTGACGCATCGGTCCGCGAAACGCGCCATGAGTTCAGAATCAATGAGATGCCAATCGCAAACAATGATGGATATTGGAGTGACCCTTCTTAGCATAAAAAGATAAGGAAGGAAATGGACACTCTCCATTTGGATAATCGAGAAATTAACGGACTCCGTTAGCTGTTGCAAGGTCACGAACATCTCGGAAGCAGTGTAGTTGAGCACGGAGACAGGATAGGGCCCGATAAGCCCTTGGGTAATCTTTCCTAATGTATATTTACGGGGTTTGGGCACTACGATTGTTTGACCGTTTGTAGAAGGCATCGAGCCAAAGCCGACCCGCGTGATCGTCATGATCGGAAACAGTTGAAGACACAAGTTCCAACTCCGGATAGCGGCGCCGTAATTCGGAGGCTCTGCCAACGCGCCCAGGACTTGGAGAAAGTCTGGCTGGCCCTTGTTGAACACAACTTCTTCTTCCTGACCTCCGTGTGCTTTCGTCGGAAGCTTTTTCTATCAGGCGAGCCACCAATGTTGGCCTTGCAATCTTTAGCGTCAAGGCTCAATGGGTTATACGAAACTATCAGTCGATATCGAGATATTGTAAGCCGAACGCCCTCATCGGGGAACGCTAAAAGACAAGCTCCACGCAAATGTGTTTTCCGAAAATCATTGTTTCCCAAATTGGTCTGGCTCGTAAGCGGCGGTGGCAGGACTCCGCTATGGGTTGCGGTGAGAAGGCGTGATACTTTAGCCAAAGAGACCCAACACCGCCGGCGATAGGAGTTGCAATCAGATGTTGCGGCCGTTTTCGCGTGCCGAGTTCGAGCGGGCTGTGGTCGAGCAACGCGCCAAGCGCCATGCTCTCGGCTTCACTTGTTGGGGCCAGTTCGTGGCCATGCTGTTCTGTCACATTGGTGGGCGGGCGCGAGATTTGCGACGGACTGGCGGCAACTGAAGGCAAGCTGTGCCATCTCGGACTCCCAAGGCGCCCCGCCGCTCCACGGTCGCCTATGCCAACGAACATCGCCCCTGGCAACTGTAACGCAGCGGCTTCTTGCGGCTTCTATCGACTGCTCGACCGCTGCCGTGCGGTCGCCGGCGGTCACGGCCTCCGCTTCCAAAACATAATTTGATGGGTTAATCTGGTCTGTGGAAGATACCAGACCTTGCATTATCCTGATTGCTTACTATTTTGTTCCTGGGCAGGAGATGGGCGCGTTTCGGCCATTCCGCTTTTACAAGTACCTGAAGCGCATGGGCTACGAATGTCAGGTGATCACGGCGTCCGAACCCGCCGCTGGAGGCCCCTCCGACATCACTTATGTACCCGACGATCTGAGTGCAGTTTGGAAGCAGGGCACCAAGGGATGGCTGTCGCTTAAAGGATGGGTGGAATTTGTTATTCGGAAGCTCATGTTTCCCAGGCACCTCGGAATAGCGTGGTCGATTGCTGCTACTGCCAAGTGTAGGGAGGTTGTAAGTAGTCATAGCTGGCAGAAACCTGTGTTGTTCTCAACCTATCCACCGCTCGGCGCTCTCCTGGCCGGTTTGGAGGTAACTGTGAGCGCGAGAATTCCGTGGATTGCCGACCTGCGCGACCCCATTCAGCCTCCGGGATTGAAGTCTGTGCCGTTCTACGCAAGATTCTGGAGCCGCCTATTGGAGTGGATTGTGTTTCGCAGGGGGGCCGCCCTCGTTGCGAATACAGACGCAGCTGCAGATAATTGGCGACGCCAGTATCCATGGGCTAAAGATAAACTGTACGTGATCTGCAACGGTTTCGACGCCGAGGACAAGCCATGCGCCTCAGCCCTGCCACCGCGTTCCTCAAAACTCGTTCTTCACGCCGGAGGCCTTTATCATGGCAGGAATCCCAATCTTCTGATTCAATCGATGGCCCGCTTGCGAAACAAGGGCTATCCCGTCGCTCGATCTGTGCGCATACTTCTCGTGGGGCCGATTAGCGACTCGGCGCATTTGGATACGTCACTTTGCAGCAAAGGTGAGCAAGAAGGTTGGTTAGAGCTCCGCCCGGCCGTTCCAAGACTAGAGGCTTTGCGCCTGATACAAGAATCGGATGCCCTTCTTTTGCTCCAGCCGCAGACGGAAACCCAGGTCCCGGGAAAGCTTTTTGAATATATCTGTATCGGCAGACCGATCTTGACGTTGGCACCGCGGTTCTCCGCAACAGAGCAAGTCTTGGCAAACGCGGGTATCCCCCACGTGTGTGTCTACACGGACGATTCGTCAGAGGTGACGGACGGTAAGGTGCTGGACTTCCTGCAAATCCCTTCTCGATCAACTCCTTACAGTGCCTGGTTCAGCGATAACTTCAATGCCGAGGTGCAGGCGAAAAGGCTCGCCTCAATAGTAGAGCAAGTCAAGTGAGCTAGATAGCTTCGGACTCTCGTAGGTCTAGGCCTTGAAGTGAGTTCACCACGACGACCGGGCTTCCGCATAATAAGACACTAAAGCCTTACTGTAGGCTGCAAATGTATGGTTCGCCGCAACGTGCTTCTGCGCCGCTCTTCCCAGCTTGAGCCGCAAATCTCCATTACTTAGCAGTCTCTTCAGGGCTACAGCAAGGGCACTCGCATCCGCCGGCGGCACAATGACTCCGGTTACTCCATCGCCGAGAATCTCGGGCACTCCTCCGACCCCAGTCGCGACGATTGGCAGGCCAGCCGACATCGCTTCGAGAATGGAATTCGGAGAGCCTTCCGACAGAGAGGGCTGAACAAATATCTTGGCCATTGCATAAAATGGGGCGACCTCACCTCGGAAGCCGGCCATAGTTACTTTCTCCTGAATACGCAAGCGGCGTGCGAGCCGGAGCAACGAATCCCGCTCCGGCCCATCTCCCACGATAACAATCCGGAACTTGGGTAGATCCATAGCCAGCACCGCCGCTGCCCGCAGTAGACTGGCGTGGTTTTTTTCACACGAAAGTCGTCCCACGGCCAGAATTACGGGCTCACTCTCGATCATAAGTTCGCGGCGGATGGACTGAATGGCCTCTGAAGAAGGCGCGCAGAAAGGCCTGACAAAATTATGTAAGCACCTGATTCGCTGCGAGGCAATATCGCGATGGGATAGATCCCGTGCGAAGGAGTCGCATACGGTGATTACACGATGCGCACCCCGCAACGACCATCGATCCAATCGGTTGTATATCCGATCCAGCCAGTTCTTGTCAGTATAACCGTGATTCCATGCGACCCAGGGATATTTCTTGTGCAGCCCCAATATTCGTATTAAGAAGCTCGACTTCACATTGCGCGAATCGAGAATGTCAGGCTGGACTTCGTCCACAATGTGGCGAAGCTGTGTTATCGCACGTAAATCCCAGCGGCGGCGCTCCTTGATTGTATGAACTTTCAATCCAGCGTTTGTCGCTGCAACTGCCAATGGGTTCTGATGACCGCCGCGACTGTAAGTTGCGATAGTGACTTTGATAGGCCAAATGCCGGGCTCCTCCTGAGGTGCCCTGCATGCGAACTCCAAGAGGTTTCTAGACCGTCCTGACAGCGAGGATGACTCGATGACTACTAGGACTCGGAGTTTGAGAATGTCCAGGACCTTTGTCGGCATCGGAAGTCACGCCACGATGACATTTTAATTAACCATCGTTCGACAGTCACGTCTATTCGAGGCTTGTACATTGCTCCTGGTCTGGTGCTGTCCCCGAAAGCTTTGGCGGAGGAGGAGATGTATCATTTACTCAAGGACGTCGAAATGGTCCCATCTGGCCAAAGGCGTGGCAAACGTGGTTGCGGAGCTTATTCAAACAGAGATGATTCCACGACCGTCACGAGGTGATAGGACCGGCATACTTAGGTTTCGTATATTTGAAGGTATTGCTGCCATAGCCGCTGAATCCGGAATGCTTCGAGACATCTCTTGCGCGCCAGCCGTCCCATCCGTCGCCGGTCCCCTGACGATTTGCATAGCTGCCGCAAACACCCAGCGATGAGATCAGGGCGTCTAGGAGGTACCAAAAGTCCGCATCGATGAAGAATATGCGGATTGCCGCCAACCTTCGTCGCGACAATCGCTAATTCGCAGGACATCGCTTCCAACAAAGCGAGCGACGCTCCTTCATCCGCAGAACTAAGCACGAAAACATCCAGTTCACGAAGGAACGCCGGTACGTCTACGATCCGACCAACCAAATGCACGCCCTTCGTGGATACACAGAGCCGTTTCAATTCAGCACGTTTGGGACCGTCTCCCGCAATCACCAGACAAACAGCGGGATAATACTCGCGAACCTTCGTAATCGCCTTCAGCAGATCTACGTGCCTTTTGTTGTCGTCAATGCGGGCTACGCTACCGACCAGCAGAGTCTGGTCCGAAATGCCCAACCGCTTTCGCCATCCACCAACTGGTCCTTGGGGGCTAAACTCGTCCGTGTCGACGGCGTTCCAGATCGTCTCACAGGAGTGTACCCAGCCCGTTCGGACCAGCCGACGTGACAGGTCCTCCGAAACGGCCGTGACTGTCGAAGCACGAGACGCCGCCCAGCGGACCGCGAGACGCGCTTTCGTGGTGCCGACCCCTGGGTACGTGTCGAACGTCATGATCAAGCGCGGACGGTCAGCAGACATGGTCACCATGGCAGATGCGCAGTAGACGGAAGCGACACAGTTGCGCGCGTGAACGATCTGTACCCGCCAATCACGAAACACGCGGGCCAATCTGAAGGGCAGGGTGAGATCGATTCCAGCGGTCCTCGGTACAAACGCGACGGGTATCCCCTCAATTTGATATTCAGCGTCGGACCCGGTGTACGGTTGGTCATATAACACAAAGACGACATCGTAGCCTGAACGTCTGGCGCAGGTAGCAAGCTGCAGGGTAGCTCGTTCCATTCCACCTACCTGCAGCCCTTGCAGAACGTAAGCGATCACCGACGTGCCGGGCGCTGCTACGCTAATATTACTGTCTGTAAGTCTGCTGGCTGGCCGCATGCGACCGGATCCGCTCATCGCGATGGCAATGACAGTTGGGACAATTGAGCGCGAACGCGTCGCGAGACGCTTGTTTGTGCGCTTCGGTGAATAGCATGTCTTTCAATCGGGTCTTGTGCAGGTTCCCAAGGTTAAAGGTGACATAGCACAGCTGTACAGTGCCGTCGGCGCCCACCCAAATCATCCGATACGCAGTGCAGGGCACCCTCATCGCGCGGCCCTTGATGGCCCAGTGGGGAATCGACCGGATGCTGGCGTGAGATTCGGGATAAAGATCCGGACGGCGATCTTTGAACCTCAGCAGCTCTTTCGTTACCGTTTCCAGACTGTCTCTGTACTTCGTTGCAAACTGAAGTTGATGATCAATTCCTTCGGTGAAATAGGGAAGTGAGTAGTGCGCGATATCTACTTGAAAGCGCGTTCTATGCCTCTCCGCGAACTGAATAGCTTCTTCAACAGCGCTTACTCTGCACGAAAGAGTTGTTAACAGGAAATTGATCTGTATTTGTATATCCATCCCATAGCGGTCACGCACCGCAGCTACGCCATTCTCCAGGTTCGCGTAAGCCGCTCGACGCTGCACGTATTCATCGTAGGCGGTATTCGTACCGTAAAAGCCTATTGTCAACGCCCGCAAACCAGCTTCATACAGGGCACCAATCTTATCCGCTAGCAATATTCCATTGGTTGTAACATAAGGCCTTATGCCCAAGCGGCACGCCGCACTCACCATGCGTGGAAGGTCCCGATGCAGCAGCGGCTCACCCCCATACAAACGGACTGTCTGGAAACCAGCTTCGCGAGCATCCACCAGGAGATTCTCTACGGTGCCGAGAGGCAGCTGTTGATTGGGCATGAAGTCGCGACCATAGCGACATCCGATGCAGCGAAGATTGCATCTGGCCGTTATTGCCACTGTCAATAGCGCCGGCTGGGGCTGTATGAGGCCGGGTAGGTGGGCTGCCAGCGAATGCCGTCCCCGGGCCAGCAATGTATCGAGATTCACAAAACCCTGTTTGAGATTCTGGAAGCTTGCGTACTTGCTGGTCGCCTGACGCATGGCATGGATGGCCGTGCTGCGTAACCGCATGTGACGATATTGCAGGTTGCTGCTTATGATTGCAAGTGGATTCTTCGGAGTCGGCCAATGTTTACGGATGTTTTCTTTCATCTGGCCGTGTAACGCTAGGGCCTTATCGGAAGTGCCCCGCGTGAAAACGTGAAAAGGCGAAGCTGAGGGCCTCAGAGTACTGCTGGGGCGCTTTCGATAAGGGCGTTAGAAGGAAGCCGCTGGCACCCAGAGGGCGGGGGCCGCCATGTTATGGATTTTGAATGTTTGTAGGGGCGTCGACGGCGGCTTAGCCGGCTTCGTCAGGTCAGGGGAATCCGGCAGAACCGCTTGGTAACAGTGCGGAGATGGCCTGTAAAACGCGATTGACAAGGTTCAAGTTGTAGCGTCCGACTTGGTAAAGGCAACGCAGGACGACACGTGAGATTTGGTGGAAGTACTTCGCGCCCTCACGTCTGTTAACAACGACAGCATGATCGATGTCATCATCTTGGCCGGAAACCGAAGAGGGGCGGGCGCTATGAAGGTTGCGCGTTCTATCTTCGAGGTTTCGATCACCGCTGAATATCTCGCGGAGAATCCAGCCGAGACAGACCTTTTCTTGGACTTCGCGCACGTCGTGGCATGGCGGCACTTGAAAGGATTCGAACGAATGAATCCGGGGAAGGTGCCGGCGGAACACAAAAGAGAGGCCGAAGCCGAGTACAACCGGGTGAAAGGGAAATTCATCATCACCAGCTTTGGAGTTGCCAGGAAGAGGATAGCTAACGCTCCCATGACATACGCTTACACGGCCGTGTACGGATTGAACGAACAGCTAACCTGCGGCGGATTCAGCGGCTGGGTCGCCTTCGGTTAAAACGGTTGGCTGAGCCGAGCACGATGCCTGAGGTTTTGGATGGTGCTGAGCCTGCATTCCAAAAGACAGGACGATAGTACAAGCCATAAGAGTATAGACGTGCTCGAACAGCCTTATAGAGCATCACATAATGTACTTACAACCGAAACAGCTCCGCCTGCTCCCAGAAGGCACAGACTAAAGTAGGCCGGCGACGCATCCGGTGCAAGGCTTTGCGAGCGTGCGAACTCAACTCGCCGAAGTCTGCCGGGCAGAAGTTAGGCAGTTCGTGCTGCTTCCAGTGCGACCACCGATACTCGACGGGATTCAGTTCCGGCGCATAGGCGGGAAGAAATTCCAGCCATAACCGCCCCTTCTGCTGGCGGACAAACTCCCACACCGCGCGGCTGCGATGTCCCGGCAGTCCATCCCAGACGACGTGGCGCCCAGGTGCGGCAGCGGTGGGGCCGTTCGCTCAGTCCGCTTTCGTCGA